>Ga0213829_1000575_pt1 | contig 33480 bp, 33 predicted proteins | sample MC6MC0896MG_FD_180665 | JGI IMG/M metagenome (GOLD analysis project Ga0213829, IMG submission 180665) | Enriched soil aggregate microbial communities from Iowa State University, Ames, United States - MC6-MC0896-MG | ecosystem: Environmental > Terrestrial > Soil > Unclassified | place: USA: Iowa...
ACAGTTCCTATATTATCAATCGTAGTGATACGTCCCTGGATATCGTACACATTAGAAGAACGTCCTCCAGTTTTTGGATCTGTCCAATCAATAAGACGATTATTCCCATCATAAGTAAAGGTTTCCGTCAGACTAATATTTCCATTCCGAATCCTTTCCTTCAGTTCATTACGCATGGCATCAAAAGTATATTCCGTACTTAAGAATCCCCGCTGCGTGTTCTTAAGACAATCTTGTTCATCATAGGTGTTTTTTATATCGATATCACCCAATCGTGAGCGTGCAATTTTACCACTTGCACTGTTTTCCTGTCTACGCCATAATTCCTCGCCTGTTGTTTTATTGACAATTTTATGAAGCAGCCCACTCCATCCGTCATATACATGCTGAATTGCAGCAATTGTTTCGATGGTACCTGATTTCAAACTTTTCACATAAGAAATCACGCGCGATTTATCGTCATAGAGTATCTCCCGCTGCGCATAAATACGACCATAGCTTTCCTCCGTCTTCGTCAATATCCGACCATAAGTATCGTATGTTGAAGTAATCTTAAATGTTTTACCTTTTGATGTCCCCGATTGTGTCAACAACTGACCTTTCGTATTGTAAGCATAATTGATTACCTTATCGGTCAATCCCGCTACAGTCGATTTTTCAATCTGCTGTGTCAGCTGCCCTTTTGTATTATAACGATATTCTTTATAACCTTTTGGGCTCGTTTCTTTCGTCAATTGTCCCAAACCATTATATGTATAGGAATAAACACCATTTGATGGATCATCAAATTTAGATTTGCGTCCCCAAGCATCGTATTCGGTCTTTACAATATTGGTCCCATACTTAGCCGAAAGTTGTTGTCCCGAGGCATTGAATGTAAAATTAATGATCCCCCCTTTGTCCTCAGAAATGATGATATTACCTAGTGCATCTGTGGTCTTCTTGCTCGTACGCAGATAGCCATTCACTTCTTCTGTCAGAGTTACCCGACCCGACTGTCTCGTACGCATCTGTTTGCCATGAAATGATGTTGCAGTGACTATGCTCGGGAATACACTGTCATTATAGCTGATCGTATTCCATTTAGGTTCGAATCCATCGCGATGAGGTTCGGATTCCTGAACTTTTCGACCTAATTCGTCATAGGTTGTCAATACTGAAATATGCGTGTTTGTCTCTGTGTCAACCCAATAATCAAAACCGCCGGCATCTAACATATACCCTTCAAGATTAAATCCTCGTTTTCTAACCTTGACCTCTTGCCCCAATTTATTTATAAATGTTGCAATGGTCATTCCCGTAGGCTGAAATTCGGTGATTCTAGTCCCTCCATCGTCCATCTTTTCGTAAGTAAACGTCGTCATTCCACCCGTGGTGGTCTTCGCACTCAGTGTTTTGCCCCATCCATCATAAGTGTTTGTAATTTTATCACCCAATGGATCTGTCTGGGTGAGTACCAGGCCCCAATCGTTGTAAGTGATCACTGTTGCCAATCCCAGATTATCTGTCTTTTTTATAACAAATCTTCCTTTGGGGTCGTACTGTGCCTGTTCTGTTTCTGTTAACGTATCAACACTATTGGTAAGAACCTTTTTTGTGACATTTCCGAAACCATCATAGGTATAATCTTCCTGTATCCAAGCAGTATTGCTTTTATTATATACCTTCTTCGAAGAAAGTAGATTACCGGTATAACCATATTCTTCCTTAATAGATTTTACGTCTGCATAAGCATTGACCGTCTCAACTTTGCTTATTGGGCGTCCAATATAATAGTCTTTTCCCAAACCACTCGGATTATGGCTATAGGTCAGTACTGTATTGACAGTCGAAAAATTCGTGTTGATGACTGAAGTCGTAGTCGCAGGTAGCAAATAGTCCCCATAGGTTATCGTATTTTCTTCGACAATATTCTTAAGGAAATCCTTGCTCACAATTTTGATAGGTACAATCGCTGTTACACCTTTTGATGGTGTAGAACGCCTGTATTCTATAGACTTAAACGATAATAATTTTGTGTTCGACACAGAAAGATCAACAGGGAAAATAAGGTTATCGTCAGTAACAGTACGTACGCTCCACTCCTTGATCGGCAAACCTTCATTTAATGGATCTATCTCTACACCACTCCATATTTTGGTCGCTTTGAGAAGGTCGGTATACCATGTGGATCTTGCTGATTTTCTAAAGCCAATCATTCCCTTGCCAAGCACATTGGTGACAAAGCCTCGGTATTTGAAATCTTGTTTTCTGTTTCCTTGTTTTAATTGTGAAACGACAAAGGTACGCGACATACGCTCTAACTCGACATACGGGTACAACTCTTTTTTTGTCCCAGCATAGAACCCTGGACTTACTTTTGGATCGAGTTCGGCATATTTAATTTCCGTAATGATTCCGCCCTGATTAATAGAAGTAATGTAGCTTTCATCCGCAACATTGTAGTGGGCATATTTGACCAATCTGCCTTGTCGAAAGACCAGAATATTTTCATTAAAATTATTGATCTTAAAATCACCAACAATCGGAGAAAAATGCGCCAAGGGAGCGCTCCTAGGAGCAGAAAATGAAGCGTATCCTTTAACTTCCGTCCAGTAATTATTATATTCTGCGGGATACCAATCCATTTTATAACTACTGCGGCTTTTGAGTGTACTACCATCTATATTGGTTGGAACAAAGACGACATTACCATTGGCATCCATCCCTTTGTTCTCATGATAAAGAATCATAAATTTGGTGGTGGTACCATCGCTGTTATCTGCCAGGATATGTGAGTAAAATGCGATGAAATCGGCTTTTCCATCCTTATTAAGATCCTGGACAAAATATTGTCTATTGATAAAGCGCGAATGTGTCTTACCATTGAATGTCAAATTCTCTTTATATAGCTCAAAATTCGGTAGATTCTGCACCTTAAATCCTGCGCCTGTAGAGATATATAATTTCCACTGACGACTATCTATAGCTTGAGGAACCAGTAAATCTGTCTTTCCATCACCAGTAAAATCTCCTATCACTGCACGGTGCCTTAACCCCTCGATCACAACATTGGCGTATAGGGATGTAGTTGGAATATAATCGCCAGATGTGTTTTTCTTAAAAACTGTCAAATTTGGCTTACCCAAATTATCAAAAGTGATAAAATCCACACAACCATCACCATTAAAGTCCCCCTGGAGTACCGTCCCTCGAAAAAAATTGGATGTAGATGATCCAATATTGAACATCCGCATCAATTTAGTTGGGTCCGTTTCACTTGGCCGTACCATAAGATAACGATAGGTAATCTGCTGTTTAATTTCTTTATTTGGCAAACCGCCACCAGGAGCAGAATTTTCCTCCTCCCATTGCATATCATCACATAGGACAAAAATCAATTCTGAAAGACCATCACCGTCAACATCAATTTCTTTTACTTCCTCAATTGTGGTGTCAAGCCAATAACCGATTTCATTGGGATGCTCATAATCTCTAAGTAGGGTATTATCGTATTGATCTGCTGGTATTGTTCTAATAAACTCTTCTTTCAACTGCTTTTCATTGGTATCAGCATTAACAGCAATAGAATATCCCTTGATCACAAGATCTTTGCGACCAGCCTCTAAGCTCGTAGTCGATGCAACAGTCTCATAAATAAAAAAGCCTTGTTTGGTGAGAATCTCTCCTGCATTATTTCTCAAATTGAATACTTTCGCCCTTTTGAGTTGCTCCCGTGTAAGCATAGCCCCGACAAGCACTTGTTTTGGTCTTTCATCGTCAAATACACTTCCGAAATGATAAATACCTGCTGGATGACTGACGGGTTGTGTACAGACAGATTCCCAATATCCTGCCTGAGAATCATTGTCACCTGATGTGCCACCTCCAGGATGGTAGACTTCTTCATATTTGAGACATTCCTGAAAAGCATCCACATATTTGATAATATCAATTTTCCCATCACCATCAAAATCACCATATAGTAAATCGGGAGATGAATCGTTAGTAATCCAAGTTTGCTTCCAACCGCCTGCAACAGATTTTTTATAATCGAAGATTACTGGCGTAGCCGCTTCTCCTTTACTATTCAGCTCAGTAATGGATTTTAGAAATTGATAGTGATTTCCTTTATTGTCTTTTTCATAAGCCATATTGTAAGTTTTAAAAACTGCCCCATTTGCTGTTACCTGGATGGCGGACAATAAATTTGTCTGGACAAAAAGTTTCCCTCTCATATAGGAAGTCTCGCGAAGCGCTCTCGATACATAGGTAAATGTAATACTGTTAAAGTGGGCAGTTCCAAGTGTTTCATTCCCCCCCCAATCAATACGATCAATTACCGCAACGTTATTTCCTTGGATATAGCTGTACAGAATTGCATTTCCTTGCGGATCTATCCATTTGACAATATTGTATTCCATTTGGGTTCTGGCATCCGCGTTGATGCCATACAATGCTTGGGAACCGTCTTCAAAAGTCACTTCGAAATAAGCCGGTCCGTTTTTCTCCACATTCTGTCCTACTGATTTAATTTTTATATTAGAATATTTCTCCGTGACGTATTCTGCGGCATCTTTACCATATACCCCAGACTTTAAAATCAGCCTTTGCCCATTGAACATATAATAATCCGCATAGTCAAATTGAATAGAACGAATTTCACCATCTTTGTCTATAGTACGCCCCATTCTTGATATACTTGTTATGCCAGAAATTGTCCATCCATAGCCAGCTATACCATTTCCAGATCCGCTATTATATTGCAAGTTGATCTGAGGCGCCACCGTTTTAATTGCCGGAGGAAGTGCGATTGGCAATAGGTATTGCAACTGTCCATTTGAATTCACATCAATTGTACCTTTAGTATCGTGAAACGGTATATTGCTTACGTTATCGCTTGGATTGACAACAGCGGCTTTAACCTGGATATCCGAACTTACTTTAGGCAATGTATCATTTACTGTTTTAGGAGCTAGTCCTTGTTCTGCAATCTCATTTACCGATTGCTCTGATTTATTTAAATTTTTCATGTTTTTATACTTTTTCTGTCGATTAGTTTTACGTTGTTAGAATCGGCTGATTCCGATATTCTGACTTATGATTTCTTAACTTACTTTAATTACTTCTCTACGAATCTGATTGCCCGGATCGTCATACTGAAATACTAGATCAGAATCTGATGGAGCAGCCAATGCAGCTGTTTGCATTTCCGCTTTTAGTGATGATTGCTGCAAAACTTCTCCATCAATATTTTTTTCCATAGCTTCAATTTGCTTGTTATACTGTGTTTTCATAAACCCTTTAATTTTTTATATTTATTATTATTCATTGCAGGCCCTATTCGTATTATAGTAGACCTGCTATACCTAAATTGATCACAGTTTTTTTGGTTATAATTTTTTAAGAAATTCATCTCAATCGATGCAGTTCTTTTGTTTGCATTCCAAAAAATAATGTGTTTCGAAAATCAGTTACCATCCATGTAACCTGACCTTCCTTTTACAGATCAAACTAATCCATATTACATCCTATTTTTGTTTAAAAATCTACTTTCATTTGTCCAGGAATAGCTACCCCTCTAAATATGATACTAAATTAGTTAGTAAAAAAAATGAAATTGTGATATAGAATAAGTAATCTAAGCGGTAGATGAGAGATACCGAAAACTCAGCAAAGACTGGCGTCTTGCAATAAAAAAAAGCCACATCTCACGATATGGCTTTACAACATTTATATATTTATTTGATATGGCTCTTATTTATACGAATTGATCGATTTGGATACTTTCCAGTTATTACCTTCACGTACCAAAGTCACAAGGTCAGTCTTGGTAAAGTCTTCAAATTTCAAAGTTACTTTAGCCACCATATAATCTGCTGACTCTTCAATAATATCGGTACTTACTACGCAATTCAAGCGCTCACCTTTTTGTTTTTTTAAGGATTTAACCACTGCTTCACGACTATGAGACTGTGCATTTGCCGATTGGATCTTTTGATTGAAATCTTCTGCAAACAATTGCTCCACTCCTGCTGATTGACCTTCTGTCGTTACCGCAACATAGTGCTCTAAAGCAAAGTCTGCTGTTGAAAGGTTAACGTTTACTTTCTCTGATTTTGATACTGGTCCTTCAGCTGCCATAGCGAAAGTTGATACTGCGATTAAAACTGCTGCTGCGAATGTTTTTACTAGAGTTTTCATAATGTCTTTATTTTATATTGTTAGTTTTTTAGTTCTTATTTGTTGACTCAAAACTACGACACAATAGGCCCCTAGCCTACAGGCTCTAGACCAACGATCGGGAAAACTCGGTGAGTGGCGGGAATGGGGAGGTGAAAGATTTATCAGGTTTACTCTGGAGGAACCTATGAAATTTATATCACCTTTCATCGGCTCCAAGGCGAAGGTCATGGTATTCAGTATCTCTATGAAACTAAGCCAGAGATCTATGAGTGGTTGTTGAAGCAGAGGAAGGACTAATATTGATAAACGTAGCAAGTATATTTTAAAATAATTGAATTTAGCATATTGTTTTAGATAGCGTAGTTTATTAATTTTATAGAAATACAAAATTTTAGTAAAGGCCATATAAATGCGATATCAAAATACTGATATCAAAAAATAACGCTTTAACCTTTAAACTACAATAACCATGGGGATGATCCAAAGCTATCTACGTGTAGATAATGACACGCTTAACTCTTTTATTGAAGACAGTAGCCGCCTAGAAGACATAATTTATAGTGATGAGATTATCAATAATGAAAATTTCCTTGACCTGGATAAAGCATGGGAAGGTGTTTTTTTCATTATAACTAGACAAAGTCTCGCAGATGCTGTAATAGAAGAAGCTCCACTTTTAGGCATACTTATGGGACCTACAGAAATTGATCCCGATCAAGATATGGGTTACGGTCCTGCAACGTATACTACGGCCGAACAGACCAAAGATATTTATAACGCCATAAAAGATCTCACAAAAGAAGGACTTTCCGCCAACTATGATCCTAGTAGAATGGCCGAAGAAGGTATTTATCCTGACATTTGGCAAGACGATGAAAATGCACTGGAATATCTTCTGGATTATTTTGATGAGCTCAAAAACTTCTATAAAAAAGCGGTAGAGAAGGGAGAAGCTGTGGTGATGTCTTTAAGTTAAGCTAATCGCGACGTTTTCTGAGAACGAAGGAATATATTGAATAAAAAGAATTTGCTAATTTAGACTAACGATTATGAAACATTTAATATTTACAGTGCTTTTAGCATTAGCATATTCGCTAGCTTACAGTCAAACGCAAGAAAAACAGGTAGATTCTCTCAAGAAGTCGCCCATCATATTTGTCGATAGTGTATTGGTCAGCTGGGCAGATCTGAAAAAATATGATCCCAACGATATAGCTTCAGTAACGGTGTATAAGTATAGCCCCGAATCTAAGAACTATAACAGTCAAGCCGATGAGACAATCTATGTTGAGACCAAGCAGTTCAGCACAAAGCGCTTCCTTAAATACTTCAAATCTAGGTCGCAAGATTTCAATAAACTATTAGCATCACAGCAAAGTGATAACAGCTTTCAGTATATTCTTAATGGAGAGGTCCTGAATAAAGACTATGAAGGAAAGCTAGCCGCTATCAACGACAAGGATTTTAAATCTATAACAATTATTCGTAAAGATGAACTTGTGAATAAATATGGTAATACTGATAAGACTTTTGGAATAGTGATCGTCTCGGATGTTCCGGAATACTCTCCCGTTCCAAAGGAGAAGCTTTAGGCTGATTCATTAGAATGATTCTTATAAAGCATAGTTAATCGTGAATTTGATTTATTTGTTGTTCGTATATAAAATTGTTGATAGTTCGAAGAGGAAACGATAGGAAACATAAAAATTACTGTATAAAAATGCTAAGAGAAAGAGTTTGAGTACAAAAAAAGATGCTACAGAATATACTTTATGTTCTGACAAAAAAATATTTTTATAAAAAAGTTTAGCTCTGAATATCATGGTATTTCCCCATTTTTCGATTGCAATGATCTATTTAATAATGTTCGATTTTTGGGAGAGTCCTTAGTGAGAAATGATAACCCTTATAAATAAAAGAATGCAGATTTTATTCTCCAAACCGCGGTTTATTATATTGGTTGTGCTATGCTCAATGCTATTCAAGACAACCTATTGCCAAGAAATAGTCAATAATAGCCCATCAGAAAAATATAGACCCATTGAAGGGACAAGAGTAAAGTTATTGGCGCCTAATGGATTTGAATTAGCAACCAACTTCAAAGGAATGCAAAATTCTAGCAAAACCGCAGCAATATCTGTAATAGAAAGCACAACACCATATGCGAAATTTATTGATGCAGCTATACCAAATATTATCAAAAATGCTTCAACAAATATGGTTGAAATAGCGGATTACATTATTAACAATCGACCTGCTAAACTCTACTCGGGCACACAAATTGCCAACGACGCGGCGACCTTTGGCCGAATGTACCTTGTATTGGATCTCAAAAATAAAACCTTAGCGTTAAATGGTCATTTTCCGCTAGGTGATAAGGATTTGGAGGCCAAGGTACAACAAGGCATCTTATCTGTAATTTACGATCCCAATGCAACGGTCAATCTCAATTTGGGGTATAACATAGATTTGACAAATTCAGACTACAGTATTGCCTCCACGTCAGGAGCTGCAATTACATATTCTAAATCTAAAAGTCGAAACAACCCGCCTCCTACATTTATAACGATGAGAAGAACGCTCCAACAACCACAGCAGGATTTAGAATCTTATGTTCTCAACCAAATCTTAACATTAAAATTCAAAACAAATAAAATAGTTTACTCGAAACCAATAGCCATTGATGGAATGAATGGAGTCGAAATGTTGCTTAATCTCACAGGAAAAACGAGCAACAAAGATACACAAGGGTATTTCATCGCTCTATCTGATCCACAATACACCTATTTGCTGGTTGGCTACAACTTGGCAGGTAACGCCGTAGAGGAGATGAAGAATATTTATATGACTTTAAAGCGGAAATAAAAAAGCCATGTTAAAATTATTCCTTTTTGTCTTAACTAGCTTCATATTGTACAATTATGGTATAGTTCAGATTAATTATGCTTCATTATTAAAGAAAAAGTTTGAGAATAAAAGTTATTCTCCGGCGGGATTAGACAGCTTAATCACAGATTTCTCCAAACTCAAAGAACATATGAATTTTTTCCAACTGTAAATGTCCCTTTTTTTTGTCGAAATACAAGATGAAGGTAATCCCTAAATAGACCAAACTATATAATAAAAAAGAACAGTTGTAAGCATTTGATTATAAAAGCACTGACAAAGCTTTTTTCAAATCTGATTCAAATTTTGGGAGGTTAAAATCGTTTAATTTATACTTTGATATAATCACTGGAATTTCTTCAATTAATTTTTCTGCAGCCACTCTTTCTTTCTGTCTTTGATCAATCAGTAAAAACTGATTTAGATCGAGCATTAAATCTAGATAAATCTTCTTTTCTTTCTTAGAAAACCTTATACGTTGTTTCAAGTTTAGATCCGGATTCTGACACATTAACACAACCGTAATACCTTCCAACGAAGAACCATAGTATTGCTCGACAAAAAATCTCCTGTACCCTATTGTTGACAACCTATCTAAAACCTTATCTACCTTACTTTCCCAGTAAAAATCAGCTAATATATTAAATCTAAAACTCATTATTGAATCATTTTATTCCCCGCTCGTAAGTACCTTATTTTTCCGACAGTTGGGATTGGACTTTTCCAATTTACGATACAAATTGATTTATTCACAGTTGGTGTTTAAAATTTTTAATAGTTCAAAGAGGAAACCATAGGAAACATAAAAATTACTGTATAAAAAAACTAGAGAAAGTAAAAAAGCCACATCTTACTACGTGGCCTTAAATCTTTGAGCACAATAAAATATTTGTTTTTGCTAGGTGCACCATTCTTAAAATAGAAAGGTGTAAAATGGAGAATATTTCCAGGAGTAAACATAGATACGCTACTTTAGGGATCTCGAAGCCTGTAAATACTCCAAATGTTGCCCATAAATGTCTCGTCCGTCCTCATCCAACAGGGAGCTAAAGTCAATCTTAAGATCGGTTGTACAAAGCCGATTGTTTAAAAGATCGTCCAGTACACCCTGCTGTTTGGCTGTTATAGCCCAAGGAGAGCGAGCACTGTGTGCATGCACGTTCAGCTCTTTTGTCGATAAATTTCCAAACTGTTTCACCACATCATCCAATATTGATAATTCGATATCCGAGAATTCATTATCATCGAAATGAGTTGCGGGTGATATATACCCCCTTCCCTCTTCTTGTGGATGAGTAGAAACAAAATCTTTAAAAATATATTGCTCTGTGGAGCTGAAGTCAACGTAAAGATCCCTTGCCACTGGTCCTAGGTTCCAAAGTTCAAAGTCAAGATTCAGGAATGGACGTGAACACTTACGAATAGTCGTCTCTTCCAGAAGATATACAAGCATCAATAATTTAGTCTTGGTCAGGTCATTTATGCGCTTCGTAAAATACACGAGTGTATTACCTATTTTGGCAATATCATCTTTTGTATATCTATGCGGTCTATTCATAGTGCTGTTTTAGTTTATTAATCTACCTCAAAATTAGAGTAGATTTATGCAACGTATTTGCACAATAATCCTTTTATTCCCTCGTCCGATAAAAAGCTGCGTTAATAAATATTATGCATCCCTATAAGTGCACTACACAGACTACTCTTTAAAAAAACTTGTTTAAATCGCTGCTTATTTCTAATTTGAATTCCTCCTGCAAATTGTTCATCTTTATACAACAAATGATCACTCTCAGGGTGTAGTCGATAATTGTAAATTGGTGTGTTGATAAATCTGGTGTAATGCAGCAAAGCGGAAGCCAGTCTTGTCCTGGTTTATAGCGGCACAAGTAGTTCAAGTTCTTTAACTCATGCAGGCATTGTTAATCCCGATGGTACTTACGATGCAAAAGGCGGAGGATCGGAATATTATATCCGCACCGGCATGACGGAAAATGATTTTTTCAAACCATATCCACCTAAATATGATCCAATCACTGATACATACACCCAAGTAGATTACAGGCCAAAAGATATGAACAGAGTCGTCTATTACAAACAGAAATAAAAAATGAAAGAAACAGCTATCGCTTTATGCCTATCGACATTTTTCAGTTTAATGATAAGGGCTCAAATAATTGTCACAGAAGACAAAGTAAATAAAGTACTGACGGTTAAATTAGTTCAAAAGAATGATTACTATGACAAATACACAAAAGAGGCTGCATTTGCAATTAGAAATGATACCATTTACTCAGTTGTTGTTTATCCCAAGGAAGATGAATTAGATTATTTGCGTTCCGAATTCTATCAAGGCCCATTTAAACAAAAATATAAATTTTTTGAGTTCAATTTTAAAGCAGACCCCTTAGTTTTCAGAAAAGATTATCCAAAAATGGATCTTCCAACTAAACAACAAATTGAATCTATTAAATCAAATGTGAAAATTGATTCCGGTGCATATTATCGTGTATCGAGAATTTGCTTGTATGCAGATAGTACCGTATTAACATTTAGGCTGAAACCGCTACCGCAAAAAGACCTAAAAAACTCAAGATCAGTCATCTCAACTCCCCCCTATGGCAGGTCTGCAGAATTTTTGGGTAACTTAAAAACTGTAGAAAAAGAAATTGCAGAGAAAATAAGATTAAAAAAAGTAAAAACAGGAATAGACTCCATAATTGTATTCCGAGCATTGGTAACAAGAGAAGAATATCCGCTAAGTGACAATTTAATTGTAGAAAAATTACTCTTTGGTAAGTCGTCAACATTTTCCAAAACAGTTAAAGACGTATTACTATCTCAGGAAAACAGAAAATTCTGGAGAGCAGCTGTTTCCGGTAATACTGGACAAAGAATGACAACGCGTATTAAAATTTTTGCTCAACTGAATAAAAATGGTACAGTGGAGATTCAATTACCTCGTTTTCTGGCAAATTGGACTGGTGATTAAGTTATCCTTCATAACAATTTGTAAATTACTATTGATATGTAAATTTTAAATTTCCAATTATTATGAGAGGCTTTATAAAAACACTTTTCCTATTTTTTGTCATTTTTGTCACCTTTAGTCTAAAGAGCGGTGCACAATCTGTGTTCAAAAATAAAACACAGAATGAAAAGATAGCTGAGATATTTAATACCTATCAAAATATTGATTCTATATATATTCAATATAAAGATAAGGCCCCATCTGCTTTATTCATATATGAACCTTTAAAGGAAAAGCATTCAAATCCACATATTACAAAAGATATTACTACTTATAACGTAGATTTTGAAGGGGACCAATTGTGGTTAGAACAGGATTATAACCTGATATACCAATTTATTTTTCGAGATGAATTAGAATCGGAAATACAAAAAACAACGGATAAAAAAGATTACACTTTAACGATTACTTCAAAAAAATCGGCGATAAGAAGTTCTCTACAGTCAGGAGGAGTTGGAGCTGTTATAAACCCTACAAAAAAGCAAGATTTTATAAAACTTCTTAATACGAACTACATAGATTGTACAGATGTTATTACTGATTCGATATTAATCATTCAAGCTGTTATTTTAAGGAACGGAGAAATCGGAGAAAACGAAATAATTTATGGAAAATCGAAATTTCTTTATAATTATTTCATGAAAACATATCACGATTTTGAAGCCAGTCAACCTGTCAAAAAGGAAAATCGCAGAGATTTTCAAAACAGAAATGAAAAATGGCTTTTTAAGCCCAGAATTAGTAATACACAAAGAACAAGTTTAATTGATATTTATCTTCGACTCAATCCGGATAAAACTTTTACACTTTCGGCACAAGGAAATTACAGACGTTTAAAAATCAAAGATTATCATATAAACCCCAATGATCCAATATTTTATTAAACATAATGAATGGTGTAGGCTATTATACTCAAAAAACTGAATATGGTAATGTGCAAAAAAACGTTACATATACTGATTTTACAAATGGTCATATTCCAATCGGTGCTAATGCAGATCTTTATTCTTACGAAGTCGTCAATTACACAAAATATTTTTTAATGTATGGCTGTCCAGAAATATTTTATAAAACAAAAACAATTAAAAATATTTTTGTTTTTACTACTTAGCAATTTATTCCTAAGTAGTAACTTTTGCATTGCTCAATCTCATAGATTAAAAGAGATTACTATAAATGGGCTTAATAGTAATTATTTAGATTTCTTTCAGAAAAATCTAAATTTAGACAGTTTAATTATTAAATACGATAAAAATGAACCCGTGGAACTTTTTTTTATATATGAAAATAAGAAAGCCGAACAAAACAGGAAGTCTTATTATTATTTAAAATTCCCAGGTGATCTATTCTTTCTAAAAAGAAACTATCCTAGCTTAAAATTACCAGATTATCCAATAAATGACTTAAAAATAATAGATGAGAGATACGATAAAAACAATGAATCTATAAACTACACAGTAACTGCAATACTGACAAAAGATAGCGTAAAATATATACTAACTGAATGGGGTCACGAAGGAACATCAGTTCAACGGGAACTTGCCAGTACACCTTATGAAGGATTTACCGCTGGTTACAAGAAGGGCAACTCTGCATTAGAAGAAAATTTAAATAAGGATATTCCAAGCATTAAAAATATAAATCAAGAAACTCATTATCTTTTTAAGGCTATAGTTGATCAGAAAGGATATATAAATGATATTCAAATGTTAATGGGTAATGACCACGTTGGCAACCAGATACTTTATTCACTACAGCAATCTGGAGCTGTTTGGCAACCAAGGATACTAGGAGGTCGCAATGTAAAAAGCTATATCGAAATTTTTGCACAAATCAAAAATGGAGCTTTAAAAGTATTTACTTGTAGTTTTAATCGATAGTCTCCAAATAAGAAAGTATAAAAATCAAATTTTGGTGTAAAAAATAATTTTTAAATGATGAAAATATCAGTTTTAATATTTATACCCTTGCTATTATTATTGGTTTTCAGTAATAGCCTTATGGCTCAGGGAAAAATAAACCATGGGACGCATTTAAAAAAATCGATTGAGGCATTGTTTGCCACATACAATAAGCTTGATTCAATAAGTATTCAATTTGAAAATAATAAAGCTCAGCATCTGTACCTTTATATAAAACCTACATCAGAAAATGTTCCAAAATATAACAACAATCATATAAGTTATTTCTCGTTAGAATTTGAAGGTGATTTGTATTTATTAAAAAAACAATATCCGATGATTGTTGAATTTTTAAACAATAAAAAGTTATTACTTAAAAATGGATTACAAGATAAAAGTGTACCTGTAAGACTGACCATAGGACGTAACAATTCATTTTTAGGAAAGCCCATTTACGCATCCAGTGTATTTGCAAGAGTTAATAAGAACAGAATGATTGAATTTATGAAATTATTACATGATAATTATAACGATTCAATTACCCCTCCAAAAGATTCTATTTTGATTTTTCAAGCTGTAGTTGATAAAGCTGGAAATTTATGCCAAACAGAAGTGCTTCAGGGGAATAAAAACAACTTTTATGATTACTTAGTTAATAATTATAAAAACTATATTAAAAATGTGCTTCCAAAAACTAGTTCGTACATAGGTGAAAATCTAATATCCCCTTACTTAACAGCTGGTAGGCCGCTTAATAGCATAATTGATATTTATGTCCGTTTGAATTCCGACAAAACATTTACAGTAACAGGTAATGGTCGAGAAAGAAAATTGAAGCTCAAAAACTTCACCGAAGATCCGAATTTCCCAATAGCACTTTATTAAAATGTTTGACCTCTCCCCAAAAAACTGGAGCATTTAAAAGTAGAGAATTCGGTGATGAATTACTAATTTTAAAAGGGAGGAAAAGCGATGAAAAAATCAAAGTTTACCGAAGCACTGATCGCCTTTGTGATCAAACAGTCCGAGACAGGTACACGTATGGAAGAAGTCTGCAGAAAAATGGGCATCAGCGAGGCTACATTCTACAACTGGAGGAAGGAATACAACACCTTCAGGCGTTATAGCTGTTTAAGTCATTTGACCTCAGAAATGTTTATCGAAAAACAGGTCAAAACAGCGGAATTTCCTACTTTAGAACACTCCTAGATTTGGGGAGAGGTCACTCCTGCCCAGCACAAGAATACTCTTTCAGATAATTCTCTTTAAAATTTTACTATTTTTAAGCATGTGGACACCGATATCAATTGACAAAATAGAACTTCTTATTTTACAGGCAGAACTGAAAATGGATTATAAAGCTTTAAACCTTTGGAATCTCATCAAAGTCATTCCTCATAAGTGGCAAGAAAAATTATTTGGAGATGAAGGTGGAGGTTTTTGGGTAGTTGCTCTATTTGGAAATCAAATAATTTATTATAATGACATTGAAGATGGCTTTAATATATCAACGTTTGAAATCTATGGCATTATTGAACAATACATTTGTAACCAATCTGAATTGACCGCTCCCATTAATTATTTAGTTTCACAGCTAAATCAAATCCCTGACAAAATTATTTAGGATAAGATAAAGTGCTAAATAAAAACATATGAACGATAAAAAAAGGCCACATCTCACGACCTGGCCTTAAATAAACATATGATTCACTAGTGGTCAGCCTTGAGTTGACTGGACTCGCCACTAGTTATTAGATACTATTTATAGGAGTTGACTGAACTAGATACTTTCCAGCTATTCCCCTCACGTACCAAAGTCACAAGGTCTGTCTTGGTAAAGTCTTCAAATTTTAGTGTTACTTTGGCAATCATATAATCAGCGGAGTCTTCAATAACGTCTGTAGTTACTGTACAATTTAACTTTTCACCTTTTTGTTTTTTCAAGGATTTAACCACTGCCTCACGGCTATGAGACTGGGCATTTGCTGATTGAATCTTTTGGCTGAAATCCCCAGCAAATAATTGCTCTACTCCTGCTGATTCACCTTCTGTCGTTACCGCAACATAGTGCTCAAGGGCAAAGTCTGCTGTTGAGAGGTTAACGGTTGCTTTCTCAGATTTTGATACTGGTTTGTCAGCTGCCATAGCGAAAGTGGATACTGCGATTAAAGCTGCTGCTGCGAATGTTTTTACTAGCGTTTTCATAATGTCTTTATTTTATATTGTTAGTTTATTTATCTGTTCTTATTTGTTGACTCAAAACTACGACACAATACGCCCCTAGCCTATGGGCTTTAGACTAACGGACGGGAAAACTCGGTAAATGACGGGAATAGGCAGGTGAAAGATTTATCAGATTTACGCTGGAGTAACCTATGAAATTTACACTTCAGCGTTAAGAGAGTCTAAATAGTGCTGTAGTTTTAAATTTAGTTGGTGGACGATAAGCTGCCGGACATGCAATGGAGTTAAATAGAACGAAATTTGAAAATGGTAAAAAAATGTTTTATATTATGGATGCCAAGAATGGATAAGCCTTTAGATTTTAAGACCTATGAGAAAGACATTTTTTTTTCTGCTTTTTGCTAGCTTGTTATTAACAATTAATTTCAGTTGTTCCGGTCAGCCGAGTAAAAACAATACTGTAATTGATTCAAATAGAAATTTGTCCAAGGATTCCGCTGCATTACAAGTATTCCCTGAAAGAATAAATCTTGGAAATCCTATTTCCAGGGAAATAGAATTATTAAAAAAAGCAATGCTTGAAAACAAGAATGTAAATACCATAGAAGATTATCAGAATGGCTCGTTTTCAGGGGTAAAATATTTTTTCGATCCTAAAAACTACGTCGTTTTAAGGGTCGACACAGATTATCCTGCAATTTTATTTGAAAAATACAATTATAATTCTGATGTTGATTTGACCAAAAATTATCAAAAATTTTATGCACGATCGATGGTTGGTTTTATGCAAAATAATCAAATTTATATAGGCATAAATGCAAACACCGCCTATGAAAATCGCGCCTTGTTTCCTGTCAAATTTAACGAACATAGTCATCATCTCGTCGAAAAAACCGATGATAAACAAGTCAATAGCTATCAACTATTGAACAAAGTAGTTGTTGATAGCTTAGAATTGAAGTATGGTTCTAATCGGGTTTATTTTAATAACGATTGGAACTTATTGAAAGCGCCTAAACCTAAAGTTGAGTTTTATGAAAAGATAGTGAAATTAAAAAATTCAGTAAAAGATGCTGCTCAAAAAAAGGCATTAATCCCGAAGATATTGATCTATCCATTTCAATGATAATCGATAAGGACGGAAAAATTAATAAACTAGATGCTTATGTAGAATATTCTATTCCAGAAAAAGAATCTGTTCGAGTTGAAAATTTGGGATTAAAATCCTTTGTAGAAACCCTAAAAGTTGATCTTGTTAACAATCAAGTATTTTTTATCCCAGCGCAGAACAAAGACAAAAATCAGGTAAGAGCATACTTTTTAACCAGATTAAATGTCGGATTACCTTATCTAAATTTTAAATAATTAGATAGAAAATATGACGCCGATTCATAAAGTGTGTATATCAGACTGCAAAATTTAATTGTATTTACGAGTTACTGAACTTGAATTTCTCAGAGACAATCCAATACTGTTTCCAGTTCCTCAGGTACGGGACAGTCAACTATCGTATAATAAACATTATCCAATGGGTATTGGTCACTATACAAATTGTGTAGAAAATACCTTTTCTAAAAAAAGACAGGTCATCCAACTGCTGTCATCTATTCACATGATAGAATTATAGGATCTGCAAAACTGGGAGCAGGAGATTTCAGTATGATTTACGCACGTTATCCAGCAAGAGCATCGTATTCCATAAAGCATTCATCGTTTCGGCATTCATGACCCAAACAGTATTGTTTTCACTAATTTTGACAAACTCATAGATCGAAGTTTTACCGAGCGTCATTGCATTTTAACATTGATGGCGGAAGATGCTTATCGTACAGATCAATATGTTTTAATAACTTATGTTTCAATGCACTTTTATTTAAACAAGACTTGTGTATTCCTGTATCATTAAGAGTAAATAGCTCATCTTTTCTATTACTTATTAAAGGAGGAACCATAATATATTCCTTCATATCATCAAGGAAATTGCTACATATCGGACATTTACTCTGTTTTTCTATTATAATTGCCATATTAAAGTCTAATTACCAAGGGCATGTTACAAAATATACAGATCAGTGATCATCAATTCGTATGGAAAGACTTCAACTAGATGTAAAACTATACTTTCGGATTTTTGAACTTACAACAGGTCAATTTTCCGCTTTTTTCCAAATATTTAACAGTAAAAAATCCGCTAAATCATTTTTTTTCTTGTTTTAAAAATAACAGTTTGAAAATTTCATCAAATTAATGACTTTTACAATCGGCTTTATATTTTGACTAAATGAAGTTAATAATTTAAAACACCAAATGAAAGAATATAAATACTGGAAAAAAATTGGAATTGAGATTCAAAAAGAACTAATATCCAAAGCACTTGCTAAGAATATCAATTATAGCCAAAGTCCTGTATTAGGGCTTCCCGGAACAAAATTGGATGGAAGAGTTTTTTATGAACAGGCTGAATTTTTAAAGGAAGCTCCTTTCCTGCAGACAATTGTTCAGAATCCTAACCATATTGGCTGTCATACTGTCGGAGAATCGGAGCCTTTTTTTCAAGGCACCCAAGATATTGAAAAAGATGTCATTCAAATCTTAAGTAAAGATATATTACAATCTCAAGAAGATTGCGATGGATATGTTACCTCTGGAGGTACAGAAGCCAACATACAAGCATGTTGGATGTACAGAAATTTCTTCATCAATACATTTAATGCCAGTTGTAATGAAATTTTCCTAATTGCATCGCAAGACACACATTATTCGGTCAATAAAGCTGCAAATTTATTAAATATTGATCTTGTCCTTGTTCCGGTCGATTTTGATACCAGAGAAATTCTGCCGGATCAACTGGATAAGTATGTCTATGAAGCTGTGAAAAATGGCAAAAAGTATGCTATCGTTATTTCAAATGCAGGTACCACCATGTTTGGAAGCGTTGATAATCCAGATGATTACGCCTCAGTTTTCACAAAATATGATCTTAATTTTAAACTTCATATAGATGCAGCTTTTGGGGGATTTATCTATCCAATTGTCAATCAAAACCATAATATCGGTTTCAACAATAAACACGTCTCATCAGTGACCATGGATGCCCATAAAATGCTTCAAGCCCCTTATGGAACCGGTATATTTATCACGAGAAAAGGATTGATAGACAATGTTTTTACCAAAGAAGCGAAATATGTCAATGGAATGGACACCACTTTGAGTGGAAGTCGCTCTGGAGCAAACGCAGTGGCAATTTGGATGATTTTGCAGACCTATGGTCCACATCAATGGTTAGAGAAAATGAAGATTCTGAACTACCGGACAGAAGTATGTTGTCAGGAACTCGAAAAATTGGGAATTGGCTTTTATAGGGATTCACATATGAATATCATTACCATAAAATCAGCTGATTTGCCCAAAAAGCTAGCAGTTAAATTTGGTTTGATTCCGGATTCGCACGACGAAGATAACAATTGGTATAAAATTGTGGTAATGGACCATGTGCAGCAAGAATCACTAAATGATTTTATTAGTGAATTGAAAGAGTTCCGCAGTAGAGAGCGTAAAGTTTTGGAAAATTAAAATAGCCGTAAAATCATTTTTTGTTGCATAATGATATCCTGCCAATGATACAATCTTGTTATTAAAGGATGGTAAGCATTTATCGCATCGGGTACTATTCCCCAACTTTTATAAAAGGAGTACTAAAGCATTTTTCATTCAAGCTCATGCTTAATCATACAAAGCTCACAACTCCATTTTTGATTTTCTGAACAATGGGGCGGAGGACAGATGAACCTACTAAATGTGACGAATTGTAAATAATTGGAGGCCAATATTAAATGGACAGTCTTTAGAATACATCAGATAGCTATTTTTAAGTCCAGATAAGGATGGGCTTTGATTAATTGAGAAAAATGAAAAAATTAAAGATAGTATCTTTTATGGTGGTACTTGCATTTATCGCATTGTCGGTATCTGCTCAAAAGAAATACACGCTGCGGGTCAATCCCGATGTGGAAAATAAGATGGTACAAAACCTATCTATTGTGTTAGATATTGATTTTGATGGAAAAAATTTCCTTACTGATCTTTCGATGAAATTTGATATGACCAATAGGGCTAAAAAGGACAGTCTATTTTTATTTGATGTGATCTGTACCGAAATCAAGGCAAAAGTAGACATGGATGGAATGAAAATGAACTACGACTCCAAAAATCCGGGATCAGATGAGCTTTCGAAACAAATGCGCATAACATTTGGCAAAATAACAAATAAAACCATTAAGTTCTCACTTGACCAATTAGGGGCTCCCTCAGGTATTACTCTGCCTGAAGGAGATGATGATTTCCCATTTGAAAAAAGTATCTATATTGCGACGCAATTGCCTAAACAGGCAATTGGTATAGGAGATTCGTGGACCACAAAAGGAGTATCAAACCAATCCGGAGCGGTAAATGAGACCAAAATGACGCTTGTTGAAGTAAACGAGCATGGTTACAAAATAAATGTAGAGGGAAAGATCTTAACAGGTGCAAAACAGGTCGGTTACATTAGGGGATTCTGTGTGCTGGACAAAAAAACTTGTATGACCAAAATAATAGATTTAACAAGTGCATCGATGATGCTGAATACAAAAATGAAGAGTTTTATTAAATACAATTAAATAAGTTGACAAAAAACACGCTATCTGTCTCTTAGCTTCAATGCACTCGCCATACTTCGACAACTTAACAGATTCAATAAACCTTGTTCATCGCGTTCCCTGTATGTTTGTACCGCAATCCAATATTATCCAATACCCTTTTTTTAAAATTTTCCATAGCAATTTTTCTATCACTGATCTCCTTTTCGCTTTTAGGTTTGCTATTAACAGGTGTTATCTCTCCTGACTGCTTATTTTCTACAGAGGTAAGCAATAATTCGGTAGGGGGGTCAGATGGAACCGGAATTAATACCCAATAGATATCATTATTTTTTAGATCATTAATATAACCTTCGTAAAAATATGGATTGCCCGTACCGATTTTAAATAACGAATCCTGGAGATTCATATTATTATAAGCAGTTATCTTTTTGATAAGAGAATCCTGTGTTATTTCAAACTCATAGCGTTCTGCCATTAAATTACTCCCGGCAGCGATAAAGTCGCAAGAGGAAAAGAAACCGCTTAATAGGATCAAAATGCCTATGGATTGATGATATTTGAACTTTTTCATTTATTTTTTATTCTCATTGTCAACGACGCTCTATCTATTAACCATGTGATATCGTATTGTGCCATATAATGTAACTCAAAATCTATTTAGTCCAATAATATAAAAAAGGTTGCAGTCTATCAAGACTACAACCCTTTGCCACGGATAATTGGTATTGACTATAATTCAAATTCTGTCTGAAACATTCCATTTGTCGATGCATACGATGCGCCAAAAGAAATTGGGACACCATACACCTCCGAGGTATAGACCCCACCATTTATAATAAAGTTTTGAAATTCATCAAATCCTTTTACTGTACGAACAGCATCCTGACCACTACCTCCGATAATACAGATTGAAATCTCCGCTTCTGTAAGAATTTTCTTTGTTTTTGCGTCAACGGAGATTGACCCATTCACAATACCGGCAGTAAATGCCGCACGAACAGCCACAGCCAATTCATTATAGTTCTCGCGGGATTCTACCAGAATAACCCCTTTACGGCCAAAGTTAACTGAATTAACATAAACCGGTTTTTTTGCTAAAAATCCTTGTCTTGTCGGTTCATCCTTAAAAATATTACCATCATCTGGAATATCCATAGCCACATTGAAATAAGTCTGGCTAAAGTCACAAACAAGTGCGGAGGTTAACTGAATTTTACTGCTCGCAACAGAAGCACTCAGAGAAAATACCGAAGCAATATTCACGTTTGCGCCAAATGCAAGTTTTGCTTCTTTGTAAAATCCGATCTGCTTCATTTTATAGGTAAATATTTGTGATTGCCGTCCACTAAAATTCTTATCTCCAATAGCATCAATAACTGCATTATTTAAACTCGATCTTGTTGGAGAAATCTCCTTCGAACGTACTGGTAAGGAGAACGAAGCGGTAATCTTAGGTTTCAGCAAGCTGGAGTACCCGACAGGCTCATATAAACCGCTATTTATTGATTCAGCTGTAAGGACGGATCCCAAATAGATAAAATTAGGTGCCAAAGTAGCGATTTCATAGAATTTCTCGACATTAGCAGTACTCGCTGAAGCACGAAGTCTAGCATTTGTCGAAGAAGTTATATCGATCTCCTTGCCATCTTTAATGGTATAAACTTTATCCCACTGACCTTTATTCTTTTGAACAAGGCTTTCCTGGGACACATTTGCTGACTCGATTCCATTAATACTTTCTTTATTACATGAAAAAAGCAGAAATGGCACAGCATAAAATAATTTAAAAATCTGTTTCATAATGATATATTAATTTAATTGACTACAATAAAAAACGGGCTCTCTCTCAAATAATAATTTAGGTGATATTCCGTAGCGTTCCATGGTCGCCTTGGCTCATCCGGGCTAGGTTCGGGACCACTACTCTCATAATATGATCTCTCGGCTCCTATATTTAATTTATTTGAGAGACTTATATTTCGTAGTTTTAAGAGATCAGAATTATCCTGGCAGTCAACCAGGATCTCTTGCCAATTTATGGTACTGAGATTATATTGGCAGTTATTTTCGCTCTTTTGTACTTCAAAGTAGATATCAGTGTAAGGAGATACCGGTTTAGTCTTCTCTCTGTCCTTAAAGAAATGTAAAACAACATCAGCTCCGCTACGGTAGTTGTTACTTGAAGCATCTGGTTGATAATAACTATTTTCTTTTGCTACTTTTACATACAAGGGTTCTACAAAAGACGTATTTACAAATTCTGTTTCAACCAATTGATGGGTATTCGCATCTGAGAACGAACAGGCTATAGGTACTCCAAAACTTGTTGCTGTAAATTTCGAGTTATAGATCAGGTTTAAAAAATGAGCATATCCTTTAAAAGTCTGTACCGTGTAATCGCTATCCCCTCCCATGATCAGTACTTTAAATTGGGTCTCTTCAAAGAACTTCTTCTCCTCTGTTGTTAATGTTTCTGTTTTGTTGTAGAAAATCCGGTCAAATTCTTTTTTTATGCAAGTTTCCGCAAACTGATACTCCTTATTGGTTTCGAGGACAATAATTCCCATCCTTCCATATGTTACCGAATTGACATATACCGGAGGAGTGCCAGATGTACCTTGGATCGCCTGATCTGCCAAAGGTGTTATGTCCATGTTGACGGTAAAACTGCCCTGGAAAAATTTTATATACATCCCTGTAGTTTCCACGATTTTATGTGATTCAGTGCTACTACTCTCACTTTTTGAAGAAAATAATCTTCGTGTATTAACATCGGTACCGAATGCTTCTTTGATCTCATCATAAAAGGTAAACCGCTTATACTGGAACATAAATTTTTCATTTTGCTTAAAGCTTCCACCTACAGCCATTTCTTTGACATAATCATCTAATTTGGAGTATGTCGGGTTCGCAATGACCCGGCTGGTTGGCTTGGGTGTCGTGTGGGTAAGACTCATTGATACGGTGATCGGCTTTCTGTTTGCCAGAAAAACAGGAACATAATCCTGTTTGGATATGCTATTACCTTCCAAAATCGCACCCGGAAAAATAAAGTTCTTACCTTGGTACAGCATTGCTTCTGTACTTTTTACCGTGTGCCTTTTTGAGAAGAAAGCTTCATCCTCCGGAGTCATTCCTGCAATCTTAGCTTTTTTGCTAAGTTTTGCGATACCGATTTGATTTTTAAGGTTTTGATCGGGTCGGTTAGCGTATTCCCGTGCCATGATTCTATATAAAGAATCTCCCTGATAGGCATAAGAGGAGTCTATTATAATCTGATATGGCTTACGCATACTTGCATTCAGTACCAATCTATCTCCAGTCTGTGGGATCAGATTATCTTTATTACATGAAGCAATTGTGAGAAATACAAGAGCTCCACATAAGGACGTGAAAATTTTCATGTTTAATAAAATGGCTAATATGAATTGGAAAAAATTTGATGATTTTTTAAATAAGAAGCTTTGAATGCGATCGGATCACCGTAATTACTTGCGTCAAGGTCGGTGTCAATAAAATCTATGACCTGTTGGAGGGGCTGTGCGCCATCGAGATCGATAACAGTCTTGGTGCCTCCAATCAATGCAACCCGATAATTACAGTTGGCAAGGATCCCTCTTTCTTTATCGGATAGTTTACTTCCCTTCAAGATGGCTGACAGCGCTTCTTTTACCTGGGAAGCCTCCAAGCGGGATTCAACAATGATAATACCTTTGCGTCCAAAAGAAAGCGTATTGATATAAATGAGATCATTTATATTATATTTATCCTGAAGCGCTTTGTTTGTCTGAAATGTACCTTCGGCAGGCATATCCATATCCACCGTAAAAGCGATTTTTTCCATATTGATTGCCAATAATGTTTTTGGCTTGGCTGTGGTTTCTTTAATTGAAAACCAATTTGTGAGATCTATTTTCTGTCCAAAATAAAGAGAGATATCATTGTAGCTGCTCAATTCTCTGATATCGAATGAAAAACGCCTGTTATCAGAATGCTTACCATGTAATGCTTCTTCAATAGCTTTATAGAGTGGTGTTTTTCCCGATCTTATGGTCTTGCTTTTTACATTTAGTCCCCCAAAATTAACCACAATGTTATCCGTTATGATATCCAGAATATGATGACTGTCAGAATTGATCGATTGCTGCTCCATTACAGCCCCCAAATACAACTCATCAGGAGATTTAACAGTTATGGTCGTTGATTTTTGATCCTGTCCAAAAGACACCATTGAAAATGTCACTCCAAAAAAACAAAGGAACAGTGCTAAGTATTTAAATTGTATCATCATCTGCTTTATTTATATAACAAGTTGATTTGAAGCCAGACCAAGTCAGTGTTTTCACTGGTTTTTGACAGCAAGACATCATATGAATTCAGGTTGTATTCCTGCCCCAGCACTATACCTTTTGAAGATGCTGTTGCACTCTTCTTTGTGTAAAAGCCCATGCTAAGTGTGAAATCGGTTTTGTTGTTTTTTTTGCCGAGGAGCTTCCAGGGGCCTTTATCGTTGTCCTGTAGATAAAGATCATCCTTATCCCATTTTGATTTGTAACCTTCTGTAACGCCATATTGTTTAATGAGAAAAACAGAATCCTTTTTTACAATAATTTCTTCTGGTACAGAGAGTGTTATGCGATCCCCAAAATACTTTTCCACTTCTGTTTCCTCCAGGGAAGATGGTAGACCGGAGGATAATATTTTTTGAAAAGCGTGGATTTTTTTCGAAACCAATTTCAGGTTTAAATCACTAATCACAATCGGTGGGTCAATAGGCGGTTTAATTATCTCATTATCGCTTTTGCACGCATTAAATAAAAGAACAGATACAGCTGCATAAAGAATAAAACACTTTTTCTTACTTATCATATACAATATGGTTTAAAAGCTTAATTTATAAACATGTGATATACTTTATTTCGTTTTGATAGTATAAATATTGATATCAATAATAAAAGTAATATATTTTAATTTAAACAAACTATCTAATGCTGTTAAAAATTAAAAACTACACAAAAGAGTGCAAAATAATCTACTTTTGTAGACACTGATTCCTTTTCAGGAAATTACCACACACTATATCAAAAAAAACAATAAACAAAGGTTATCAAGTTTAGTCGTATTAAACAAAAAGTAATAATATGTTGTTTTATATTATGTTTAATCCAATAATGTGATTTGTTGAATTTGAAGAAAGGTAGGGAGAAGCTCCTATACTGCGTTTCCATTAGACGCAATCCATTTGTTGCCATTCCACCAAATGGGTGTACCCAATGTAATATCAAAAAAGCAGTATCTTGTAGGATTGTACTGCACCTCCGCAAAACCTCCTGGCAGCTTATTCCTATTAATAATCCACGGGTATTGCCAAGATGGTCAGTGATCGTGTACTGATAGTGCTACCAAACTTGTACAACGTCCCTAGCCTGTCAGATCCATAGACTGGCTGTTCATATCCGTAGTTATAGTATATAAAAGCTCCTGAGTTTCTTAATCACAGGAGCTTATAATAAATAAGGAATGTAGTCCTAAAGCTTTATAAAAAATATTAATCTGTAAAAATGATTAAATCTATCGAGCCTCCAATACTACAAATTATCAAAAAAGACTTTCGACGAAGTGCGTCTAGAAAGATTGATTTCTAACTTTCCATACGCGCCCTCATATGTCGGTGCGTCAAAAGAAATTATAGGGTAAAATTTATATATATCCCTCAGGCTTTTGTCGTTTTTTAAAAACATATTTACATCAACAATTGTGCTATCTGAATTGCTGTAGACCTTAAGTTGTTTGTAAAAGGCATTGTTACTTACTCTTTTTGTCAAAACTGATGTTAATACAGAATCAATAAAAATTAAGTCTTTTTGTTTCAGATTATAAATCTTGTCAAAAATTGTATCTTTTGGCGCATTAAAAACAGCATAGTCTCTAAATCTCTTTTGATCGAAATAATTTATAGAATAAATTGTCCCTTTTTGCAAAGAAAGTCTTCTAAAAAAACGCTCTCCGCTATATAAATCCATATAGCCGTTTTCTAAAATTGCTCTATTCACATTCTTAAAAACAGGAGTAAAGAATAAAACATTTCCATCTATTAGAGTTTTACCAACAAGTGTATTCTTCGCTAACAATTGAGGGTTTTCTTTAGGATCTATTAATTCTAATGTAACAGAATCAAGATCCATTGAATAATCAATCATCCGATAGGATGAGTCTTCAAGTATTTCAACAGCGTAATCTGCAGCTCCAAACATGTCACTATTTACTGTTACGGCTTTAATCAAAATTTTCTCTTTATACCTTCTATGGCAGGAACTCAAAGAAAGTATTAAGATTATGCTGATGCTGATGAACTTTATCGCTCTCAAAAATTTACTAATACACACGCTTTTCATCATAACTAATTTTCTTGACCTCTCCCCAAAAAACTGGAGCATTTAAAAGTAGAGAATTCGGTGATGAATTACTAATTTTAAAAGGGAGGAAAAGCTCATAGCTGTTTAGGTCATTGCCCCCTGAAATGTTTATCGAAAAACAGGTCAAAACAGCGGGATTTCCTACTTTAGAACACTCCTAGATTTGGGGAGAGGTCACTCCTGCCCAGAACAAGAATACTCTTTCAGATAATTCTCTTTAAAATTTCATTATTTTTGAGCATGTGGGTACCGATATCAATTGACAAAATAGAACTTCTTATTTTACAGGCAGAACTGAAAATGGATTATAAAGCTTTGAACCTTTGGAATCTCATCAAAGTCATTCCTCATAAGTGGCAAGAAAAATTATTTGGAGATGAAGGTGGAGGTTTTTGGGTGGTTGCTTTATTTGGAAATCAAATAATTTATTATAATGACATCGAAGATGGTTTTAATATATCAACGTTTGAAATCTATGGCTTTATTGAGCAATACATTTGTAACCAATCTGAATTGAACGCCCCCATTAATTATTTAGTTTCACAGCTAAATCAAATCCCTGACAAAATTATTTAGGATAAGATAACGTGCTAAATAAAAACATATGAACTATAAAAAAGACCACATCTCACGACGTGGCCTTAAATAAACATATGATTCACTAGTGGTCAGCCTTGAGTTGACTGGACTTACCACTAGTTATTGGATACTATTTATATGAGTTGACTGAACTGGATACTTTCCAATCATTACCCTCACGGACCAAAGTCACAAGATCAGTCTTGGTAAAGTCCTCAAACTTCAGTGTCACTTTGGCTACCATATAATCAGCTGAGTCTTCGATAACGTCTGTAGTTACTGTACAGTTTAGCTTTTCACCTTTTTGTTTTTTTAAGGATTTAACCACTGCTTCACGGCTATGAGACTGTGTATTTGCTGATTGAATCTTTTGGCTGAAATCTTCAGCAAACAATTGCTCGACTCCTACTGATTCACCTTCGGTTGTTACCGCAACATAATGCTCCAGGGCAAAGTCTGCTGTGGAAAGGTTAACGTTTACTTTCTCTGATTTTGATACTGGTCCTTCAGCTGCCATAGCGAATGTAGATACTGCGATTAAAGCTGCTGCTGTGAATGTTTTTACTAGAGTTTTCATAATGTCTTTATTTTATATTGTTAGTTTTTTAGTTCTTATTTGTTGACTCAAAACTACGTCACAATACGCCCTTAGCCTACGGGCTTTAGACCAACGGACGGGAAAACTCGGTGAATAGTGGGAATGGGGAGGTGAATAAAGATTTTGAACAATAGCTTTTTCAGTTATAAAAATTCCTCCATGGATAAGGTTGTGGATGGGTTAGTTGATATATCGTTTGTTCTCTTTCAGACAGATAGTCATAATAAACACCGAATTCGATCAAATATTCCTCTCCTACTCCCATCCTCCAAAACATATCCATATAATCCTTATCAGGAAACTTGGACCAAGGTGGTTGCTTGGCATTTTGAAGTGTTTGGAATTGTCCAAATTGACGCAGAAAATCCCGTACCTCCATCAATGCAAAACCCAATAAATTTTGACCTCGCCAACAATATATGTTTTCGATATCAAAGTCATCTTGTGACAGTCCGATACCCCATATGGTGTCAACGGGACTTGCTTCAACAAGAATTCTATTTTCTGTTTTTAACAGATATTCTGCTAGGTCTGGATGTTGATTAAACTTGTGTATGTTGCCGTTCCTAACGATCTCAAATTTTTGTTCATTCCAAATCTGATCATCATAGCCTATAACTTTCCTTCCCAACTCTTTGGCTTCGCCTGGTTTATTACAGTTTATAATTTTCTCAAAGCTCTTTATATCGTCGAAAAGTAATGCCTTTTGGGCCATCATCCAATGTTCTGCAGTCCTATAAGTTATATTATCAACTATAAACGGGCTTTCATACCATTGGCTGAAAACAAATTTTCCGACCTCTTGATTTTGTTTATTTGTATGTCCCCAAAAGAAAAGAAATTTGAATGTACCTCCACTTTCAAACATATCGGTTAACCATTTAATATTATATTGTTCCATATTGCTCAACTCAAAATCTATTAATTTGAAACCATCGTATCCTTTTTCATTTTAAGGTAAACTCAATTTATCAAAAAAAAACAGGAATGATAAAACTATTTTAAACTGGTTAATGTTCTTATTATACAAAACGGCTTCCAACTACCTTTCGAAAGGAAGGTTTAACATAAAATTGGCGTCGTACAGTGAAAATCCAATAGTCCTTAAAAACATTGGGTGACGAAACACAAAAGAGGAAACGATAGGAAACATAAAAATTACTGTACAAGTAAACGCTAAGAGAAAGGGTCTGATGAGAATCAGGCCCTTTTGACGTAAAAAGCCACGTCTTGCGACGCGGCCTTAAATAAACAGATAATTTCTCATAAAGAATAAAATATCTTTACTTTTGGAAGTAAGGGCAATATCTGATAACTAACAATTATTTTTAAGCCCGAACTGTCAGTTCAAGTTGTGGCTATTACACATAATATTATGAAATACGATACTCTACAATGGTTCTCCTCTTTGTCGCTGGAACAAAAACGCTACCTGTTTTTGTCTCTTACCATATTGTGCGTGTTTTTTCTGATTATTGGCATAAGGGCTTGGGTCAGGATGTTTGGTACTAAAGAAATCGCCTGTTTTCCTTTTTTGCAGGAACAGGCAACTTTTGTGATTCCCAAAGCCGGATATTACACAGTATACATCCATGGAAAATTATTGAAAGCAGTTCCTACAAATTGGCTTCCGGACATCCGACACATCGCCACTAACGAAAAAGTCGAGATAAAAAGCGTCTGGTTAAGGATACAACACACCGATTTTGACAAAGGACGATTGGAGCTATATGGATTCCATGCTCAGGAAAAAGGAGATTATGTCTTTCAGCATCAAGAGGTAATGAATAATATACTGGATACTACGCGAACACGTATAACTAAACTCTTCGAAAATATTTCTTCCCAGAATATGGAAAAAGACCTGCTCATCAGTATCAGAACTGGAAATAATAATTTGGGAAAACTGCTCTTGTTTCCACAGATGTTTCTGGTATTTGTAGGATTACTGGGTATTGTATTCGGGATTATTCTTACTGTTAATCCTGAAGCGTTCAACAAGTAATATCACACGATGATTTAAACTATTTTAAATCGGCTAATCATTACCTTTCAAGAGAAAGAAGTAAATGCCAAGAGAAAGCGTCTGATAGTAGTTAGCCTGTTGTGTAAATTATAAAAATAGCAGCTAATATTAAAACTGATATCACTACCTCCGTTACAGTAGACTTGGCTCTATATTTAAGATCTTTTGGAAACATAAGCTGGCGAATGAGAGATAAGCCGACTGCGCCAACACCTGAAAGAAGCAACCTTATATAAAAGGTACTGTCAGTAATATCCATATAGTTTCCATCAATATAACGGATAATAAAAATCTGTAACACCGTGAAGCCTATTGCAAATAACAAAGAGATGACAGCTCCCTTGATGTCTTTTATTTTTACAAAATTTAGCGCTTGTAATATAGCTCCGAAAATAACTCCAAAAAACAGACTAAAAAATAATATTGCGCTATTTTTATATAACTCGATTGCATTTTCATCAGTTGTGACCCCCTCATCCAAAGAATTCTCCTCCGCAAATTCTGCTTCTCGCTTCTTATTGATTAGCGCTTCTATCTCTTCTGATTCGACATGGGTAAAATTTCGTCCTCTTTCTTTAAGAATCTCATAAGCATACTGAACAGCATCAGCTACAGATCTACTATCTGATTTTATATACTTTTCGAGCTCGTTGTCTGAAAGCTTTTTGATCACATTTCTATTTACCATAAATTTTCTTATACTTCACTTAATTATTCCTGTTATAATGATATTTTACAAGGACTATTAGTGATCCAATCATCGTATCTTCTTGTTCACCGGAAAACGGAAAATTCACCTTCAAAGCGGCGAATACCGAAAGTGGAGTAAAAAGTTTATGATATAAGCCTTGTCCATTTTAATAAGTCAATTCAATTTATCAAAAAAACAGGAAAAATAAAATTATTATACAAAACGGTTATGAGTAACTTTCGAAAGAAAGGACCAACATAAAAATTGGCGCAGTACAGTGAAAATCCAATCGTCTTAAAAAAACATTGGATGACGAAACAAAAAAGAGGAAACGATAGGAAACATAAAAATTACTATACAAGTAAGCGCTAAAATAAAGGGTCTGATGAGAATCAGGCCCTTTTGACGTAAAAAAGCCACATCTCACGACCTGGCCTTAAATAAACATATGATTCACTAGTGGTTTGCCTTTCTATGACTGGCAAACCACCAGTGATGAGATACTACTTATACGAATTGATTGATTTGGATACTTTCCAACTGTTACCTTCACGTACCAAAGTCACAAGATCAGTCTTGGTGAAATCTTCAAATTTTAGGGTCACTTTTGCTACCATATAATCAGCTGACTCTTCGATAACGTCTGTAGTTACTGTACAGTTTAGCTTTTCACCTTTTTGTTTTTTAAAGGATTTAACCACTGCTTCACGGCTATGAGACTGTGCATTTGCTGCTTGAATCTTTTGGCTGAAATCCCCAGCAAACAATTGCTCCACTCCTGCTGATTCACCTTCAGTGGTTACCGCAACATAATAATCAAGGGCAAAGTCCGCTGTAGAAAGATTAACGGTTGCTTTCTCAGGTGTTGATACTAGTTTGTCAGCTGCCATAGCGAAAGTAGATACTGCGATTAAAGCTGCTGCTGCGAATGTTTTTACTAGAGTTTTCATAATGTCTTTTTTATATTGTTAGTTTTTCATCTAAATAACTTGTTCTTTATTTGTGATGAAGCTATCATGAGCATTTCCATCTATGCTCATGATGGTTTTTGTTCCTATTTGTTGACTCAAAACTACGACACAATACGCCTATGGCCTACGGGCTTTAGACTAACGGACAGGAAAACTCGGTGAATGCGGGGAATTAGCAGGTAAAATCCATCAAAGAGATCAGAAAAAATAATAGTAATCTATTTGTGTTCATTTGATGTTAATAAGCTTTTTCCAATTCTGTAATAATTAAACTTGGATCTTCAACCGAGTACCTAAACCATATTGAGTCTCCTTTTTGAATATTATTCGGATTAATACTCCAACCTCCGGAATATTCATAGTCTTTTTTATTGATCGTATATTTAACTCTGATACTTCTTCCTTTAGAAGAAAAGTAGGAAGTAATTATTCCCCTAGCATATTTATCATTTTTATTTACTGCTTCGATCCGCGCAGCTTTTTCTTTTTCACCAGTAGCCCCAACCCAATAAACCCCGCCAACAATTATTCCTGTTAATACAACATTACACACGATTAACTTCAATCTTTTCATTATTGATTATTCCTTTTTACCCTAGCTTTTTGATTAAGAAAAGGAATCTGATCCGGTGGTACCAATTCATTTTTATTCTTCTCGAACAAACAATATCTCACAACCTTAAAATATTCTAACATAGTAGGCATTTCTCTCCTATCGTATGTTAAAAGAGGGTTATAATAGGTGTAGTTATAACCTATCTCATCTTTATACTTTGAAGAATCCTCCTCTATCGCATTATTTAGGAATTTGAGATAAAGTTTTCGATTAGGTCCATTTTTGATCTTATGAATTTGATCTCGATATTTTTTTGTAACAGAATCTTTTCTATCTCGAGCTTTTGAATCCGAGACCTCTTTATAGCCGTAATATTTAATACTATATTCTCTTAATCTTAAAATGTCTATTTGAATATCCCTAAATTCTAATGGGACCTGAGCCAAAACTATCTTTGAGCAAGTCAAAAACATCAAATAAATAACTAAAATTGCGTTTCTTTTCATCTCCATGATTTTCCGTTAAATAATAAAAGCCTCGTCTCAAGCTCCGATCTTAAATAAACATATGATTCACTCTGGTCAGCATCGGGTTAACAGGCCCCACTGCTAGTTATCTGATACTATTTATACGACTTGACTCAACTCATTCATTAGTAGGTGAAATCCATCAAAGAGATCAGAAAAATCTGAAATTCCGATTTTTATCTGTTATAAATTTTTAAAATTTCGATCAATAAGTTTAAATCCTGAATGAAATAGCTTATAGCTGGAATGCTTATAATCTGTTGGCTCAGGAAGCTCAATAAGATCTTTATTTTTCTGAACCTTATTGCG
>Ga0213829_1000576_pt1 | contig 33468 bp, 26 predicted proteins | sample MC6MC0896MG_FD_180665 | JGI IMG/M metagenome (GOLD analysis project Ga0213829, IMG submission 180665) | Enriched soil aggregate microbial communities from Iowa State University, Ames, United States - MC6-MC0896-MG | ecosystem: Environmental > Terrestrial > Soil > Unclassified | place: USA: Iowa...
ATTTTTTATCTTCAATTCGTTTTTCTTCTAAAATTGGTTGAATTTCCTTACAAAAATCATCCACTTTAACGAATATTTCTATAACTTTATCTCTTAGCATAGGGCTTGATTTAATGTTGTATTAAATTGTTTATCAGCTATTTATATACAAAAATCAAGCCTTTTTTATGCTTTTAGAACTCTTTTTTAATCTTTTCCATTATCCCGAATTCACGTTTCTTTATCTTCATTTCAATTCCTGTATGGTGCGATTAAGGTTCTTATTGCCCATACTAAAGACAAGGTTGTAAACAAATTTCAATTCCTGTATGGTGCGATTAAGGTGCGCATTGCTGAACTTGAAAAACAAGTAAAAAACCTATTTCAATTCCTGTATGGTGCGATTAAGGTTACAGTGTGGTGTTGTTCTCTATACGCGCGATATACATTTCAATTCCTGTATGGTGCGATTAAGGTCACTATTGGTTAATAATACGCCATCCCTACGCCATATTTCAATTCCTGTATGGTGCGATTAAGGTTGTGGACTGAGTTCTCAATTTGAAAAGCTCAACTATATTTCAATTCCTGTATGGTGCGATTAAGGTTTTTCATTATCTTTTTCTTTTATCTCCCCCTATAATTTCAATTCCTGTATGGTGCGATTAAGGTTCTCTTGCTCTCGCTGAATTGCGTGAGTCTACTGGAATTTCAATTCCTGTATGGTGCGATTAAGGTAACGTTACGTTAGCAAGTATAGCCAACATAGGTACATTTCAATTCCTGTATGGTGCGATTAAGGTAAATAAGGTCAAAAAATACCGTTTTATGTACCACAAATTTCAATTCCTGTATGGTGCGATTAAGGTCCTTTTCAAAAGCTGGATCATTAAAGCCGCTATTGTATTTCAATTCCTGTATGGTGCGATTAAGGTTGATGCTATTAGGGTCGGTTACTCTGATTTCATCTAAATTTCAATTCCTGTATGGTGCGATTAAGGTTCTGATATGGTAACGGCTAGGCTTATTAAGAACGGTATTTCAATTCCTGTATGGTGCGATTAAGGTTACTGTTAAATGTTACAGTTGGATGTCCTGTTGCTTCATTTCAATTCCTGTATGGTGCGATTAAGGTTGCTTTCAAAATAACAAAACAAACATACGCACCGTAATTTCAATTCCTGTATGGTGCGATTAAGGTGAGGTAAAGCATGTATAGATATATCGTACAATCAATTTCAATTCCTGTATGGTGCGATTAAGGTTGTTAAATGTTACAGTTGGATGTCCTGTTGCTTCATTTCAATTCCTGTATGGTGCGATTAAGGTGACATTGTTTTTGATAGTGTAAGTGTATTTACCGTTATTTCAATTCCTGTATGGTGCGATTAAGGTATTTGAGATAAAGCAATTATCTATCAAAACTCCTTTATTTCAATTCCTGTATGGTGCGATTAAGGTACGGTATCAACTTCAAGAAACATTTCGCCCCATTTATTTCAATTCCTGTATGGTGCGATTAAGGTTCGTTTATCAATACTTTTTCGTCTGTAATTAAACCTATTTCAATTCCTGTATGGTGCGATTAAGGTAGGGAGATTGAGATTGCGCTCGAGGACGGAACCTAATTTCAATTCCTGTATGGTGCGATTAAGGTCCTCCTAGTTCTTTTTTCATGTTAATCTTTGTTTATTATTTCAATTCCTGTATGGTGCGATTAAGGTATCTATTATATTTCCTTTTGCTTCTACTGTTATTTGATTTCAATTCCTGTATGGTGCGATTAAGGTGCTTTCAAAATAACAAAACAAACATACGCACCGTAATTTCAATTCCTGTATGGTGCGATTAAGGTACAATGCAATAGCAACATTAGCAGTAAGGCGATTCAATTTCAATTCCTGTATGGTGCGATTAAGGTCCAAGATCTTTCAATTACAGTGGGTTCATTTTTTCTATTTCAATTCCTGTATGGTGCGATTAAGGTCTAGACCATTTATGCGTATGTAATTTGCCTGCCCAAATTTCAATTCCTGTATGGTGCGATTAAGGTTGAACTACGATAGGTGTTACCTTGATATATAGGCGCATTTCAATTCCTGTATGGTGCGATTAAGGTTCGATCACCCTTGCAAGCGCGACAAGATTATTTTGATTTCAATTCCTGTATGGTGCGATTAAGGTTTTGTTTCTGCTTCTGTTTTTTTAGCTTGCGCTTCTATTTCAATTCCTGTATGGTGCGATTAAGGTTCTAATTTGTTTATATATTTACTTATGTAATTTAATTTCAATTCCTGTATGGTGCGATTAAGGTGTAGTAGTTTTTGTATATATCCCAGTACGCTATAAGATTTCAATTCCTGTATGGTGCGATTAAGGTTTTGTCATGAATGTAGGATATAGGCACATTATTTTTATTTCAATTCCTGTATGGTGCGATTAAGGTATCTAAACTGTATTCCATTACCTCAGCTCTATTCTTATTTCAATTCCTGTATGGTGCGATTAAGGTAATCTATTTATTCACATTATTTACCATAAGTAAAAAATTTCAATTCCTGTATGGTGCGATTAAGGTTATAGAGGGTGAGTTTATCGATACTACAGAAGTTGGATTTCAATTCCTGTATGGTGCGATTAAGGTGTTTTTCCGGTGAAAAGGTTCTACTGGGTTATAATCATTTCAATTCCTGTATGGTGCGATTAAGGTCTTTCTTATCTTTCTGCACATTGATACCCCTCGGTTTATTTCAATTCCTGTATGGTGCGATTAAGGTTATTGTTAGACTTGATGTATTGTTAAATTCTATTGGATTTCAATTCCTGTATGGTGCGATTAAGGTTCTCTCTTGATAGATTATAGGACTACTGTCCGTGATATTTCAATTCCTGTATGGTGCGATTAAGGTTAGAAAAACATGGGACTATGACCTGTAAAAATTGATTTCAATTCCTGTATGGTGCGATTAAGGTAGATACAACGCTTCATCATTCATTGCCAATTCAATCATTTCAATTCCTGTATGGTGCGATTAAGGTATTACTAGGTGAAAACGGTCATTTACTTCCAATAGAATTTCAATTCCTGTATGGTGCGATTAAGGTGAGGAAACGCCATTGAGTTTGGCAGCCGCCTTGTTCATTTCAATTCCTGTATGGTGCGATTAAGGTGTCGCTTCGATCGTTTCCTTCAGTTTGTCCACGTTCATTTCAATTCCTGTATGGTGCGATTAAGGTCCGTCCAAAACGGAACGCAAATATACGTTTATCGTTGTAAAAATAGCGTTTTAATAAAATGTATTTTCATTAAAATTAGTCGATCACTAATAACCCAAAAATGCTGGAGGATCGACAACTTGCTTTTTAATACATTGCGGGCTTATTTTATCGAAATCGCCATGTTAAGATGTCAAAGAACTATTCCTGCACGTCCTCATCGACGACTTTATTGAAGATTAAAGGAAGGTGTCCAATTCATTTTTCTCCTTTCCTACTACCTCTTTTTCCATCCATTTTTCTTGTCTACTCTTGAAAATAATAATACTATCTTCATCTAATATCATTATTTTCTTGGCATTTGATAGTAATTCTTTCAGTTTTACATCTGTTATTTCGCCCTCAAAGACAGAATTTTGAATCCAGTTTAGATAACGTCTGCACAACTTAAGCATTTTGCCTACGCGTTTTTCGCCTATATCGTATACTAAAACTATATACATATTACCATCTTGCTTTGAATGGTTTATATTCTTCCATACCCAAGATGTGCTTTGTAAGTTTGTAGCATTCCAGTTTTATCAAATGCTTATAACTTACATTCCGCTTTAGGACAGGATGTTTAAATGTCTCATTGATTCTTTCTTCCCATATCCGAACAAATGTTTTTCGGCCAGATTCTTTAAGGAGACAACTATTAAGTTGATGATCAAAATCTTTGCTTTGTATTTCCTTTTTATTCAATACTCTAAATATAATTCGATCTACCAGTAACGGTTTAAAAATTTCTGCAATATCCAATGCCAATGAATACCTTCGATAACCTGGTTCGTGCAGAAAACTAATAGTCGGGTTGAGCTGTGTATGATAAATTTGGCTAAGGCAAAGTGTGTAACATAACATATTACCGAATGAAATCAAGGCATTAATCTCATTCTGTGGAGGTCTCTTACTACGGTTTTCTATTTGAAAGCCGGTGGATATTATGGTGTCAAATGCATTATAGTAAGTTTGCCTGATGTTTCCTTCAATTCCCATCAGTTCGTCTACAGCGATGGTATTATCAATCAAGCTAGCATAGTTTTCCATGACGTCCAAGATAGGAGAGAGGTCTTTGTTCCGGTTAATGTAGTATCGCAGATTCTTACCCATATTAAAAGCAGCACCGGATACAAATTTCCTAGCAATTTCCATTCTTTTCTTTTTGTCAATATAGCGTTTCGTTTGTTCGATTTGCATTTTTCCGGCCAGCAGGTATTCTTTCGGAGTGAAAGAACCTGTATAATGCTCATAGTAATCAAAGAAATGTACTGAGATGCCAACTTTTCCCAAATAGTTGTACAAAGCACTGTTTGCATCCAAGCTACCAAAACAAAATAAGTCCGATACACCCTCTACAGGAATATATTTAGGAGATCCTTCTATACCATTTTCATCCACAGGTGTGAATCTGAGTGTATTGTCCTTGCGGCTCATCCGACCAGGATTAAAAAGATAGTACGTTTTTTTCATCGTTTGATACTATATAGTTGCTACTTCCTCTTTTAAGTTTTGAGATCAAAATGGCTCGGATTCCTCATTTATAAAACATAACTCATAATAACTGCAATTCTTGCAAATTCCTTTTTTTACTAACGGAGGACAATTTTCATGGCTAATGATTTCGTCAGCTTCTTGTTCCCATTGCTTGCCCAATGGAATGATCTCTTTATCCCAAGATACTGTATCTCTTTGCTTGAGTTTGGGGTATTCTAATATCGCCTCGGGCTGTTCAATACCGTTACGGGCTAGCACATACATGTAGTATTTTACTTGTGCAATATGTGCATGCTCAACCTTATCAGATTTTTTGACTTCATGGATGACCTTGTTTTTAGCATCATAAAAATCAATTTTAATCCCATCAATAGCCAATTCAGTATACTTACGTGATCGATCTAAATAAGTCGTGTCGGCAATCAGCTTTCCTTCACCCACGAGTTCTGAGGTGTGTTCCATTTGTATGCCATTGGCAAATAACCACAACTTCCGATGACAAGTGTGCAGGTAGGCAATATGGGTACCGGTGATAAGCATGGTTAATTTAATTGTGGTTTTATAATGATATTTTTTCGAGGGCAAAAGATTGCCAATACAAAACTCCTCACTTCATATTATAATAGCTGGTCATCAATATTTTCTTCCTTAACATAATAACCTGTTGTGGAATTGTATTCTAAATTATTGGCAATTAAAACATCTCCAGATTTTCTGTCTTTTGAAATTTCTGCCTCATAATTATACACCTGAACTAACAACTGATTGGCTTCCAAAAATCTTCGTTCAGTAATTTTAGCGTCAAATTCTTCAATAAGATTAAAACACAATACTTCAAGCTTCTGGTTTTTGTTTTGCAAAATATCATCCACCCAATCCCGCCAATGTCCAGCTATCCAGTCTTCTTCAAATTCATTGATGATTGAATTGTTCAATCCATTATTAAAATCCTTCTGCTGAATTTCATTATACCCATCTCTATAAACTTTATTACAGACCTGTATTAAATCATCTTCCCCTAATTCACAATTGTCAAGCGCTGATAAAGTAGCCCATGTATCTACCAAAACTTTATCATCATAAAATGGTGTATTTCCAATAGACTCTTCAAAAACATAAATTGGAACAGTATCATTCTCTAAATTAATATTTCTGTCCATGGGCATGATTTTCTTTCTCCCACCTCTATTAACCCTTCCAAAACGTTGAATCAAAGCATCAATAGGAGCATTTTCAATAAAAGCAATATCATAATCTATATCCAAACTCACTTCTACTGCTTGAGTAGCAATCAACAATTGAGGGCGTTTTGAAATATCCTCATTTGTAATAGCTCTTTCAATAATTGTTCTGTCTCTTTTATTAAATCCACTATGTAAAAGTTGAACAGATCCATGGAAGTTAATTTCCTTATAGAGTTTTTGAGCGGTTTTTACGTTATTTACAATAATTAAAACTGATTTTTCTTGATCTAAATACTCTTCGACCAGGCGTATTTCATCTTCAATTGTTGCATTGCACATGCAATATAATTGATGCCTTTTCCTATCCAGTACAACTCTATCTTCCGGTTGCGCCTTATCAGGTTTTATTAATTTTGAATGGTCTCCGTTATATATTTCCTTGATGATGAGCTGCAACATGAAATCAGGTATGGTAGCGGATAAGAAGAAGAACTTTGCATTGAATAATTTTCGGTATAGCTTTATAGTTGCTAGTAACATTCCAGTCAATAGAGCATCATAGGTATGAAATTCATCTATAATAAACAATGCATTTTTGTAGTCAAATAACGCAAATTCCCAACCTTTTCCTTTCAAAGAAGTTTTTAAAATTTGATGTAGGGTCGCTACTTTAATCGGATAAAAGAGTTCTTTCGATACTGATTTTCTGTTCTTTGCTTCTTGCTCAATTTTTTTATAATCCTTCTCATTATTGCTGTATTCTCCTGAAATCTGATCATAGAAGAAGTCCAAGGTTTGGGAGTGCAAGGCTGTTACCACTTTTTCATTGTAGTGCTTTTGAAGTCGGATAACCATAGCGTTAATACTTGCTGTATATGGCAACAAATAAAACACTCTGGAATTTTCAGATTGATTAGCATACACCCAATTTAAAGCGGCCTCTGTTTTGCCTGAACCTGTTGGAGCGTGTAAAATCACATCCGTTCTTATTCCCTGTAATTTTTCTTGAAAAGGTCGAAAAGGTAAATAGATACCATTTTTTTGGGGCTGAAAATCGGCAAGAGTAAGTTGCTTGTATTTTGGTATGTCGTTCTCTTTTCTTGCCGACCCCAAATGGTCGGCTGCCATTAACAGAGCTCGTGTTAATGAAAATTGCTTTCTGTTATCAATGTTCTGAATAGCCTTTTTCTGATATCTCACATTCAAATACATTTTGATATTTTTAGGTAATTCTTTTACTTCATCTTGTTGAATAGTCTCTTCCTTTAATCCAAAAATATTCAACCAGTTTTGGATATTTTTCTCCGCAAAAATTAAATTATCCGAACCATACCAGTATGTAATATATTCACTAATTTGATCAGGTGACAATGTACCTTTTATTGCTGAATGGGTATCTACAATTCCTTTATGGTGTGTAGCGATAGCAAATAATTCGTCATCGTCTAATTGTAGATAGTTAATACAAAAAAGTAAGGAAACTAACTCATGCCGAATATCTCCGCTTTTTTGACCACTCAATCTGTTGACGAATTCTTTATGAATCTTACCTAAATCATGTAAAACAGCTATTCTGACCAGTTTTTCTTTCCAGTATTTTCTCTCTTCATCATTTAAAGGAAGTGAGCACAATAGGTTTTCACCAGCCGTTATTACATGTTGTGTATGCATTTTCAGTGTGGTTACACCGTCACTTTTCGCAAAAAACTGGTCAAAATAGTCTTTATTCATTGGCAAATTGGTGTAAATAAAACGCTATGGGCTTTTCCGTTTTGGTTTTATATATATTATTAAATGTTACTTCTGCTTCATTGTCGTGTGGTATTGAAATAAATACCTTTGATGCTTGCGGCGTTCTCCCAGAACCCACTTCTTCATTTTCAAGATAAGATTCAGTTAACTGAACCAATTGACCGCCAGCTTGCAATCCTGCAGTAAAAGGCAAAAGGGAACCTCCCAAATTTCCTTTGTTTGCTTTCTCTACATCGATGATTTTGACACTGTCAATTTTTAAAATATCCTGAGAACGGCCTAATGATGGCGTGCCAATGGGGTTTTCAAAATATTCTTTCCAATCCAGTTTGTCAATCCAAATGGTGAGCTGGGGAGCAGTATGAAATTCTCTTGTATAAGCATCTGTTCCTTTGCTATGAGACTTCACTTTGCGTCCGTCGAACTCCAATCGTTGTCTTGTTTCCATATCTTGGGCAATAGTGTCGTAGATATATTTGAACCCAATTTGAACTTCATTAGCCAAAACAATTCTACCTAAACAACAGCCGATAATGCCTAAAACCAAGGAGTAGCTTGGGGTATGCATGCAAATAGCATTGCCCGAAAGAATAAACGGAAGTCGAGGTGTCGCAGTCCATCCGGAAAATTTTATTTCCAGTAGTTTATTCATTAGTCAAATAGTTTTTGTTGAATTGATTTACAATATCAACTGGTGATGCCAATACAAATCCGTCTTTCAGTTTTTCGTTGATTTCATCTTCATTTTGCAAATAACCTTTTCTGAATCCCACATAGATAGGTGTTGCTAATTTGTCTTTGTAGTCCTTTGATAACTCTATTAACAACTCGACATTTAAAATAGGCTTCTCCCCAGTTCCAATAAACAGATTATTAAAAATTGGATTGGCGGATTCCAAGCCGGCAAGTATTAAAACCTTTGGAGATACATCTGCGCCAAATGCTGCTTGTTTTGCTCCTCCTCTTAAGTAGGCTAAACCTTTCAATAACCCTGCTGCATTACTGTTTCTGATTTTAGCCGCATTTTTTAATTCATAACGATTGAATTTCCCTCCTAAGCTAGATTGATTTAATTTATCACTGTGCTTTTCAATAATCTCAGATGACAATTCCTGTTTGCTTCCAAGATTGTCATACACACCTAAACGATAATATTCCAAATTGAAAAAACCTTCTAGATGAGCTGAATAGAATTTTGTAGAATAGGGTAAAGGTGTTCCTTCTTTCAAATGAACAAAAGCTTCGTCAATATTGATGGTACGCATATTTTTTATGCCTTTCAAAATAGATGATTTAAAAGGAGAAGTTCTTTGGACACTTTCTTCGCCTTTTGCTCCTGCTTTCATATATCCGAATAAATCGTCTTCTGGAAATTCAATCGGATTTAATTCTGTTGAGATTTTATTGGTCGTACCTTTTTCAGAGCCTTCACCTACGGCTCTTAACTCACTTGGATTCCAACTGTTTTCTTCATTGCTAGTATCTCTCAACCATCTTCTCCATGATTGTGCGGACACGTAAGGCACATCTTCTAATCGGTTATTTACTTTTTCCTTGTACGTTTTTGGAATTACACGATTTTTGTCTTCCTGCACACCTAATCCTGCTCCGTTTAAGAATGTTGCTGTTGCATCTATCAATAATGCTCCGGTAATATTTTTCAGTTCTGCCATGGTTTAACTTGTTCGTTTATGTTAGTTAATTAATATTTCTTTTGAAGGTCTGATTGCGGTTTGTTTCAATAAAAATTTGATTGCCAATATGCAAATGTTATGGTTGCTATTGCCAAGTGGATTGGTCATTAATTCTTCGACCGACCATTTGTCATTCTTATTTTGTTCACTTTCTTTGAAATGCTGATTTGTATTGTAAATCACTTCGTTTAATAAAGAATAGAAATTATCATTTTCTTTGACTAAAGAATTAATCGTCTTTTCAAATTTTTTATAAGAAGGTTTTTCTGTTTCAAAATTCAAATTATTGGCATAAAAATAAGTCTGATAGTCATGCGCGAATTCTTGTATTTTATCGATCCAATTTTGAAGAATAGTGTTGTTTTTTTTGTGGTTATCTAGTTTTTGGAACTCGAATATCTGTTGTTCTGGTTGGGAAAAGAAAATTCTCAGCAGTTCATTCAAACCGTATTTTCGGAAATTATAATCTTCATCATAAAAAATCTCGATGATATCTTCTAATATAATTTCAGTTTCATTAAGTGCATCAAATATCATTCTATTAAATCCGACTTTTTGGTTCTCATTTGGATTAGTGAGATTAGATTTAATTGTGCCGGCTTTTGCATTGTGTTGAATCAAGCTGATAATCCATTTGCAAACTTCAAATACCCTGTTATTTTCAAGGATTACTTCCGGAATCTCATTACTTCGAATCTTCTTTTGTGTGAAATAATGAATGAGCTTTTGATATTGATAGTAATTGTTTTTAACAGGTAATTCATCTTTATTATCCAATATAGCAATTTGCTGTTCCAGATTCCATTTGTTGTTTTCGGTAGCTTTTACCAATACTTTGAATAACTCAACTTTATACTCCGAATCGTTCCATGCATCAGTTTTATCTAATGATTTTTCAAATGCTTTTGATTTATATTCTTCAATAAGTCCGGCAATGTACTTTGCAGTAGGAACAAGTTTTGTTTTGCCGATTTCTTGAAAATAGGCTTCTAAAAATTCAGGTGAAACGCCAACATATTCCACTTTCTTTTTCCCAGCTCCAAATACATTCGGGTAAAGCAAAAACCAATCTTTATTCCCCTCCAATGATTCAATAAAACTATATGCACTTTCATTTCTTGTTAGAATACCTTTTAATTCATTGCTGATTGTCGGATTTTTTAAAAGTCGTTGTAGTTTTCTAATTAAAGCATTAGGTATCCTGTCAATTTCGCAACTGGCTCCAGTCCCAGAGTTTGAGAAGCTCCACATGTTCAAATCAGAATATGTCTCTTCATAATCTTCTTTTTCTGTTAGAATTGATAATGCTTTTAACAAATAGTCTCCTTTAGCAAAATCCCTAACATTCTCAACAGATTCTTTAGAAGAAACCGCTTGTATTCTCTCCGATAGAGTTTTGGTGTTATCCGCTACCATTTCTCGAGATAATTCAAAGTTGGAAGAATCAATCAATAGAATACCTCCTTTGTATAATAAGGCAGACAATGGTAAAAATTGAAGAATAGCGATACATATAGGATGAATCTGTACCGTAAATTTGGCTTGAGGCAAAGCCTGAGCATCCGAGCCTAATCCACCTATTAGAGGAAACCACGTTCTGCTAATATTAGTATCCTTAGATTTAATCTCTTTATCTGAAAAACCGACTTCCTTTAATGCTAATTCATAAAGGTCACTAAATGTTGTTTTGAACCTCAAGCCGGAGATCTCACATATTTTAGGACCTTCACATTCAAAGTTTGAAATAATGGTATTAAATAATGATTCGTAGATCTTGTCGCCATTTGTTTTATCATTATGCAAAGGACCATTCTTTGTAAAAAGCATCGTATAGCTTTTCAACCTCTTGTTGATTTTTTTTAAAGTAACCTTTTCATAAAGTTGCTTTAAAATAGACGGACTAATCTCAGAGACACTTTTTAGCTTAGCTAAAGCTTCTATGGTCATCAATGCGTTATTAAGCATTGCATTTCCAGTATAAGTTTGTAATATCTTCATAAACTATTCGATGCTTTCAATATAAATTCAGTTTACATTCTTAGATTCTGTTCTCAGTTCCAAACACCCCATTCCCTGCGCATTATACAATCCAGCTCCTCCATTCAGCAATAATTCTAGAAACCGTTTTTCAGCTGTGGCTTTCAGATTAAAATTCGTCCCCCCTCTTATTTTGGTTTCTTCGTTAGTATCGGCTTTAATGGTGATTAAACGGGATTTAAAAGTATGTTTAGTCGGAACAATTTCTAATAGTACCAAAGCGCTTATAGCAGTATCCTCATCATAACATGCCGCAATTTTGCTACGCCAGTTATAGATAAGATTCTCTACAAACTGTGCGGAGTCAGGGGCTAAATAATCGTCATGACCTTTGTCATTTGGAATAGCGGCTACGATGGGGGACATGGGGGTGAGTTGTATCGGTATTATTTCATTTTCTTTATAAGAAGCCATTGGGTTAGGTAAGCTTTCAACTGACACTACTTGAAAGCTTGCTTTTGATTTTTTATCAGCAATATCTATTTTTTCGGAAGCAAATAATCCTTTGATAAAACTTTCCATAGCTTCTGGGACATGAAAGCACACAGTCAATGTAATTTTATCTTTTTTTAAGTACAGTCTGTCACCGTTGATTTCAAAAGGACAACGGATATCGGAGAAGGTAAAAAACTTAAAACCTTTACCATAGCCAGTATTGTGCAAAAACTCCGCGTATCGCTCATTTCCTTTAGCAATGATCTTATAGAGCGCCGATGATAGTGGATACTGATAATTAATCGGTATAACACAATTGGATTCTTTAGCTTGAAGTGTAATCTTAAATCGCATGTTTATTTTAATTGGAATGGAAAATCAAATTACCTTAGTAAGGTTTTATCTTTTCCTATCGTACAGATAATATTGGCTTCTCCTAAAGTTAAAAATGTTTTGTTTTAAATGCAATTGATTTTTATTAAAAAAAGGTAAAAGCATTTGATATTTTCTATGTCTCTAATTTATTAGAATGTATTAAGGAAATTGTACGGGAAACCGTATAGATATTAAATTGCCTTTGATAATTTTCTAAGATCTGTTGGTCAAAGATAGTAGAGCGGAAAATATCCAATCAAAAGATTGCCTATAACCTTTATAAAAGTCCAATAAAAAGTATAAAATATGTAACGAGAAATATTTTTTTTGCAAAATAGTAGTATATGTACTACCTTTGTATTGTGGGGTTCGAAATGTGGTTGGCGATTTATGGGATAGATTGTCCAAATACATTTTAAATTATTTCAATATGAAATCAAGTGAATTCCACAGATTATTGCGAAATAATGGCTGGATCCATATCCGTACCAGAGGATCTCATTATATTTATGAGAAGGATGGGAAGACCTATCCAGTTCCTCATCATGGTAGTAAAGAGATTGGAGAGGGCTTTCGCAAGAAAATCATGAAGGATCTGGGGCTTTAATTAGCTCCTGATCCCCGTGATAAAAAGAAGGAGATATATTATGAAAGTTTTAAAGATCGTAATCGAGCGCAGTGAGGATATGTTCAGTGCCTATGCTGAGAATGCTAAAGGAATTTATGGAGGGGGAGATACAGTCGAGGAAGCTAAACAATCTATCTTGGATGCAATAGCTATCATTACCGAAGAGTTCACTCGCGATAATATACCATCCATTCTCAAAGGTAAGTATGAGATTTTATACCACTTCGATGCGGAGAGCTTTCTCAATTATTATAAGGGTATCTTTACCAATACCGCTTTAGAGAAGATTACAGGTATCAATCAGCGTCAGCTGCAACATTACTCCACTGGACTGAAAAAGCCTCGTCAACCTCAGCTTAAGAAGATAGAAGAAGGCCTTCACCGCCTAGCGGCAGAGTTACAAGCTGTTGAGCTGGTTTGATTTTTATTATACAGGTTTCTGTTATTGTGTTAATTTATCGCTATTTTTTCTATGGGGATTAGTTGTTATTTGTATTTTTCACCATATTACTAATGCCCATGATTATATTTTGCATTCCTGGGTCAAGTTTATGAAACTCATCCTTGCCATTGTCATCTAAAGAGTACATATCGGTAATAAGAAGGCAAGTCAGGAACGAAGCAAGTCGTATAGATGGTTTTATTTGTTTTTCTGATATAGGTATGCCTCTTGTATTTATAAAATGTTCAATTGAAAGGTAGCCAGAATGAGAATGCATAGTAGTATATTTGTAATAGTTCGTAAACGACCTCATTTTACATGAATAGGCTATCAATTCCGTTATTTTTAATGGAACTATTGTTATATCGTTTTCTATAATGAATCTCCAATTTACCCTATTATGTTCAGGGTTATATAACTTTTTAGATTCTTTGAAGGGTAAAGATTTATGAAAACTGTTTTGTTCTAGCCTCTCTCTTGTATCCATCAAAATCGCTTTATCTTTGTCTAATAAGCTTTGTGCTTCTTCAAAATCCTCTGGTTTAATATTTAGCTTTTGTTTATCCAATAGGCCGTCGATTTTCCATAATAGAAATCTAAATTCTTCTTCTTCTTTGGTTTTAGATTCCATGAAAATATTATGGAATGTTGTATAGGTCTCTATGATAGCTCTGAAAGTTGAATTGCATGTAAACAAATCATATCCCGTGACCTTAATCTCTTCATTAGATTTTTTAAGTTCGATTATCCCTTTTGACAGAAAAAAAATGAGGAAGATTGTATTGCATATTTATCAATAAGAAGGTGAGCAAATTTTCTCACTTCATTTGGTGTATTTTTTTTCATACCCGAATATACAGCTGTCATAGGCCCCAATAACAAGTGCTCGTAAAAATAAACAATATTGGTATCAAGCTTTTCAATAAAATCTTCTAAACTCATTTATATGTTTTCATGATTATTAGTCTAACTTGGCAAGTTTTTTTATTCAGGATATTTCTTATTTCTTTAAAAAATCGTCAAATAAGTTTATCCCAAAAAGGTAACCACAGCCTCTCCGCGCTCCGCAGCTTTTTTATAGAAGTTTTTGAGATCATCGAAGTAATCCAAAAGATATTCCAGCGCATTTTCATCATCTTGCCAAATGTCAGGGTAGACGCCTTCTTCTGTCATTCTATTAGGATCATAGTTTGCTGAAAGCTCATCCTTTGAAAGATCTTTTATTGCGTTATAAATATCTCTAGTTTGTTCTGCGGTAGTATATGTCGCAGGACCATAGCCCATATCTTGATCGGGGTCAATTTCCGTAGGTCCCATCAGTATACCTAGAAGCGGTGCTTCTTCTTCAACAGCATCTGCCAAACATTGTTTAGTTATTATAAAAAACACACCTTCCCATGCTTTATCCAAGTCAAGGAAATTCTCATTATTGGTAATGTCATCACTATAGACGATAGCTTCTAGGCGGCTACTGTCTTTAATAAATGCATTAAGCGTGTCATTATCTACACGTAGATGGCTTTGGATCATCCCCATGGTTATTGTAGTTTAAAGATTAATGTGTTACTTTATGATACCGGTATTCTGATATCTCATTTATATGGCCTTTACTGAAATTTTGTACTTCTATAAAGTTAGCAAACTACGCTATCTAAAACAATATGCTAAATTCAATTATTTGGAATTTTCTTGATAGTGGTGTCAATATGAATCGATTTCCTCTGTTTCAACAGCCATTCATAGATTTCAGGTTTAGTCTCGTAGAGATATTGGATACCATGACCTTCACCTTGTATTCGATGAAAGGTAATATTCCCATTGCACTTCTTTAGAGATGCTTCTATTCGTTCTGTTTCGTGTATGGAAATATCATAATCAGCCGTGCCGTGATATGTTAGGATGGGAATATCTTTGAGCGTGCAGATTCGAGTTATACCAGTATCATTTATTCCTCCACATAACGGGACGATGGCCGCGATTTTTTCTGGGTGATCCATTGCGGCCATGTATGTTCCGTAGCCACCCATACTTATTCCGGTTACATATACTCGGCTTTTATCTATGCGGTAGTTTGAAGTTACTTCATCATATAGTGAGTCAAACCAATTTTCCGTGGACCAATATTTGCCTTCAGGACATTGCGGAGCGATCATAATAAAATTGAATTCCTTCCCTTGATCTACTAAATAGGGAAGACCATATATCTTTAGCTTTTCTAGATCATTTCCTTTTTGCGATCCTCCATGTAGATAGATAACCAATGGATATTTGGATGTGTCTGTATTATAGTTTTTAGGTAGATAGACTAGATGTTTATAATTGACTTTTAACTTTTCTTGTGCAAAGGATTGCGAAATAAAAAAGCTAAAAATGATAATTGAATGAATGCTGACAAGGAGATAATTCCTTGAACTGAAAATTCTGATAAATAATTGGATAGTCATTATAATTAGGTGTGAATCTTATTCTGAATACTTTTTTTTGCACGGGCAAAGGGAACTATTTGCTAAATTTAGTCTGGTTTCCTCCCCCACAAAAAGGGCTGTTTTCTCAATTGCTGTTCATACTGTTCTTTGTTTATAAACGGCCATGGCTCGTGATCTACTGTATTTTTAAATTCATCATACTGTTCTTTTCGTTCATTTAGTTTCACTCCATAATGTTGTCCCAAGGTCAGTGCGGTAAATAGCAGATCTTTAAATGAAAGCCGAAATAGTGGATTTGTATGATCAAAGTAAGGCCATTCGTATTCAAAATCAGAGTATAGAAATAAAAGGTATCTGCTAATATCCTTTAGCGCTTCATCAGAAAGTTTATGTTTACCTGTAAGTTTTTGATTTTCTAAGTCGCTATATAAACACCAGCTTAATTCAAGCATTGGCCTTATAATAGGATCATCCGATTTTGCCGCTTTGGAACGATAATATTGTTCAGGCGGCCAGCCGAAAGAGACATCGTCAGTAATTGATTCTTCAAACTCGTCATTACTAATAAGTCCGACAGCTAGATGTCTTAAATGATACGCAAGTACCTTTCTACGTGCTAAGTCCACCATATTAGAATGTTTTCTTAAAGATAAGCAAATATTCATTTGTTAAGCTGTAAAGCATAAACTTCACCTTCTCTTTTCCACCATTCACCGAGTTTTCCTGATCGTTGGTCTAAAGCCTGTATGCTAGGGTCGTATTGTGTTGTAATTTTGAGTCAACAAATAAGAACAACAAAACTAACAATATAAAATAAAGACATTATGAACCATCATGAGTGTATTCAAAAGGCACTCATGATAGCTTTATCATCAAATAAAAAACAAATAATTTAGATAAAAAACGCTAGTAAAAACATTCGCAGCAGCAGCTTTAATCGCAGTATCAACTTTTGCTATGGCAGCTGACAAACCCGTATCAAAATCTGAGAAAGCAACTGTTAACCTTTCCACAGCAGACTTTGCCCTTGATCATTATGTTGCTGTAACCACTGCAGGTAAATCAGCAGGGGTGGAGCAATTATTTGCTGAAGATTTCAACCAAAAAATTCAATCAGCAAATGCACAGTCTCATAACCGTGAGGCAGTGGTTAAATCCTTGAAAAAACAAAAAGGTGAGCGTTTGAGCTGTGCTGTAAGCACCGATATTATTGAAGAGTCAGCAGATTATATGGTGGCTAAAGTGACTCTAAAATTTGAAAAGTTCAGCAAAGTAGACCTTGTGACTTTGGTACGCGAAGGTAATGTGTGGAAAGTATCCAAATCGATCAATTCGTATAAATAAGAGCCATCCCTTACAAATATATAAGTTGTGAAGCCACGTCTACGGATGTGGCTTTTTCTGTTTTAGCTCCTTCCCATTTTTCTTAAATTTTTTTGCAGCAAATTCGACTCAACGAGGAATCAAATTTGGCTTTTAAACAGTGCTTGTTCAGTGCTCGTTCAGTGCTTGCTCAGTTATTACTCAATGTAGACTGAATAACAATTGACTAATCACTGTCTAAAAACTGATTAAAAATTGGGATTAGGGGTAAGTTGGTCACTGCATGAATACATTTTAACGTCAAAAGGGCCTGATTCTCATCAGACCCTTTCTCTTAGCGTTTATCTGTACAGTAATTTTTATGTTTCCTATCGTTTCCTCTTTTTTGTTTCGTCATCCAATGTTTTTTGAAGACTATTGGATTTTCACTGTACGACGCCAATTTTTATGTCGATCCTTTCTTTCGAAAGGTAGCTTGTAGCCGTTTTGTATTGTAAGAACAATAGCCAATTTAAAATAGTTTTATCATTCCTGTTTTTTTTTGATAAATTGAGTTTATCTTAACATGAAAAAGGGTACGATGGTTTCAAATTAATAGATTTTGAGTTGAGCAGTATGGAACAATATGATATTAAATGGTTAACCGATAGATTTGAACGTGGAGATACATTCAAATTTCTTTTCTTTTGGGGACATACAAATATACAAAATCAAGAGGTCGGAAAATTTGTTTTCAGTCAATGGTATGAAAGTCCGTTTATAGTTGATAATATAACTTATAGGACTGCAGAACATTGGATGATGACCCAAAAAGCATTACTTTTCGACGATAAAAAAAGCTTTGAGAAAATTATAAATTGTAATAAACCAGGCGAAGCCAAAGCGTTGGGAAGGGAAGTTATAGGCTATAATGATCAGATTTGGAATGAACAAAAATTTGAGATCGTTAAGAATGGAAACATACACAAGTTTAATCAACATCCAGACCTAGCAGAATATCTGTTAAAAACAGAAAATAGAATTCTTGTTGAAGCAAGCCCCGTTGACACCATATGGGGTATCGGGCTGTCACAAGATGACGTTGATATCGAAAACATATATTGCTGGCGAGGTCAAAATTTATTGGGTTTTGCATTGATGGAAGTACGGGATTTTCTGCGTCAATTTGGACAATTCCAAACACTTCAAAATGCCAAGCAACCACCTTGGTCCAAGTTTCCTGATAAGGATAATATGGATATGTTTTGGAGGATGGGGGTAGGAGAGGAGTATTTGATCGAATTCGGGGATTATTATGATTATCTGTCTGAAAGAGACCAAACGATATATCAACTAACCCATCCACAACCTTACCCATGGAGGGATTTTTATAACTGAAAAAGCTACAGTTGAAAATCTTTATTCACCTCCCCATTTCTACCACTCACCGAGTTTTCCAGTCCGTTAGTCTAAAGCCCATAGGCTAGGGGCGGATTGTGTTGTAGTTTTGAGTCAACAAATAAGAACTAAAAAACTAACAATATAAAAAAGACATTATGAAAGCATTAGTAAAAACATTCGCAGCAGCAGCCTTAATCGCAGTATCAACATTCGCTATGGCGGCTGATAAAACAGTTTCAAAAACAGCGAAAGCAACCATTAACCTTTCCACAGCAGATTTCGCTTTAGACCACTATGTTGCGGTAACCACTAAAGGTGAATCAGCAGGAGTAGAGCAACTGTTTGCAGAAGATTTCAGCCAAAAGATCCAATCTTCCAATGCACGGTCTCATAACAGTGAAGCAGTGGTTAAATCCTTGAAAAAACAAAAAGGGGAGCGCTTGAATTGCGTTGTAAGTACCGATATTATCGAACAGTCAATGGATTATGTGGTGGCCAAAGTGACAATGAAATTTGAGAATTTCACTAAGACAGATCTTGTGACTTTGGTACGTGAAGGTAATGAATGGAAAGTGTCTAAATCGATCAATTCGTATAAATAAGAGCAGTCTCAAGTAAATTTATAAATGTTGTAAAGCCACATCGCAAGATGTGGCTTTTTTTATGTCAAAAGAATTTAATGTTAATCAGACTCTTTCTCTTAGCGCCTATTTGTACAAGAATTTAATATTTCTTCATTCATCTTTTGATAATCGGACATTCGCCGTGCGATACTTGTTTTATGTTGGACTTTTCTTGCCAAATGTAGCTTTCTGTTGTTTTTTTGCATAATAAGAACAAGTTTGTTTTAAGATAGTATGAGAAGTATTTCCCATCTAATTCTTTCCCTATTTGAGTAAACCATGCAGATTTTTCGATGCTATTTTCCAAAGTTTTCGGTTTCTCAACTTTACCGCTTACAAACCCTTTTTTCATTTTCTTTTCCGTTAAAATACTAAATAATTTAGCTTTTGTAAAAATACAGGAACGGAGTATCAACACTAACAAAGGAAAAGAAATGAAAACATGACATCAGAATGTGGTTATCGGGATAATGGACGCATCATCGCAAAAGAAAACTAAGGATCGCCATAGTGCGATTGAACAACAGAAAATCAAATGTAAAACGTCGCTGCCAACAAATTAAGAAGAGGCAGCATAACTCAAATTTTTATTATGACAACAAAAGCAGAATTAAAGACATTTTTTGAAAACGGGGATGTCCCAGGTCAGGAACAATTTTGGGCATGGATGGACAGTTATTGGCACAAAGAAGAGGCCATCGATCCAGCAGCTATTCAATATAGTAATACAAAACTTACGCAATATCAGGTGGGGGGTGTTCCAGTTGGAACATCCTTTGACCAGATACCTATACAAGAGGTATTGGATTTTATATTCTACGGCAAAGAGCAGCGAATATTGACCATTACTACAGCACCACCTGACGCTATAGTAACCATCAATGGTGTAACCAGCAATTCACTACAGGTGTATGAAGGTGCGAACGTGACTTATACGGTCGAACGACCGGGATATTTTTCCAAAACAGCATCAGTCAAAGTCACCGAAGATATGACCATACATGTAGCCCTGGAGCCAGATCTTTCAAATACTGAGATCAAATTTAAAATGCGCACAACAGCCGCCAATCAACAGGTTCCCATTGCGATGCTCCGAACTTCAGATACACAAACTCTTGCTAAGATCACTTATGGCGACGGACAGTCTACTATAGTTTCCGTACCGCAATATAATGGATCACAGTCTTGGACCGATAATGAAGGAAATGTTCATTACATAGATAATGGAAATACATTTTATCATACTTATCAAGTAGCGGGTGATTATGAGATCACGATTAATGCGGGTGCAAATGTAAATTATGTCCGTTTCTGTGAAGGTCTCACCAGTGATCCAGCGGGTTACATGGCACCGACAATCAACAATTATATCCAGGAGATTTCAGTATTCAGATCTGATTCACTGACCAATCTGGATTATACTTTCGCAGGCTTGTCTCAGGCCAATGTTGGCACTGGTTTCAAATTAGAGACACCTGAGGTGACAACGATGAATGCTTCTTTCTATGGATTCGGAGTAGGTAGAGAATTCGATAGTTTTCCAGCGGATATGCTCTCACAGATCAGTAAACCGACAGCGTTAAGAGGTACTTTCTTTAAGGCTGGTCTCAAAAAGGTCCTTCCTGGGTTTTTGGATAGCCTGACTGAACTTGTTAGTGTTTTTGAATGTTTCAAAAATTCAAAACTTGGAAAGGGCTACTATAGTGGCGTAGACGCAGGACAGTATCCGACAATGGCTGTTCAAGGCTCCAATGATTTTGTTCCTGTGTCATTGTTCTGGAAGAATGCTAAATTAAAGGATATCAGTCATGTATTTAATTACATTGGTGAGGGATGGTTTGGAAATCTAAGCAGTGGCTATCTCGCATATTTTGTGATCCGTAGGGAACTCTTCTGGAATGGGAAAACTGCCGGAAATCAAAATGGGACAATTGAAAGTGCATTTTATGCCTTCGGTAAATGTAATAGGATACTATGCGAACCCAATATTTTGAAGCATGCGCCGGATATGATATATCTAGGCGGGCTATTTACCCAGACTAATCAAATGCAACATCCTGTGGGTTGGGCAACGATGGTTCCTGTTGCGGCCAGCGAGACTGAAGTTTATCGGTTCGCGGAAAACAATGGAAATTATACGGCTGTTCCAGTTGCTGGAAAAGGACTGACCTTTGATTTGCGGCTGATGTTTCCTGATGTTTCCTATCCAAAGGTTACCTGTATTTCTGGTGCGTTTACTGTGGCGGCAACAGGTAGTACAATGGGCTTCCAGCATCAGATTGACTATACGCCGAATGGCCAAGTAGCCAAACTGGATCTAAGTATGAGCGGTGGGGATTTTCTGTCAAAATTTCCAAATGCGAAAGCCGGAAGTATGGATACCTATGCAAAAATGATTCTTGGACAGACCGGTGGAACGGATTCAGATAAAAATGATGGCCGTCATGGTGTGTTCTATCGGCTGGATCAGGATGATAGGATCAGCGACAAAACTACATTGCCAAGTTTGGTATTCAGCAATGCAATTCCTTATTAATAATTATTGATCAAATCAATTTGCAAATGGATACTAACCAAGTAACATGGATCGGGGGAAGCAACAGTACCCCGACCACTGAAGTCCTCCAGGATAACGGGTTATTAGTAAACGCGCCAGCGGAAGATGGAGTGATGCGAATAGGGGCTACCAGAATAGGATATGCCTATATCCTTGAAAAAGAAGACCCAAATCCATCATCGGATTCCGAACTGGTATTTCAGTATGACCTTGCGGGAAATCAGATCTACCGTGAAGTAAAAGAGGTGGGGTAGACTGCTTTGAAAAAATCCAGAGAAACTGTTAGGGTTTCTCTAGGATTTCAATAAGTGATCTCGCGAAATGAGCCAGTGGAAACCTAGGCTTATAAATTATATAATAAGACAACAAATAACTTTCAATATGGAAAATTTAAATACAGCTGCTGCAGGTGTGCCGGATATTGGTATGCCTTCACCGACAACAATAGATCAAAATAGCGTTGACGAAATTGTGCCAACAGGAAATACAGTGTCAATTGTCCAGCTCAATACGAACAGTATAGAACCCAGCGAAACCCTAGGTGATACATCATTTCATGATACCCAGGGCACCATCAATGTCAATAACAATGGGCAACTCCAATTTACATTGCCGATCGCATTGCCGCCGGCGGTGAAGAGTGTGGCGCCCCAGGTCAATCTAATTTATACGAGTGGCTCAGGCAACGGGATCTCTGGCTACGGATGGACTCTTTCCGGTGTAACCAGTATTTCCAGAATGGGGCGAAACCTAGAGAAGGATGGCGAAATCAAAACCATTCAGTTTGATTACACTGATTATTATATGTTCGGTGGCCAGCGTCTGATCTTAAAAACGGGCGATTATGGAAAAGACGGAGCGGAATACGCGACAGAGAAATATTCAACTACGAAAATACGATCCATAGGTACAAATCCTGCACAAAATGGACCTGCTTATTTTGAGGTCACTTTTGAGGATGGCTCCCAGGCAATCTATGGAGGTAGTGCTGATGCACGCACACTCATGGAATACAATATCGTCAGTTGGCGGGATGCCCAAGGCAATTCTATCGCCTACGGTTATGTACAGGGAGATAACGTGGCCAGTATAGAACGTATTGACTGGGGCGGCAACGATGAGGCTGGTACCTCTCATTTTAACAGCATTACATTCAACTATATTCAGCGGGAGCTGATAGAAAGCTCTTATATCAATGGAATACATTTCAAGCAGAATAACCTGCTGCTGAATATTGAAGTGCGTGCAGGTGGTGCTATTTTCAAAACCTATGAAATGGTTTATGAAAAGGACGATCACGGTAACCACTATCAGTACCTAAAATCTATTACAGAACGCAATGCACTTGGAGAGGCTGCTAATCCAGTGGTATTTGATTACAAAAAATCCCAGCCTAGTGAATGGAAAAAGACTTCCATTACCAATGATAAAAATGCCAAGCTGCTATACGGAGATTTTGATGGCGATGGAACGATCGATGTCATTAAATATGCGGATGCATTCAGGGACTGCCTGCATTATGAAGATATCTATCACGAAGATAACGGAGCTGGTGGGGAGGATTTCCAGACCGGCTATTGGGAATCTTATTGCACCCAGCCGGTCGATTATCCAGCAGGAATCTATCATTTTTCAAGTGTATTTGACAATAATCAACCCAAACAAGTATATATTGGCTCGGCGATCACTAGAGCCCAACTGGAGAATGCTAAAGTATTCAATCTCATGAATGCCGAGGGAGAAATACTATCCCGTCAGGGCTTCTTTATTTACGAAACGGTACCGTCGGCAACAAGTTCCGAACCGGGGCGAAGAGACCTGATCATTAAAGGCTACTCGATGGTAACTGATCCTGTTTCAGGCAGCAAACAGCTTAAAGAAGAATTTGTAAGGACAGTACCAGCGGATCAATACGATAATACATTGCTCCGTGATGATGAGCATCCCAGCGAGATCGGCTATTGGTTAGATACGACCATAGAAGAAGTCAGAGAATTAGATATAAATGGTGACGGTATTTCTGAGCTGATCTTTGTTTTAAAAGACCATATGCAATGGGAAGAAAGAAGTTCTGGGCCACTGGAAGAAGAGCAACTGCCCGAGATTAAGGAACAGATCAGCTACCGTTATCTCCTGGTTCATCCCAGTGAGTCCGATACCACTAAGCTATCATCCATTATTTCTATGTATTCCTATCCTGGCCATTTCTTTGCAGGGACAGTACTACAGGGGGATTTCAACGGGGATAGCTGCGTAGATTTTATCAATTTTGACAGTGGGGGGAGGGCTTACCTCACTAAATTTGTGAAAAATATGTCCGGTGGTTACGATACGGACAGATCACAATTTTTTGATATCCCCATTGAAGGTCTTCGTGATAAGGCTATTGTCAGTGATTTCACTGGCGATGGAAAGACCGACATTTTAGTTCCGCAGGCAATTGACAGCGAACAGTGGAAACTTTATATATCGACGGGCTCAGGATTTAGAGTACAGGTGCTGGACGGATTTCAGCGTTATATGGAAGATCTAGACTTTCGGGGGAAGACACATTTCAGGAACATAAAACGGCAATATTTTGCTCAGGATCTCAATAAGGATGGCAAAGCTGATCTGATTGCATTTTATTCCCATATCATGTATGATTATAGCGATAAGGGCTGTCAGACCAAGTTCATGATCCTATACCATGAGAATAAAGGCATGGATGCCAATGGCAATGTAATTTTTGAGAAAAAGAATATCGATGGAAGCCAGCTCAGGGGCCGGAGCAAATATAAAATGGACTGGTATCCTGCAGAATATGATGTTTACTGGACCGATGTGAAACCCTATGCTTCAAACTATATTAAACAGGATCCACCGACTTTGGCGCATTTCTCACCGCTTATCGGAGATTTTAAGATTAATAATTTCAATGAGAGCATCTTGGTCTTCCGTGAAGGCAGCTTGATACAGTACGCACATTACAGTGTTGCTGATGAGACATATATTACTTCGATAACCCAGGGTGGTCTTGTTACTGAAATCCAGTATGATGAGCTGGATCCCCAAGTGAATCCCGGTTTTTATGCCGTTGTCAAAAAGGAAAAATACCCCTATGTGGAAATGGAGCGTCTGTCACGCACCTTCGTCGTTTCACAGTTAAGGCAGGAGAATAGAAAGCAGGATTTCAGGTATCGCGGTTTTGTGGCCCATGTGCTCGGAAAGGGGATGCTCGGCTTTCGGCAGTCTGCCCGCTCGTCCTGGTATACAGATCAGTTGCAGAGCACTAAGATCTGGAGCGGAAGCGAAATGGATCCACTGAACGAGGGGCTGCCGATCAAGGAGTGGAGTGTCCGGACGCAAAATGATAATGCGCTTATTTTTCCAGAGGATCTTTCGCAGGAGAATACACAGCTGCTGTCCTTTAAGTCCATTCACTATGAACACTCGGAGCCGACAGCAGGTGTTACGGCTATTGTTCCGGTAAAGACAATAACCAAAGACTTTTTGAAAGACGTCGTTGAGGAATATACCGCTGTCTATGGCGACTATTTCTTGCCGCGCAGCACAACGACGGTCATCAATACTGGATATGCAACGACTACAACCGTCTTGGAGTATGTGCACAATGCGGATGGTACAGGAAGAGACTATTTTATCGGTCGTCCCAGTAGTAAATTGGAAAGCGTACAGGCCTATGCTGATACGAAGCAAAAAAAAGAGGAGTATACCTATGTTGACCATTTACTGGCATCCCGCAAGACATATAATGGGGATGGCTCGGGTTGGATACAGGAGTCCTACGGTTATGATCCCTTTGGCAATATCATCCATAAGGCACAGTCCAATAGCTTGGATACCATGGTTCAGACTGAGGTTGCCCAATATGACCTAAAGGGACGATTTGTCATCAAGAAAACTGATAATCTCGGTTTAGAGACTGACATCACTTATAACGATTTTGGACAGGTACTGACGCAGACAGATCCATTGGGTAATACCCTAACCAATATATATGATGGCTGGGGCAAATTACTGTCTTCGGAGTCTAATCTGGAAGGTATGACAACCTATACCTACGAAAAGATGGACGACAAAGGAACCAAGGTGAGCGAGTATCTGCCTGATGGTACGGCCAGTGCAGTATTTACCGATAAACTGGGACAACAGGTCAAGACAAGACAGAGAGGGTTTAATAAAGAAGGAGCTATCATCATCGTTGATGACATTGAGATCTCAGTCGAGGGAGATACCGATACCCGAATCTCGGTCTTGACATTATACGATGACCTGGGCCGGAAAATCCGGGAGTCTGAGCCTCATCGGGACGGAAATCCCGACAAGTGGAATAGCATCAGTTATGATGACAGTGTCTTTCCAGGGATTGTGACAGCTACTTCGTTTAATGGCAAACAGCTCCGGACAAGGATAGAAGGCCAGCTGACCATAATCGAAGAAACAAATGGTTATCTGCGGACCAATAAAAAAACAACGGATCCGCTGGGCAATGTAATCATTTCGGAGGATAAGGGAGGAATAGTAAATTTTTCATTCAATGCCTCCGGTAACCAGATCAGCGCACAATATGGCGATAATGTCGTGCGGACAGACTATGATCAATGGGGGAGAAAGTCCCTTTTTGACGACCCATCCAATGGGCAGTACCGTTATGAGTACAATGGTCTAGGGCAGGTCACCAAAGAGATCAGTCCCAAAGGCTACAAAGAATATCGGTATAACGCCAAAGGACAGCTGATCGAGCAGATCGAAAAATCTGCCGAAGTAGGGCTAACAGACAAGATGATCAACTATCGTTATGACAGCAAGGGACTTCTTGTTGAGCAGTCCGGTACATCGGGAGGCGAGCAGTTTAAAACAACATTCACATACGACAGCTATGGTAGACTACTCGAAAATCGCGAAGAGAGCTTTGAACGTATTTACATGCAACGGGATATCGAGTATGATGATAAATCACGAGTTGTATCCTATGCAAAGAGCGTGGAATCTAATGGTGTACAGACGGTGGTACGTATTCTGCATATTTACGATGCCTGGAGCGGAATCTTATCCAAGATTATCAATGCTGATACTGGTCTAGAATTATGGCGGCTCCAGGAGAGTAATGCCAGCGGACAGGTGCTGCGGAGCAGGTTAGGTGTAACACGCGTTGCTAATACCTATAATGAACACAATCTGCTGACGGAAACTTTGCACCAGTCCAATTTCGGACAGCTATTAGGTCAGACATATATCTTTGATGCTATCCGCAATGAACTTAAGGAGAGAGGACGTGGGGGAAATATTACTTTGACTGAAAATTTCACCTACGATAACAATAATCGTCTTATCGAGTGGACCAATCCAGCAACTGGGGCACTTTCAGCTAATAGCTACGATATTCAGGGGCGTATTGTGGATATAGATAATGCGGGAACAGTACGTTTTGACAATGCCGGAGAGCAGTATAGGCCATCAAAGTTGAAGCTTAATACAGCAGGTAAGCAGTATTACACCAATGACCTGATTCAGGAAATTTTTTATAACGAGAATAGTGATCCGCTCCAGATCAAAGGGAGACAGAGTAATGTCACATTTGATTATGGTCTGGGATCTATGCGTCAGCGTGTTTTCTATCGTGATACAGCTACAAATTCAAAAATAAATGAAGGCACTGTGGAGGCGCAAAATGCAGGTTTTACCAAGTTTTATAGCGCAGACGGCAGTTGTGAGGTGTTGCGCAACAATGTGACAGGCCAAGAGAAGCATATCCTCTTTATCGGCGGTTCGCCCTATGAAAGCAATATTGTATATTTAAAAGACTATTCGGAGAGTAGTGGTTCTTACAAATTTTTGCATAAAGATTATCTCGGTAGTATCCTGGCGATCAGCGATCAAACGGGTGCTTTGATCGAGGAACGGCACTTTGATGCCTGGGGCAATTTGACCCATGGCGTTATGGAACTCCTGGACCGGGGGTATACCTCCCATGAGCATTTTGATAGGGTTGGTATTATCCATATGAACGGCAGGCTCTACGATCCGAATTTGAGGAGATTCCTTAATGCCGATGCGAATATTCAGGATATGTTCAATACCCAGAATTATAATAAGTACGGGTATGTGCTCAATAATCCATTGATGTACAATGATCCGAATGGAGAGTTTTTTCTTGCTTTTCTGGGAGCGGCAGCGTTGATAAAAGCAATATTTATCGGAGCAGCGATAGGGCTTGTAGCATATACTGTTAGTCTTGCAGTTACGGGCAATATAGGCATGTGGAATCTTGGCGGGGCATTGAAAGCAACCTTCTTCGGAGCAGTATCTGGTGCAGTCACTTTTGGTATAGGTTCCCTCTTCAGTAGTGCTACTGTTAGCTTTGGCAATGCATTGCTTCAGGCGGGAGCACATGGTCTGTCACAGGGTGTTTTGGGCTTAGTGCAGGGACAGAATTTCTTGAGTTCGGCCGTGTCTGGTTTGCTGGGAAGCTTGGGTGCTTACGGCTGGGGCAAGGCCATGGGAGCTGTTGGTTTGGGACAATTTTCAAATAGTGCATACGGTATGATCGGATTTGGTGCCTTATCTGGTGGTATTGGAGCTGAGTTAACTGGTGGAAATTTCTGGCAGGGGGCAGTCACAGGTGGAATAGTTGCGGGATTGAACCATGTGATGCATCGAATTACCGAAAAACCAAAAAAGGATCTGACCGCAGAATTCAATAAGAAGCTCAAAGCAACTAAAGAATATTTTGCTGCACGAAAAAAAGACTATGATAATAGATATGAGAGCTTAAAGAATAGAAATGCACGACCGGAGGCATTCATAGCCCTTTCCAAGGAACAATTGCAAGAATTTTATAATTTGGTCAAAAATGGAAGTGTATATGACCTCAAGGTGGACCCAAAATCTCCATTTAGTTTGAAAAACTTGGAAAAAGTTACTGCAATATATAATGGCGAGATTTTTCGATATGATGATTTTGGTAATTATAATTTCGGGGTTGCTGCAAAGGCCTACGGTTATTCTTTAGACTTTGTCAGGAGAGGAGCAGGTGCATATCAGATCCTTAGTGGTAATGCTGATATGAGTGGTATTTTCACCTATTTTGATGATCCCAGAGATTATTGGATGATAGGAAGAGGGTACAAGCATTTCAAATAAGAGTTGCTTAGATGTTAAAGCTATCGGTTTATTCAATTATCTACGAATATGCGGAGAACCGATAGCTTTATAACAATTAAAAAATACATTAATGAAGATGAAATCGTTATTATTAAGTGCAATGCTTTGTACGTCATTGCCTTTTTTTTCATGCTGTGGTAATTATGACAAAATAGAAATTCCTGCAGATAAAATCGAAGAGGTTGAAAGTTCCATGAGATTTGTCAGACAGATGTTGGAAAAATCAGTTTTTGATACAGTAGAAATTGCAAAAGCTGAGATTCAGCGAGGAATCGACTATGAATTACAGACTAATAGTAGAGCTCTGAGTAGAGATTCTATTTCAAAAGAAGTCTATAAGAATTTTAAGTTGGATCAGCTGTTCCCATTTACAAAGAACCTATACTGTGATCGAGATGGCTCTATAACACTTAATGACAGATTAATCGGCAAAAATTTTGGTGACTTTGAAAAAAATGTCATGACAAGTCATGAATTTGAAAATCTGGGCGTAGATGATAGGAAAAAATTTATTGGATGCGTAGCTATATTATTAAAAAACAATATATGGAACATTCGGGAAGATCCATTTTCTGAGAACCATAATGCTTATACGTTTGATTATTCTAGGGAAAATAAGTACATAAACAGGTGGCATGTGAGATATTTATATTTAATAGAAGATGTTCAAAATGAGCCGATCTTCACAGATAAGTTTAGTGATGAATATATTGATGAGTATAAGCTAATAGATAAGAAGAATGGGTTACGCTTATATAAATTGTATAAAGAAAAAAAAATAAAATAAGTATTATCACGGATTAATCGGGTAGAAGCCTAAAGTCGGGCTACGAGTAATAGAAAAACGATAACTACAAAGGAAATTATTGAATTGATAGCACTCGATTGAAATTCAAAGAATGGCGGATAGCCGCACAATTCTTGTAGATTTATTCCCCTGCTTTATGTGGAGATAACACACAATAGTTAATATTGTGGCAGGCCTCCCTAGGAATTAAACAAATTAAAGTTTTTTATTGTATTTATGGTAAATAGAAATGTTATCAAAAAGCTTTCGGACAGTGAGCTTGAAAAGTATATAAACCCGGATAGTAGATCAGTAGCTGACGCGGTTCAATATGCTTATGAAATTTTAAAAGAAAGGGGCCGGAATTTTACTCCAGATGAATCAGCGCAGATTGAAGCACTGGTGAATAAGAAGAGAGACGCGGAGTTTGCAGAGGAGAATTCCTGGGATGAAGGAGCTACAAATGATGAAAATGCCATCGAGCTATATAAAAATAGCGCAATATTATTTTTTAGTCTGTTTTTTGGAGTTATTTTCGGAGCTATACTTCAAGCGCTAAATTTTGTAAAAATAAAAGACATCAAGGGTGCTGTCATCTCTTTGTTATTTGCAACAGGCTTCATGATGTTGCAGATTTTTATTATCGATTATATTGGTGGGAACTATATGGATATTACTGACGGTAGCTTTTATATTAGGTTGTTTCTTTCAGGTGTTGGCGCAGTCGGCTTATCTCTTATTCGCCTGCTCATGTTTCCAAAAGATCTTAAATATAGAGCTAGGTCTACCGTAGCAGCGGTTGTGATATCTGTTTTAATATTGGTTGCTATTTTTATAATTTACACGACAGGCTAACCTAAGTATAATAAAAATGACTACAAAGGAAATTATTGAATTGGTAGAATTCGAATTGAAATCTGTAGAATGGGGGAGAACCGAACAATTCTTAGAAATTCATTCTCCTGCTTTATGTGGAGATAAGGTACAAATAGATAATATTGTGACCAATGGGAATAAAATAAGTGTTTTTATTCCAGTACAAAATGAGCGATTTTATTTGGTAATAAATATAGACTCTAACGGGAAGGAGATTGTTGGAATTTCCACAGAGCCTTATGTTGCAATCTATTTTAAAGCAACATCTACAGAATTGAGTGTGGATGTGTTAAAGAGGTATTCAAATCTCGAAATCACAGAAAGTTGGAATAAAGGAGATAAAAAACCATATGGTATCTCTATTTATAATTTCAGCTGTATTATTGAACCCAATAAAAGACCAAATAATTTTGAAACTAAATTCAACGAGTTAATTTCTGAACTAAAGAAAGATAAACTCGGAATTCCAAACCTATCAAATGTTGCAGATGTATATATACAGGTAGCAATGGATTTCCACAATGGTAATGGAATGATTGGAGGACCGAATTTGAATGAAGAAAATATCAGAGATCTCAACGATTTGAGTTTGTCAATTAACTTCGATCTTTATGTATCGGGGAATCTTTATAAATCATAAAACACTTCACCTCCCCATTTCCACCACTCACCGAGTTTTCCAGTCCGTTAGTCTAAAGCCCGTAGGCTAGGGGCGTATTGTGTTGTAGTTTTGAGTCAACAAATAAGAACAACAGAACTAACACAATAAAATAAAGACATTATGAAAACTCTAGTAAAAACATTCGCAGCAGCAGCTTTAATCGCAGTATCAACCTTCGCTATGGCAGCAGAAGGACCAGGTTCAAAATCAGCAAAAGCAACCATTAACCTTTCCACAGCAGATTTCGCTTTAGACCACTATGTTGCGGTAACCACTAAAGGTGAATCAGCAGGAGTAGAGCAACTGTTTGCAGAAGATTTCAGCCAAAAGATCCAATCATCCAATGCACGGTCTCATAACCGTGAAGCAGTGGTTAAATCCTTGAAAAAACAAAAAGGCGAAAGCTTGAATTGCGTAGTAAGTACCGATATCATCGAGGAGTCAGCAGATTATATGGTGGCCAAAGTTACCCTAAAATTTGAAAACTTTACCAAGACCGACCTGGTGACTTTGGTACGCGAAGGTAATAACTGGAAAGTAACCAGTTCGGTCAACTCCTATAAATAGTTCCAATAACTAGTAGTGAGTCCAGTCAACTCGAGGCTGACCACTAGTGAATCATATGTTTATTTAATGCCACGTCGTGAGATGTGGCTTTTTTATTGTCTACAAGCCCTATAATGTCAAAAGGGCCTGATTCTCATCAGACCCTTTCTCTTAGCGTTTACTTGTACAGTAATTTTTATGTTTCTTATCGTTTCCTCTTTTTTGTTTCGTCATCCAATGTTTTTCAGGACAATTGGATTTTTACTGTACGACGCCAATTTTTATGTCGGTCCTTTCTTTCGAAAGGTAGCTAATAGCCGCTTTGTATAATAAAAACAATAGTAGATTTAAAAAAGTTTTATAAAAAATATTTTTTCAACGCATTGTTCCGAATCAACCTGTCAGATTGAAACGCTCCATCATAATCACCGCGAGCTTTTGTTTAATTAATTAAATTTTCCTATCTTAAAGTTATAAACAGATCAGTTAGGTCATAGACTGATCGTTAAGCTATATTTTTTGATTATAAACTGATATGATTTCCTGCAGCAGCAATGTTGTGCGGATCATGCGCTATTTTAACCGTTAACCATATGAATCAACAGTCAACAGATCAAGATCCAGTCTTACAGGTATTTCTCAGTGATACGCCAGATGCTCCGGCACCATCTTCCAATTTTTACTTAAAAGATCAGGGCACCATTATGGATTTTCAGGAATATATTTTTGGAGATTCCACCATCAAATGCCACTACTTCTATAGCAACAATATTACCGCATGCTTTTCCGCCTGTTATATGGTAAATGAGCAAACAGTATACACTATTCCCGCGGAGCCAGTCGTCACCTTTCATATACAATTGTCTGAGGACTGCCTTTTAAGGTTTGCACATGGGCAGGAGCACAGCCACGATACTGAGGGGCAGTGTCGTTTATTCTGGCAGAACGACCAAGTCATGGCCCATGAACCGGCGCAGAACGAGTCCGATTATTTGGATCTGTATATCCGGCCCCGCCATTTGCTGGAAATGGCAGACCGTTATCCGATTTTGAGTGAACTGGCGATGGATGTTGCTACAAAGGCTCAAGGTTCGCTGGATTTTTTTGTAGGAAGGGCTGACCAACAACTATTGGACTCCATTGATAGTCTGTTAGTTGAAGTTAAGAACTATCAGGTAAGCGACCAGCGCTTTACCCATCTGTGTGAATGTCTCTTGCTCCGATGCCTAGATATTCCCGTTAGCGTGGAGCCCCTGCCCACAGATGCGGCCAAACGAACTTTTAACAGCGCTTTCGCCAATTTGGAAGACAGTGTATTTTCTGAGGAGCAAAATAGCAACTTATGGGGCATAGTGCGCTATTATAATAGAAATCAGCTGATAAAAAAGTTTTATGAATTCAAAGAAGAATATCTAGGCCTCAAGGCGGTTCGTGCCAAGAGTAAAGCACTTAAACGGGAGGTCAAGGCCTGTTATCATCGGGTGATGGGCGATTCGGCAGATCTCCTGGCCGAGACCTACTTTTGGATGGCAACACAATTGGATGAGCAGATGAAAAGATTTACCCTGACCGAGCATGAGAAGCAAACTGTGGCCGAGGCGATTATCACTCTCTGCGATCAGTCCTTTGAACTGCGTACACCAAGTGCCGATCAGCTCCAATTTTATACCGGTTACACCCGGCAGCCTTATGCCGGCGATCTGGAAATGCAAGAGTTTGGCCGGATATTAAATATGGTCGTCCCCGATCTGGACCTGCCCCTGGACAAACTGGACGAAAGTAAAGAGAGCGGGGCCATCATGGACCAATACCTGCAGGACCGTCTCGGGTTTACACCCTTATCG
>Ga0213829_1000577_pt1 | contig 33403 bp, 43 predicted proteins | sample MC6MC0896MG_FD_180665 | JGI IMG/M metagenome (GOLD analysis project Ga0213829, IMG submission 180665) | Enriched soil aggregate microbial communities from Iowa State University, Ames, United States - MC6-MC0896-MG | ecosystem: Environmental > Terrestrial > Soil > Unclassified | place: USA: Iowa...
CCATTTGATCGCCACTATGAATGACAAACAAAAAGCCACCTCAAAAGGTGGCTTAACTGCATGATTTTCATCGCTAAATTTGGTGGCCCCTGCTGGGTTTGAACCAGCGACCAAGCGATTATGAGTCCCAATTCGAAGCGAGTAAAATCAGTAACTTACTGATTTTTATGTTTTCTTTAGGCCGAATAGTGATGAAAAGTGGCACATAGCGTTGCGCTCTGCTGCCACTTTGCTGCCAAAAATGAAAAAAATTTTTGACGAATTGTTCAAAATTAACTTAATACTTTGTTCAAATCGATGGAATAACCTTCTCTTGTTAACTCCTTTGCAAGGCTGATTTTCCAACCGCCAGCCTTATCCAATTCGGTGTAAACTAACCCACTTAAATCTCCTGGAATTTCTATGTCGGATTTAACTAAGGCTGACACTTTATTGCGACCAAGTTTGCCAATTAGATAACCGTGTTCAAACACGACATTTTGTCTTGCTCTAGGTCTCGAATCACCGCTACCCTCCAACCCGCCATAATCACAAGGTGTATAGAGCACTATCCCATAGCCAACATTAGTGTGCTCTTCTATTTTTTCAATAATAGTTTTCCCGCTATTATTTTGCTCGTGTAAAATAATTGCTTTCAAACCAAGTTGTTCAATGAATCTAGCAACTTCGGTTTTTGAGAGATCATCACGGCCATGAACGATAAATATGTTGTTATTGGTTTCTCTATTCTTATTTATAGATTCTTTGATTTTGCGTGACTCAGTTTTAGTAATTTCCTCACCAGCTTTTCTAAGAGTTTCTTTAGTTATATCAGTTGTGTAGTTGTCAGTTAAAATATCCGTTCTGTCAAGAAAAATAAAAACGTTTGCAGGTACTTTTGATTGCGCTATTGATTGCAATGCATTTGTTGTTCTATCAGCCTTTTTAATTTTTATCATTCTTACTAATGAGGCATCAATGTGACGTCCATCAATAAATATTTCCTCTTTCTTAAGGTAAGGATATATAATATATTTTTTTACATCATCGAAGTCTTCATTGTCCAAGTCATAGCAAGTTAAATAATTTCCTTTTTTATCTTTTTCTTCAGTTTCAATAATCGTGTTGTAATACATTGGTAACCTCATTTAGAAAATTTAACAATGATTGTAATAAAAAGTTGCTATAACATTATTTTACCGACCATTTTTTTTCAAGGAAAACAGCATAATAAAAATGGCATTAATAAATATCACCTTTATTCAGAGGATTAAGAAGTGAAGCTTCCACTAAATGATCTGGTGAAAAATGAGCATATCGCATAGTTACCTTGATATCCGTATGCCCTAGTATGCGTTGTAGCACAAGAATATTGCCTCCATTCATCATAAAATGAGAAGCGAAAGTGTGGCGTAAAACATGCGTCAACTGCCCAGCAGGTGTCTCGATGCCAGCACGTTGCATAGCTTTTCTAAAAGCTGAATAACATGGTTTAAAAAGCTCCTGTGCTTTCCTGCTGGATGGCAGATCGGCCTCTAATTTTTCAGTTATCGGCACCGCTCGGTTTTTCTTGCCTTTGGTTTTTACGTAGATGATTTGCCCAGCGCGAATCTGATTCCCTTTCAAACTTTCAGCTTCACTCCAACGTGCTCCAGTTGCCAGGCAGATTTTGACGACTGTAGTTAAGTCCTTTGACCGGCTTTTCTCACACTCGGCGAGTAACGTGCGGATCTCATCAATAGTGAGATATGACATCTCAGACTCACTGATTTTAAACTCGCGCACGTTCTCTAACGGATTTGGGGCGGTCCATTCATCTAACCGGCGCAGTTCGTTAAACATCGCCCTGAAATACGCCAGCTCTAAATTGACCGTGCGAGGCGTTACCGTCTTCACACGGGTGGAGCGCGTGATCTTCCCGCTTAACCGCTGCTCGCGATAAGACGCAAAAATTTTTGCGTTAAACTCTGTTGCGAGTGGGTTTCCCATCGCCTCGCAGGCGAACGCCATTGTGGTTCGCCGCTTCTCACCATCCGCCAACGTAATGCCATGCGTGTTGAACCACAATTCAACCAGCTCAATTACCCGCCGCTTATCCGCTTTCTCTCCTAGCCAGGGCTTATCTTGAGCCTGTTCTTTTACGAACTTCTCATAGGATTGTGCTTCGCCCTTCGTCGCAAACTGGCGGCGAATCCTTTTGCCATCACGGCCGTTTGGGAAAACCTGTGCCTGCCATTTTCCATTGGGTAATTTGTTTATTGCCATTCCATGCCTTAAAGGTATTCGGTTCGGGTGATCACTTTGCCTAAAACAACGATGTCACTTGATTGGCACTCGAATGAAGATTTCCCATTCTCGACACGTATTCTTCCACCGGGAAAACGTACCAGTTCTCGGATGCTTACTAACTTATCAATCTCGATAAGCCACAGCCCATCGACGATCTCGCCTTCATAGGTATCAACCAAATAAGTGCTTCTATCTGCATTGATCACAAACGGGGCATTCAAGCCTTCGGGTAGTGATGCTTTATCCAGAATGAAATCATCCATAGGTTCTAAAATCCCATTTGAGATTTTTTTATGTGTCGCAATCACAACACGGGATTCCTCCACTTCCATAAAGCGTGCACCTTTACCTGTAGTAAGCCAGGTAAGTGATGCTCCCGTTTCTACGTGGCAGATGATCACCCAGTCAGCTGGGAAGGTATCGCGGGCTGAGCGGTTGGCTAACGTGCTTTGCGAAACGCCCAAATGGGTGCATAACGCCTGACGGCTGCTGAATCCGTACGCTTCAACTAAACGAAGAATCGCGTCTTTACCGCCCCGGTTACTCTCTACCGCTTCACGAACCACTTTCGCATCATGGCGATTTGTGTTTTCTTTCGTTGACATATCCGATTTGTGATCCTATTCTTCGGTCTGTGATGAGATGAATAGCGTTTAATAGTGAGATCTAATACCTAAACCGAGGAATACTGCATCATGACCCGTAAACTTTCAATGCGCCCATCAATCAATCTGGTGATTTCGGAACCGTACATTACTGTCGAAGAGTTCTGCCGTCGCACAGGTTACAAGGAAGGCACTGTTCGCCAGATGTATCGCGAGAACCGTTTGCCCATCAGGAAGAAAGAGGGCTTAAACGGGCTTATCGAGATCAACATGGTTGCTCTCACTATCGAAGCCGCTGCTGGCTGCGAAATCACAATGCAGGCTTGATGCATTCATATTGGGATAACGTGAGGTATTAAGCATGTTTGATTTCAGTGTCTCCACACAAAGCCATTTTGATGAAGCGTGCCGTGCGTTTTCCGCAAAGCACAACATCATCCAGCTGGCTAAAAAGGCGGGACTTAATCCGCAAACCATCCGTAACAAGCTCAACCCGGAGCAGGTCCATCAGCTTACCGTTCGCGAAATGTTGATTCTGACCGACCTGACGGAAGACTCAACGCTGGTTGATGGCGCATTGGCTCAACTGCAATGCCTGCCATGCGTGCCGGTTAACGAAATCGCTCAGGAGAACTTACCGGCTTATGTCCTCAAAGCTACCGCCGAAGTCGGGCAGTTAGCTGCGGGCGTTGTGAGTCAGAAGAAATTCACCTCGGCCTGTCGGCGCGGATTTGTGCAGAACGTTAATGCCGGCATTCGCTGCCTGACGTTAGCTGCGATAGCTGTTCAAACGCGCGTGCATTCAAACCCTGCAATGGCTGGCACTGCAGATGTGTTAAGCGGGATCGGCGCATCGATAGGGATTGTTTAGTTATGGCGTTTTCAGTAGCACCGCTTCTAAAACGGCAAAGCCCTTCACATGCATTCGGTCACGGCTGGATTGCAGCTGAAAATGGCAGGCGCTGGCACCCGGCAAACTCTCAAGCCGAATTGCTGGCAGGTTTAACTGGCAACAGGAAAAAAGCGACATGGCTTACAAAGCTGAAAGCATCACTGTTCAAATGAGCGCCGGGCAGCGAGTTAGCGCGCTTAATCATATTGCCGCACTTCGCACCATGATGTACGGCGATTGCGGTAATGAGCTAAAGCGGTTCATCAGTGAAATGCGTAATACTCGCGATCCAAAGTACGAACAAAATAACCGGGCGATGAGCGCCATTTTCTTTCTGGCAAACATCAATAAAGAACGTCACAACGTTGAATACAGTGAATTGACGAGTGACGAAATTACCGCGCTGATAGGTGCAATGAATCACTTTCGCGCAGTCGTGAGTTTATTTCCCAAGAAGCTAACGCTTCCAAATTAATTAACCCGAAAAAATAAATGGCGTAAACCCGCCGGGCATTTTTTTGCCCAAATTCTGGAGAAAGTTAAATGCGAAATATTGAAACCCGAAATTTTGAAGCCGATGCAGAAGTGCTAAACGCGATGCTGAGTAAGGCCAAAAGTGAGCAGCGATCAGATGATGCGCTGGCCGTATCCGTTCGCCTGGCTGCATTAGCGATTCATGCAAGAAACAAAGAAATGTCAGCTGCTGAAATTATCGAACTGCTGGACAAAGAATCCGTGCGCTTCGAGAACCAATCACGGGAGCTGCACTAATGGCCGACTCAATGGATCTGGTTCAGCAGCGCGTCCAGGAAGAATTGGCGCGCAACCTGGCAACGGCTATTCACCGTCCTGCAGGAGCGAGTGAGTTTTTCTGCCTGTCATGCGATGCAGCTATTCCAGAAGCGCGTCGCCGAGCGTTGCCGGGTGTCGAGCTATGCGTTACCTGCAAAGAGATTAGCGAACTGAAAAGCGTGCATTACAAAGGGGCCGCGCTTTGAGAGTCCAGGTTGATGATCGCTATGCAGTGCGCGCGCTGAAATCCAGTGAGCCGGGCAAGCCGCAACAATTGGTGTTAGAGAAATTCAGCTGGCTTGAGATTGATGGCGTCCGTCAGCGCGTGCCGCAAACCATGGCCGTGTATGAGTCGACAGTGCTCTTGATGCGCGATCTGGCTGCTGATGTCATTGGTCGCCGTGTTTTGCGTGGCAAGATGAATACAACCGCGGGCTTTGTGGCGGAAACCCGCCGCATCGCCGAGTTGGTAGAGGCAGCACTGCAAGAGCTAGCTGAACTTCAGGCCGCGCATGTCTGAAAGCCTTCCTGATCTCCTTACTGGTGAATATCACGCCGTAAATCAGCAGCGGCGTGAAGTCTTCGGCATGTCCGCTCCGGCGGATATGTCCCTTTCTGAGCGCCGCCTCTGGAATGTGAATCCAGAGGACCACAACTGGCGCAGCCAGTATCTGCAAGACATGCCGGATTATCTGGCCGGTTACTTTGCCGATCGCTACAGCAAAATCCTCTCAGCAAATAATGGCCGCCGTCGGGCCAATGCGTTTCTGCGCCAGACTATCGGCCAGAACGTATTGCCACGCCTGCAGCTGGTTCGCAGCCGCTATCGTCTCGATGATGCCGCTCAATATGAACTGCCGTTCATCAAGCAGCTTGATCGGCTGCCCACGCTTGACCGGCAGGACGTGCGCGATCTGGCTTATAAAGTCGCATCCTATCTTTCGCTTAGCCTGGCTGAGTTTGTCGATAAAACCTCTATGCCGCAGGAAGCAGACGAGCAGACAGTAACCTGCATTGCGTATCGCTACGTTGCTGAGCTGGCCGCATTGACCGGCACGCAGCCGCCATATTGGGCGGAATTCAAAGCCTCCAAAGGTGAGCTTACGCTGCGCAAGGCACAATCGGGTTTATTGCGCATGATGGCGCCAGAGTGGTGGCGTGGCCGTCTTAAGCAGATGCGCGATCTCCAGCGTGAGCACATGGCAATAGCAGTAGGGCAAGTTCAGAAATCTGCATCACCCTACGTTTCACGCGGCACGCTGGCGGAATGGGTTGAGCAGAAGAAACGCAACCGTGATTTCTTCAAGCGTTACGACCTGATGAACAAAGATACCGGTGACCGTATCGCGATGGATGAGATGGTCAACCGCAGCACCGCGAACCCGGCCATGCGCCGCCGCGAGTTGATGACTAGAATGCGTGGCTTTGAAGACATCGCCAACGAAACTGGCTGCGTAGGGGACTTTTATACAATCACCGCGCCGTCGCGTTATCACTCCGTTTATAGCCAGGGCGGTTTCATTACCAAATGGAACGGTTCAAGCCCACGCGATACGCAGCGCTATTTATGCCGCGTTTGGGCGCGCATTCGCGCCGCACTGTCACGCGAAGAGATCCATGTTTTCGGTTTCCGCGTGGTGGAGCCGCATCACGACGGCACGCCACACTGGCACATGCTGCTGTTTATGCTGCCGGAACATCGCGAGCGTGTGCAGCAGATCATGCGTGAGCATGCCAGCAAAGAAGACGCCGACGAACTGAGCACGCCGCAGGCGCGCAAAGCGCGTTTTCACGCTGAGCCTATCGATCCCACCAAAGGCAGCGCCACGGGTTACATCGCTAAATACATATCGAAGAACATCGACGGCTTCGCAATGGACGGCGAAAAGGACGATGAAACCGGCTCAAACATGCGTGATATGGCTAAGGCCGTATGCGCGTGGGCATCGCGCTGGCGCATCCGTCAGTTCCAGCAGATCGGCGGAGCGCCTGTAACAGTGTGGCGCGAGCTGCGCCGCCTCGGCGATACACGTCTACCTAACGAGAAAATGGATGCTGTGCTGGCGTCTGCTTCTGTTGCCAGCTGCTGGGCGTCTTACACGATGGCGCAGGGCGGCCCGCTGGTTGCGCGCGAAGATCTGGTGATCCGCCTCTGCTATGAAATTACAGAAATGGGCAACGAGTACGCCGAGGACGTGCAGCGCGTGCAGGGCATCTACTCGCCTCACTATCAAGATTCTGAAGTATTCACTCGTCTGGTGAAGTGGGAAGCCGTTAGCAAATTAGCCGACGCGTCAGCGGAGGCTGGTCCTTCTGGCGGCATCGCCGCCCCTTGGAGTTCTGTCAATAACTGTACGGGGCCGGAGCGCCGACGGTTAGAGCTGGAACTAAAAGCCCGTGGCTTTGAGGGGCATGAAGAGGAAATTAGCCTCCTTTCCAGAGGATGCAGCCTAAATTCAGGTGCGCGAATGCGGCTTTTTTACCGAAACGGTAGGCTCCAGGAACAAAAGATAACCATCTGATTAATCCAGAGGATTTCTCACGGAAGGTAAAAAAACATTTCACATTTCGAAACTCATAATATACTGTACGTATAACCAGTTGTTCATTGTGCGGAGGGAATATGCAGGATTATTTTTTGGAGTCGATGAAGCTCCAGCGTATTGATTTATTTATGAAACTTGTTGCTGCCAGTGATTGCACGGATGACGAGAAGCAGCTTGCCATTCAGTGGGTCTCTGAACTGACCGATGAGCTGATGCGAAAAGTCAGAAGCCACGAATATTCGCGCATGATGCACGCTTCAGATTAGTTTTTTCAGATGTCACGCGTAGCAAGATATGATCGGATGGAAGCTACATATCACGCCGGGATGCTTACGGAAGGTGAGTCCGAACATAACGAGAGTTGCGAGGCGTTAAGCCATGGCTAAAAATCCCGAAAAATTCCAGATCGTTTACCGAGGTGAGGTACTCACTTACTATAAGCCAGGTGAATGGGTGTTTTTCCAACGGCCGAAAGAATGCGGCGGGGGTTACTGGCTCGGTAAAACCTACGACTTCGTTTTCATACTTGAGATTCCATATCCCATTTCTTTACGGCAGGGCATGGATTTTCTGAATGAAGCAGAAGGAATTGGCCTCCACAAGTCAGCTTCTGTGGACGACTTCAAGCTGGAGTGAAGAGTGCATGACTATGCCGCATGAATTCGCATGATCCGAAAAGGATCGCTTTACCCTAGGCCCGCCAGTTCTGGCGGGCTTTCGTTTATGTCATGCAGGTGCATGAAAACCGCATCATAAAGCGGGCAGGCGTGGCGGGGGTACGAGCGCGCGCTAAGGGCCTCATATGAACATTTGATTAGTCATGAATAAGGGGCTAATTTGAAGTATATTGTTACACTTGAGCGAAATACGAAGTTATAGTATTGGCGAAAGAAGTGTGAATTTTCATAATTCTAATGCCAGAATGTTACTCTGACACAGCTGGAGACTTGGATGTCTATCGAAGAAAAGTTTTTTCGAGAAATTGATTTAACTGATAGTTTTTTCAACTCATTACGAGCCGATTATGATGGTTTCGATAAATGGTTTGCTTCAAAAGCTTCAAACAAAGCCTATGTATCGCATAATGATCTAGGTGAAATGGATGGTTTTCTGTATCTTAAAATTGAAGATGATCCAATCACAGATACCATACCCGCTTTCAACGCAAAACCTAGAGTTAAGCTTGGAACATTTAAAATTAATGCTCACGGCACCAGATTAGGCGAAAGGTTTATAAGATTAGTTTTTAAATATGCAATGAATAATGGTTTAAAAGAAATCTATGTGACAATTTTCGATAAACATGTTGGTTTAATCAACCTTCTTGAAAATTATGGGTTTGAATTAAAAGCAAAAAAAATAGTTGCAACTATTAATGGTCATGAAGGAATTTATTTCAAGTCATTAGAGTGGAGAGATTAAATGAGCAAACATAATTATCCGCTGGTTAAGCTTAATAATCGTAATTTCTTATTAAGTATTTACCCTACTTGGCATACAAGACTTTTTCCAGAATCTAAGTTGCACAATGAGGATGGAACCTTAATTAAAGATGTGGCGCATACTAATAGTATCGAGAAAGTATATCTTACAAAAATGGGCGGAACTGAAACTCTTCGTGAAGGAGATAACATACTCATATACAGAACTTCTGATGGTCAGGGGCCTGCACGCTATAGATCGGTTGCGACTTCTGTATGTGTAGTTATAGATGTGAAAAATATTCATTCTTTCGATAATTATGATGATTTCAAAAAACACTGCGGGCCCTATACTGTATTTGATGAAGATGAGTTGAGACTTTTGTATAACAAGAAAAACTATCCTCAAATAATTAGGTTTACTTATAATTTTCCTTTAGAGAAGCGAGTTATAAGGGATGACATAATGACCATCACAGGATATACTGATGCGAATTATTGGGGTTTTCTGGAATTAAGTGATTCACATTTTAAGCGAATAGTCACAATGGGCGGGGTAAATGAAGGTTATATTATCGATTAAGCCTGAATATGCTGAGCGTATTTTGTCTGGTGAAAAAAAATTCGAATTCAGGAAAAACATCTTTAAAAATAAAGATGTCGATACTGTTTTAATTTATGCCACTATGCCTGTTGGCAAAGTCATTGGTGAGTTTAAGGTTGGAGATATCCTTATGCACACACCCACTGAACTTTGGCACAAAACAAAAAGATATGCAGGCATCAGTCACAAATTTTTTGAAGATTATTTTCATTGTAGAGAAAAGGCTTTTGCAATTACTGTAAAAAACCCTAAGCGCTATCTCTCACCATTAGATCTTAATGACATATCTCCCGGTGCTAAGGCGCCGCAATCATTCCGATATGTTTAAACATTATTGAGCGCTGCTTTAACGTTTGCGCTCAATTTCATTAACGCATCTTGTGAATTCTTCTATTGTGGATGATGATAATATTTTTATTGGTATGTTCAAATCTTGGCATATTGAAAAAGCATTCTCTCTCTCAAACTTAATTAATGCGTCTATATCATAGGATGGAGCAGCTCCATCTCTTTCTATAATTCTTTTTATTATTGTCTCACTGTCATTTTCTAATAATATCACTCCATCAATGCATAATGACTGGAAAGTGCTTTTATCTAAACTCTTTATCCCTCCATTTTTTTGAAGCAAGCAAAAGTGACCGTCAAGCAAAATTTTTTTATGTTTATTTAAAAGACTTTCAAGGGCCGAAATTAAAATCAATTGATTTCGATCTAAGTTTGAGGCCAATTTATCTAAAGGTATTTCTATATCACCATGGTTACGTATAAGTTGGCTAGCACTCTGGTAGTTCACATCATTTTCTTCGCTGTATTTTTTACATAAGTAGCCCTTCCCAACACCGTGCACACCAGCTACAAAAATTAGCATCTTACTCATTTCCACTATAGAATTTATGATAGAATTAGGGAGTTAACATAAGGCGAAAAAAATGAAAATTCAAGCTCTTTCAATAGTTAACCCCGCGGTGAATTTGATTCTTGATGGAATAAAGACTCATGAGATAAGGTCTTGGCTTCCCTCGGAGATTCCGTTGATGAATATTTTATTAGTTCAAAATAATCGTTATCTTGAGTTTGATAAGGATGAAGATGAGGGGGTCGGATTAGCTATTGTTGACTTTACTAGATTTTCAACTTGGACGGAAGTTGAACACTCTAAAGCCGGATCAATCGTCACATTAGGTCGAGATTGGAAGAAGGGGTATTATAAGTGGGAAATAAATAATATAAGAATTCTTAAGAATCCTATTTTTTGCAAGGCTAAAAAGGGGATTTATGAAATTGAAGTCGATTCAATAGCTTTAAAGGATTAAAAATGTCTAACATACTTTTTCTAAAAGCCAAAAGATTTGCTGTAATACCGGTTGTATCATTATTAGCACTGTTTCTTATCGGTGCAGCTTTGATTATGTATTATAATTTTTTTGGTGATCGTCAAATAAGTAATTCAGTTGAAAAGTGGGGCCAATTTGGAGATTATATAGGAGGGGTGCTAAATCCGGGTTTAAGTTTCATATCGATAATTTTAGTTTGCTACACGCTTCACGTTACTTCTCGTCAATCCTCAATGCAATCATTCGAATCTGTCCTATTTGAATTGCTCCGTTATCATAAAGAACATCTTGAAAATGTTAAGGTAAAGTATGGGGAAAATACATATTCAGGTGTGGATGCATTAAATTGGTGCATTACCGAGGTGAAGTTTAATTTTCGAAATTTAAGTGATGATGAGCAGCCGGCACCGAAAAGATTAACCTCCTCTATTGATCGTTTCTATGATAATGATGTTTTTTTCTCTAGTGCAGGACATTATTTTAGGAATTTATATCACATATTTAAACATATTGATGAGTCGTATTTTCTTTCAAAGAATGAAAGGGTTAAATATGCTAAGCTTGTTAGGGCGCAACTTTCCTCCATAGAGTCCGGGGCTATAATGCTCAATGGTCTTTCAACTATAGGCGGCAGATCCAGAGTTTACATTCACAAATATTCACTTTTGCAAGAATATACATTGGGAAGTGATTTTAAAAGTGAGCTGGAGGCCTCAGGAGCGCTTGTCTTATATTCTGCTGAGGCATATGGAGATAAAGGAAATTAAAAATTTTAACCTAATTCATAAGGTGAGAATCTTATAATCTCGCAATCTAACAATTCATTAATTTCCTTCATTCTTTCTTGTAAGGGGATTAGTTCATTGCGTACGAATACTTTACAGGCTTTCTCAGCGTCACCAAAACCGCCAACGTTGTTAGGTATTATCCCCATCATCTGAGGCGGCACCCGGTGCGCGGCCATCATGTCGTCACGGCTCACGTTTTTGATATTAAGAAACTCATCCTTAGCTGCCACCTCTGACAGCGGGATGATCTGAATCCCGTCCTTCTTCCCGTTCGGCGAGTACATAAACAGGTTGCGGAAGTTGCCCGGCCCCTTGGCGCTTTTCATTGCCTGGCGGATGTTGTTCACGTCTTCCTGATTTTGCGCCGCGTCGGTCATATACATGATGAAACCGGCGTGACTGCCGTTCAGGTAGTATTTGCGGCGGAACAGCGTTGCCGACTCGTTTAGCAGGGTGGACGGGATCGCCGAAAGGTATTCCGGCAGGCCGTAAACCTCCTGATTCAAATCCGGCTCCATCAGGTGAAACACGCTGCCTTTGGTGAACTCGTAGGGCTGGGTGTTCATGCCATATTGAACAAACCAGTAGGTGTCTAAATCGGTGCCGCGTCGGGTGAATTTTGCCAGTGCCGGCTCAAGCGCCAGCACGCCGCCGAGCCTGTTGGTGCGCTTTTCCAGATAGGCGTTGCCGAACACCAGATAGTCCTGCACAAAACGGCTAAACGCCTGCTGGCTCAGCAGCGGGTGAGGGATGAAAGTGCTGGTCAGGATGTTGCGCTTCACGTTGATCGGCGAGCTGTGATGCACTGCGGCGCGGAACGTGCGCGCCAGCCCGTCAAAGCTCACCGGCGGTTCATACCACTTGTCCATCACCACGCATTCCACGTAGTCCAGTAGCTCGCGGCGGTCCAGCACCGGCACCGGGTCGCCAAAGGTGAACGCTTCTGCCGCCGGGCCGCCTGTCATCTGTTCTTGCTGCACGTGCTGCGTGCGCGTACGGTTCCTGCGTTTGCTCATTTAAAAAATCTCCATAATGTTGCCGGTGTGGGCGGCTTCGCCCTGTAGCGGTTCGTTTGCCAGTGCGTGCATGGTCGCCCACGCCAGATCGGCGTGGCTCGCTTCTTCGCTGCGGCTGGCTTCGTAGGTCGGGCGGTTTCCGCTGGCCGTGGTGGCGCGGCGGATTGCCATGAATGACTGCGCGATATCGAGGTGTCCGGCGTCGAACTCCAGGCGCCCGCTGCTGATGATGTCGAACGCCTTCAGCACCAGGGCATTTTTCACGTTCGGGTTATAAACAAACTCTTTCACCGCCGGATAAAACATCTTCACGTTTTCGTACACGCCGAGGCCGACGCCGGTGGAGTCGATGCCGATATAGGTCACGTTGTACTGCTGCGTCAGCTTTTTGATGGACTCGGCCTGCGCGCGGAAGTCCATGCCGCGCCACTGGTGGCGCTCGAGTATGCGGAACTTGCCGCCCGGCACGGCAGGCGGGGCGATCACCACGCACCCGGCGCTGTCGCCGTTCTGCGTCCCTTTCGCCGGGTCGTAACCGATCCACACTTCGCGCCAGCCAAACGGCCGCAGCGCCAGCGCTTCGAAGTCGCTCCAGATTTCCCAACTGTCCACCATGCACTTCTGCAGCAGCTGCAGCGGGAACACGGACGCTAAGTCGTCTACGAATTCGCACATCAGCAGGTTCTGATATTCCGGCGGGCTGTATTCGAGGCGCAGCTGGTCGAGGTCAAACAGGTTACAGCCACCGCGCACGGCGTCCTCAACGGTGACAATCTGGCGGAACTGGCCATCATCGCAGAAGCGGCCCGGCGACAGATTCATGTGCGACAGGTCGATGTCCACGCGGTCCGCCTTCGCGCGGCCCCGGTTGAACAGACCGCCGGACCAGAACGGATAGGCGCTGTGCGTGAGGCTGGACGGGGTGGAAAAATAGGTTTGGCGCCACTTCTTATGCAGCGCCATGCCTGACGCCACCTTGCGCAGCTCCTGAAACTTCGGGATCCAGAAGTATTCATCAAGGTAGAGGTTGCCGTGGTAGCTCTGCGCGGTGCGGGCGTTGGTGCCGAGGAAGTACAGGCACGCGCCGTTGCTGAGCGTCATCGGATCGCCCTTTAGCTCAACATCAACCTCTTTAGCGAACTCGATGATGTACTGCTTGAAGACGTGCGCCTGTGCTTTACTCGCTGAAAGGAAAATCTGATTGCGTCCGGTGGTCAGCGCATCCAGCAGCGCCTCACGCGCAAAATAGTAGGTGGCACCAATCTGGCGCGACTTCAGCACGTTGCGGATGCGGTGCTTGTTTCCCGCGTCCCACCACTGGCGCTGGTAGCCGAACATCGAGCCGTGGAAAATCTCCTGTAATTTCTCCACTTGTTCGTCGCTAAACACATTCTTTTCCGGCGGCTTGCGCGGCCCGCTGTTGCGGTTCGTCACGTTCGGATTGAGATCCGCCTCGTTGCCGCCGTTGCTGAACTTGCCGATGCGGGCATGGCGCTCTGACTGGCGCGCCAGCAGGTCAATCTCCTTAAAGTCTCTTCCTTCTTTTGTCTCCTTCATGATCAGCTGGCAGTAGCGCGCGGCGGTGGTCAGCTGCATCTGGTCAAGCGGGCCATAGTCGCCCCATTTGTCGCGCTTCTTCCAGCTGTGAACGGTTGCGGGTTTCTCTCCCAGCATTTCAGCAATGCGGGCGATGCGGTATCCCTGAAAGTACAGCAGCATGGCCTGCCTGCGGGGATCGAGGTCTTCGGGGGCGAGTGTCGTTGTCATGGCCCCAAAATACGGCCCCGACGATCCCTTTTCTGCCGCCTGCCGTTGTGTGGCTGCCCGCACAACGTGCCCGCGTTGTTTCGACCCCCTCTGAACCGCAAACATAAGGCTTCAAAGCGATTTACCCAACGGAGCCTGACCTATGGCAGTTAAAGCAAAGCGTTTTCGTATCGGGGTGGAAGGTGCCACCACGGACGGACGCGAAATTTCCCGCGAATGGCTGGAGCAGATGGCCGCCGCCTACAACCCGGCGGTTTACACCGCGACCATCAATCTGGAACACATCAAATCGTACTCGCCAGACAGCACCTTTAACCGCTATGGCACGGTAAGCGCGCTGGGGACGGAGGAGATCACCGACGGTCCGCTGGCCGGAAAGCTGGCGCTGTATGCCGACATCCTGCCGACGGATTCCCTCGTGGCGCTAGTAAAACAGGGCCAGAAGCTTTTCACCTCCATGGAAGTCAGCACCAAGTTTGCCGACACCGGCAAAGCCTACCTGGTTGGCCTGGCTGCCACCGACGACCCGGCAAGCCTCGGCACCGAGATGCTGGCCTTTAGCGCCAGCGCACAACACAACCCGCTGGCAAACCGCAAACAGCACCCGGAAAACCTGTTCACCGCCGCCACCGAAACCGCGATCGAGCTGGAAGAGGTGGAAGACAAACCCGCGCTGTTTGCCCGTATCACCGCGCTGTTCGGTAAAAAGCAGCAGTCTGACGATGCCCGCTTTTCTGACGTGCATCAGGCCGTGGAGTTGGTTGCTACCGAGCAGCAGGAATTCAGCACCCGCACCGATAAGGCGCTGGGCGAGCAGGCGGATCGCCTGAGCCAATTGGAAAACCTGCTGGAAACGCAGGTGAACGATTTCACCGAACTTAAGCAGCAGCTGGGCCGAGAAGACAGCCGCGCCGATTACCGCCAGCGCGCGCCGGGTGGCAATGCGCCAGCCGCAAACATGACCAACTGCTAAAGGAGCAGCATATCCAATGAAAAAGAATACCCGCTTTGCCTTCAACGCCTACCTGATGCAGCTGGCAAAACTCAACGGCGTGCCGGTTGAAGAGTTGTCCAGCAAGTTCAACGTTGAGCCATCAGTGGCGCAAACGCTGGAAGACACCATTCAGCAGTCGGCGGCCTTCCTGACGCTGGTCAACGTGATCGGCGTGCCTGAGCAATCCGGCCAACTGCTGGGTCTTGGCGTCGGCAGCACCATTGCCGGCACCACCGACACCACGGCTAAAGACCGTGAGCCAACCGATCCGACGGTCATGACGGATGTTGAATACCGTTGCGAGCAGACCAACTTTGACACAGCGCTGACCTACGCAAAGCTGGACCTGTGGGCGAAATTTCAGGACTTCCAGACCCGCATTCGTGACGCCATCGTCAAGCGTCAGGCGCTGGACCGCATCATGATCGGCTTTAACGGTATTGCCCGCGCGAAATCCTCCAACCGCACCGCCAACCCTCTGCTGCAGGACGTTAACAAGGGCTGGTTGCAGAAGGTACGCGAAGATGCGCCGGACAACGTGCTGGGCAGCGTGACCAAAGACGGCGAAACCACCGCCGAGCCGGTGAAAGTGGGCAAGGGCGGCGTCTATGCCAACCTCGACGCGCTGGTGATGGATGCGGTTAACGAGCTGATTGATCCGATTTTCCAGGACGACGACGAACTGGTGGTCATCTGTGGCCGCGAGCTGCTGGCGGACAAGTATTTCCCGCTGGTTAACAACGAGCAGGACAACACCAACAAGCTGGCCGCCGATCTCATCATCAGCCAGAAACGCATGGGCGGCCTGCAGGCGGTGCGCGCGCCTTACTTCCCGGCTAATGCGGTGCTGATCACCCGCCTCGATAACCTGTCGATTTACTGGCAGGAAGAGTCCCGCCGCCGCTCACTCATCGACAACCCGAAACGTGACCGCATTGAAAACTTTGAATCGGTCAATGAGGCCTACGTGGTTGAGGACTACCGCTGCGCCGCCCTGGTTGAAAACATCACCATTGGTGACTTCTCAGCAGACGCTGGCGCGGGAGCGTAATCAATGAGCCTGAGTCCCGCACGGCAGCACCGCCAGCGCGTCCAGGCTGAACAGGCCGCCCGTCAGGGCGGCAGTGTTCGCCACGCCAGCGGCTATGAGCTGATGCTGATGCAGCTCGGCGAAGACCGCCGCCGTCTCAAGGGCATTCAGTCCACCGTGAAGAAGGCCGAAATCAAGGTGGAAGTCCTGCCTAAATACGTGCCGTGGGTGGACGGCGTGCTGGCCGCCGACGGCGCGCAGCAGGACGACGTGCTGATGTACGTGATGCTCTGGCGCGTTGATGCCGGTGACTATTCCGGGGCGCTCGCCATTGGCCGCCACGCTATCCGCCACGGCTGGTCGATGCCGCAGGGCTTTAACCGTAACGTGCAGACGCTGCTGGCCGAGGAGATGGCCGACGCCGCCAAAAACGCCCTTGTGGCAAAAACCGACTTTGACCCCGGCCTGCTGATGCAAACGCTCGACGTGATTGGCGATCTGGATATGCCCGATCAGTCGCGCGCCCGCCTGCACAAGTCGCTCGGCTGGGTGCTGCGCGAAAGCCAGCCCGTTGCCGCGCTGAACCATCTGCAGCAGGCCATGCAGCTCGACGAGCGCTGCGGGGTGAAAAAAGACATTGAGCAGCTGGAGCGGAAAATCCGCAACGCCAGCTGATAACCGGACGTGCCCACGCGCGGGGCGGCACGGGGTGGCGACAGGCAGTGCCGCATCAAAACCCCGTCCACCGCCCACCTATTCAGGAGAAATAAGGCATGCAGTTTGTAGCGCCGGAAAAGGCGACGGGAACGCCGGAAATTATCCCCAACAACTCATTCTGGCCGGACATCGATCTGGCGACGTTTCGTAACGTGATGCGTGTTGACGGTACGGTGACGCCGCAGCGTCTGAAGCAGGTGGTGCTCACCGCGATGGCGGAAGTGAACGCGGAGCTGTACCCGTGGCGCGAACAGCAGGAGCTGCGCGGCTTTAACGGCCTGGCCGATGTACCGGCGGAGCAGCTCTCCGGGCGCAGCGTGCGTCTGCATCACTATGAAAATGCGGTGTGGTGCTGGGCGCGCGCGGTGCTGAACGAGCGCTATCAGGACTATGACGCCACTGCTGCCGCGACCAAGCGCGGTGAGGAACTGGCAGACGCCACCGGCGACCTGTGGCGCGACGCGCGCTGGGCAGTCAGCCGCGTGCAGAACGCGCCGCACTGCACCGTCGAGCTTATCTGATGAAAGTGCGCGCGCAGCAGGGCGACACGGTGGACGAAATCAGCTGGCGTCACTACGGGCGCACGCAGGGCATGACGGAGCAGGTATTGCAGGCGAATCCGGGGCTGGCGGAGCACGGCCCCTTTTTACCGCACGGGCTGGAGGTGGAGCTGCCGGACGTGACGACGGCAGCCACCGTGCAGGCCGTCCAGCTTTGGGACTGAATTATGTGGGAAAGAATCCGCGCCGGGATCGTCTGGTTTATTGCTGTCGGTATGGCATGGCTGGGCGACATGTCGCTGAAAGACGTTTCAACCGTGGCCGGGGTGTTAATCGGTCTGCTGATGGCGATCATCAGCTGGTACTACAAGCGCAAAACCTATCAGCTGCTGGTCGCCGGGCGCATCACGCGGGAGGAATATGAATCTGCAAACCGTTAAGCGCTGTACCGTTGGCGCGGTGCTGGCCATTGCGGCGACGCTGCCGGGTTTCCCGCAGCTGCACACCTCCGTCGAGGGGCTGAAGCTTATCGCCGATTATGAGGGCTGCCGCCTGAAGCCGTACCTGTGCGATGCGGGCAAGTGGACCGACGGCATTGGTAACACCGTCGGCGTAGTACCGGGCCGGATCATCACCGAGCGGCAGGCGTCGGGCAACTTCATCACCAACGTGTTACGCGTTGAGGCGGCACTGGCGCGCTGCGCTGCGGTTTCGATGCCGCAGCCAGTATACGACGCGCTGGTGTCGCTGGCGTTCAACGTCGGCACCGGCAACGCCTGTGGCTCGACCATGGTGGCGCTCATTAAACAGGAACGCTGGCGCGATGCGTGCTATCAGCTGCCGCGCTGGGTGTACGTAAAGGGCGTATTCAATCAGGGGCTGGATAACCGGCGCCAGCGCGAACTGGCGTGGTGCTTCAAAGGAGTGAAAGCATGATGCGCACGCTGGCGGCGGTGGTGCTTGTTCTGATTGCCGCTCTTGGCGTGCAGTCGTGGCGACTCAGCACCGCCCACAACAAAATCGACGCGCAGGTGAAGGATTTAGCCGCGCAGGGCAAAAAGCTGACTCAGAAAAACGGCCAGCTGCTTGCCCTCAACATTCTGACGCAGACCAGCAGCCGGGCGCAGACGCAGCTTTATGCCGCCGCCGAGCAGAACGGCACGCTGCTGCGTGACCGGCAGCGCACCATTGAGGAACTGAAACGTGAAAATGAAGAGCTTCGTCGCTGGGCTGATGCCGATTTGCCTGATCCTGTTATCCGGCTGCGCCAGCGTCCGGCCCTCACCGGAGGTCAGTCTTACCGTGAGTGGCTGTCCGCGAATCACCCCGTGCCGCCTGGACGAAGCCGCACCGCGCCGTAACGGCGACCTGCTGGCGCAGCTGGACGACACCGAAGCCGCCTGGGCGGCCTGCGCCGATAAGGTAGACACCATCATCAGCTGTCAGGATAAAGACGATGAACAAGCCGCAGTCCTTACGAAACGCCCTGAATAAAGCCGTGTCCTACGTCGCCGACAACCCGGACCGCCTTCACCTGTTCGTAGATAACGGCGCGGTGGTTGCCACGTCCGCCACGTCGATTTCGTGGGAGTACCGCTACACCCTGAACGTGGTGGTGACGGACTTCACCGGTGACCAGAATCTGCTGATGGCGCCCGTTTTATTCTGGCTCGGCGTCAACCAGCCGGACGCTCTGCAGAGCGCCAGCGAGCGCGAGCGGCTTTTCACCTTTGAGGCGGACATTCTCGGCAATGACCGCTGCGACATCAGCATGAACCTGAAGCTGACGGAGCGTGTGATTGTGAAGGAAGTGGACGGCGTGATGTCGGTTGAGGCCGTGCCGGAGCCGGAAGCGCCGGATGATGCCGGGGAAGGCTGGACGGTGCGCCGTGGCTGAACTGCATGAAGTTGAGGAGTGGCTGGGTGCGCTGCTGTCGCAGCTCGAACCAGCAATGCGCACGAAGATGCTGCGCGAAGTGGCGCGTGACGTGCGGCGCATTCAGCAGAACAACATTACGCTCCAGCGCAGTCCGGACGGCACCGCATGGGAGCCGCGTCGCGTTACTGCCCGGACTAAGCCGGGCCGTATTCGCCGCAAGATGTTTGTGAAGCTGAAAACGGCGAAGTATCTTAAAGCGCAGGCAAACGCAAATCAGGCAGAAATTGCGTTTGTGCCCGGCGTGCAGAAGCTGGTCCGCGTGCATCACTATGGACTACGGGATCGGGTGAATCGGCGTGGCACTGAAGTGAAATATGCAGAACGCCCATTACTGGGCGTGAATGATGATACGGAGAATTTAGTGCGGAAGACTTTGCTACACTGGCTGGCAGAATAATGTGCTATTAATTTCACAGTACAGTTTTGCTATTAAAGCTAATCTTTCTTCCCATGTAACCATAGTGGTTCCTTGCCGCTACAATGTTTCTATCGTCTCTTACTGCTAGCCCAACGCCATCAGTTGATGGATATATGTCAGCTGCACTGAATCCCGCAATACAGCACAATCCCAATAAACGAGCACACTCAAAAGAGGGTAAGGTAAGTTTAAATAATATCGGCTCACTTCTTTCTGAAATTATTTCTTCAAGGCCGATGATTTCTTCATGTGAATTTAAAAAGTCATGGTGAGGGTGTACAGTGAACCTTCCGTATTGTGCAGCTAAATTTGGGCTAGTTGAACCAGGGGAATGGAACACAAGCGTAAAGTCTTCGCTGGTTATTTTTAATGTATCCAATACCCAAATTGCAATTTTAGATTCATCAGTCCAGCTAGGGTAATTCGAAACAGCAGAGCTAGCAGCAAAATAACAGGCGGTATAAGCAAGTGATGTCCAATCTAGGAGTCTGGTCGGCATGCCGTGATGCTGAGATAATGCCATCAAGTCCAATAACTGAGAAGGCGGCCACTTAGATGGAGCCTGTATGCAAGGCGTATTTCCAGGGCTATTGTAGCCTAAATATTCACTTCTGAAATGCTGAGAGTCGTTGGGGATTTTTATTCCTATGCGGTCACAGTGGGTGACAAATTGAGTAAGGGAAAATAATTCATCTTTGACGATGGCTTGAGAAAGTCGTGTCTCAAATTTCTCTGTAAAAAAGGTTTTATCAATGTGATCTTTTCTGAGTGCTGAAGGTGTTAGTTTCCAGTCAGCATTACCATGCCCTCGATAAATAAGATTGTGTGGGACTCTTAATCCAATATTTTGAGTTGGTGATAGAGCTTCCCATAGGTCGTCAGCTGTTTTGAATTCAATTTCCCTATAACGTTTTATATACATAGTATTATCTCCGCCACTAATTGTGTGATCCTTCATACAACGCATTGATGATGCCAAATCTTTACCCGAATGCAAACATCGAATTCATGAACGAAAAACTTGCTGAAATCATGCGTCTTATCACCAACCTGATCCGCACCGGCACCGTGTCCGCCGTGGATCCGGTTAACTGGCTTTGCCGGGTGAAAACGGGCGACCTTGAAACCAACTGGATTAACTGGCTCACCTGCCGCGCCGGTAATACCCGCACGTGGTGGCAGCCCTCGATCGGCGAGCAGGTTCTACTGCTTAGCCTCGGCGGTAATCTCGAAACCGCGTTTGCGCTGCCGGCAATTTATTCCGACGCCTTCCCGCCGCCCGGTTACTCAGAGAACGGCAGCACCACCGTGTTTAACGACGGCGGCTGGTTCCAGTACGAGCCGGACACCGGCCAGCTGCTGATTAAGAACATCAAAAGCGTGCGCATTGAGGCCGCCAACGGGATTCAGCTGATCACCGACCAGCTGAGCGTTGATGCCAGCCGGACGCTGATTAACAGCCAGACCGTGATGAACGGCGCGGTGACGCAGGGCGGCGGCGATATGAGTTCAAACGGCGTGGTGGTTGATAAGCACAAACACGGCGGCGTGAAGTCCGGCGGCGACACGTCCGGAGGTCCACAATGATGTATCTCGGCATGAACCGCGACACCGGCGCAGCCATCACCGACACCGAGCACATTCGCCAGAGCGTGCGCGACATCCTGATCACCCCGGAAGGCAGCCGTATCGGGCGTCGTGAATACGGCTCGCTGCTGTCGGTGCTGATTGACCAGCCGCAGAACGACGTGGTGCGCCTTCAGGTGATGGCGGCGGCGTACACGGCGCTGAGCCGCTGGGAGCCGCGTATCCGCCTCAGCTCATTGAATATTACCAGCGCCTTTGATGGCTCTATGGTGGTTGAGCTGACCGGCCAGCGCGCCGATGGCTCACCGCTGGCAATGTCCGTTCCAACGGGGGTGAACAGTGGCAGTAATTGACCTTTCGCAATTGCCCGCACCGGAAGTTATCGAGGTGCCGGATTTTGAAACGCTGCTGGCCGAGCGCAAGGAAGCGCTGATTGCGCTCTATCCTGCGGACGAACAGGCCGCCATGCGCCGCGTGCTGGCGCTGGAGTCCGATCCTGTCGTGAAGTGCCTGCAGGAAAGCGTGTATCGGGAAATCCTGCTGCGCCAGCGCATCAACGAGGCGGCGCAGGCCGTCATGGTGGCTTACGCGCTCGGCAGCGACCTTGACCAGCTTGCCGCGCGCAGTAACGTGCAGCGCCTGACCGTCACCCCGGCCAACCCGGACGCCGTGCCGCCGGTTGAGGCGGTGAAGGAATCGGACGACGCACTGCGCGTGCGCGTGCCGGAAGCGTTTGAGGGCTTATCGGTAGCCGGTCCGACGGCGGCCTACGAGTTTCACGCCCGCAGCGCAGACGGGCGGGTGCAGGACGTGTCCGCCATCAGCCCGTCACCGGCGACGGTGCTTGTTACCGTGCTTAGCCGCGAGGGTAACGGCATGGCAGCCGATGATTTACTGAATACAGTGGACAAAGCGCTGAATGACGAAAGCGTGCGGCCGGTGGCGGACCGCGTGACCGTGCAGGCTGCAACCATCAACGACTACCGCGTGCAGGCGGAGCTGCACCTGTTTGACGGCGTGGCCGCTGCGCCCTGTCTGGAGGCCGCAAACGCACGGCTTGCCGCCTATCTCGCCGAGCAGAAAAGGCTGGGCCGGAGCGTGCGCCGCGAGTCCTACGGCGCGGTGCTGCGCGTGGCCGGTGTGGACTGGGTGGATATCACCGAACCGGCAGAGGACATCATCATGGACCGCACGCAGGCGGGCAACTGCACCGGCACGGACATCAACGTGGCGGATGACGGGGTGATGGCATGAGTACCAGCCTATTACCGCCCGGTTCATCCGCGCTTGAGCGACGCCTGGCGCAGGCGTGCGCCGGAATCTCCGGCCTGAACGTGCCGCTGCGCGACCTGTGGAACCCGGACAGCTGCCCGGTAAGTTTCCTTCCCTATCTCGCCTGGGCGTTTTCGGTGGACCGCTGGGACGAAAGCTGGGCGGAAAGCGTGAAGCGTAAGGTGGTGAAGGATGCTTTCTACATCCATCAGCATAAGGGCACCATCAGCGCGATCCGGCGCGTGGTCGAGCCGCTGGGCTATCTCATCCGCGTGATTGAGTGGTGGAAAACCAACGACGCGCCGGGCACCTTCCGGCTGGACGTGGGCGTGCTGGACACCGGCATCACCGAGGAAATGTATCACGAGCTGGAGCGCGTGATTGCGGACGCCAAGCCGTGCAGCCGCCATCTTATCGGGCTGTCGATCACCCTGGACGCGAACGGCACGGTGCCGGTGGCCGTTGCCAGCTACAGCGGCGACGAGCTGACCGTTTATCCCTATACCCCTGAACTAATCAGCGTCGGCGGGCCGGTGTATTCCGGCGCGGCGGTGCATCTTATCGACCTGACGGAAGTGAGCGCATGACACAAAAATATTTTGCCCTGCTGACCAAGCAGGGCGCGGCAAAGCTCGCCAACGCTGCCGCGCTCGGCACCAAAGTAAACATTACGCAGCTGGCCGTCGGCGACGGTGGCGGCACGCTGCCCACGCCGATACCGGCACAGACGGCGCTTATCGGTGAGAAGCGGCGCGCGTCGCTTAACTCGCTGACGGTTGACGCCGCCAACGGCAGCCAGATTATTGCCGAGCAGATTATCCCGGAGGGCGAAGGCGGTTTCTGGATCCGCGAAATCGGCCTGTTTGATGAGGACGGCGTGATGATTGCCGTGGCGAACTGCGCCGAGACCTACAAGCCGCAGCTTGCCGAGGGCAGCGGGCGCACGCAGACGGTGCGCATGATTATCATCGTGAACAGCACCAGCGCGGTGACGCTCAAAATCGACCCGTCGGTGGTGCTGGCAACGCGTAAGTACGTGGACGACTGCGTGATTGTGGCGAAGCAGTACGCTGATACCTTGCAGGCGCAGGCTAAGGAGTACGCCGATACGCTGCTTGAGCAGGCAAAGAAATACAGCGCAGACGCGCTGAAGCAGCACACCGATGATGCCAATCCGCATCAGCAGTACCTGAGAACGGCGCAGGCGCTGGCAGACATCAAAGCAGCGGGCAAGGTGGCGGAGGCGCTCAAAAATCTTGGTATTGGCGAAGGTGCGCCGCTGATTGGCTCGCCGTTTCCGTGGCCGCACGCGAAGATGCCTAACGAACTGTTTGAATCAATGGCTGGCATGGTCTTTCTGAAAAGCAACGGGGCAAGTTTCAGCGGCACGCTTTACCCAAAGCTGGCGCTGGCTTATCCGGCGCTGAAACTGGCAGACCTTCGTGGTGAGTTTATTCGCGGCTGGGATGACGGGCGAGGGATAGACTCAAATCGCGCGCTGTTAGATTTGCAGGAAGACGCGATGCAAAAAGTGACAGGGGGCATTGATGGCAACTTCAACTTTATTACAGCAAGCGGCGCTTTCCGCGTGACGAACAATGGCACAAAAGTGCAGGCGGTGGATAACACCGCATCAGGGAACCATGGATTTATTTTTGATACGTCAACCGTTGCCAGAACAGCCACTGAAACGCGCCCGCGCAACGTGGCGTTTAACTACCTTGTGAGGGCTGCATAATGGCCGCAGTAAAAAGAGTAACCCTGGGCAGCGATGGGCTGGCGGCAGAATCCGGTGTGATGGTGATTTATAACTATAACCCTGAATCCGGCCTGTTTACGGGTGCTTCGGACGAGTATCTGACGCAGGGCGTCGGCATTCCGGCTAATTCCACGAGCGACGCGCCGCCTGCCTCAGAATCCGGCAAAGTGTACATTTTTACCGATGGCAAGTGGCTGCAGAAAGACGATCATCGCGGTGAAACGATCTACAGCACGACAACCCGTGAACCGGTTGAAATCACACTGCCGGGCGACTACCCGGAGGGTACGACGCCCCTCAAGCCTGCTACGGCGTTTGATGTGTGGAGTGGCAAGGCGTGGAAAACCGATAAAAAGGCGCAGCAGGCGGCGGCGGTAAGTGATGCCGAAGCTAAAAAAGCGTCACTGATTGCTGGAGCTAACAGCATGACGCAGGCGTGGCAGACGCAGCTTCTGCTGGGAATTATCACCGACGGCGATAAGGCATCACTGACGAAATGGATGCAGTACATCCAGGCGGTGCAGGCGGTGGACGTCTCCACCGCGCCGGACATCAGTTGGCCGGTTAAACCGGCGTAACCATCAGGCCCGTTTCGGGCCTGTTTCTTTTGTATCATCCGCCGTACAACGCCAACCGGATGCACCTGCGCGCGACACCTTTCACCATAGCGGAACCCCTTCACAGGAGAACCGCCATATGGCACAGGATTATCACCACGGCGTGCGCGTTGAGGAAATCAACGAGGGCACCCGAACCATCACCACCATCAGCACGGCGATTGTCGGCATGGTCTGCACCGGCGACGACGCCGACGCAGCCACGTTCCCGCTTAACCGTCCGGTGCTGCTGACCGACGTACTGACCGCGAGCGGCAAGGCGGGCGAGTCCGGCACGCTGGCGCGCTCGCTGGACGCCATCGCCGACCAGGCCAAACCCGTCACCGTCGTGGTGCGCGTACCGCAGGGCGAAACCGAGGCGGAAACCACCGCCAACATCATCGGCGGCGTGACCGACGGCCAGCGCACCGGCATGAAGGCCTTGCTGGCCGCGCAGGCGGTGTGTGGCGTTAAACCGCGCATTCTCGGCGTGCCGGGACACGACACGCAGGCCGTTGCCACCGAGCTGCTGAGCGTGGCGCAAAGCCTGCGCGGCTTTGCCTACCTGTCGGCGTACGGCTGCAAGAGCGTGGAAGAGGCGGTTGCCTACCGCGAGAACTTCAGCCAGCGCGAGGGCATGCTCATCTGGCCGGACTTCATCAACTTCGACACCGTGCTGAAGGCGGACGCGACGGCCTTCGCCACCGCCCGCGCGCTCGGCCTGCGCGCCAAAATCGACGAACAGACCGGCTGGCACAAATCCCTGTCGAACGTCGGCGTGAACGGCGTCACCGGCATCTCAAAAGACGTGTTCTGGGACCTGCAGGATCCGGCCACCGACTCCGGCCTGCTGAACCAGAACGACATCACTACGCTTATTCGCAAAGACGGCTTCCGCTTCTGGGGTTCGCGCTGCCTGAGCGATGACCCGCTGTTTGCGTTTGAGTGTTACACCCGCACGGCGCAGGTGCTGGCCGACACCATGGCCGAGGCGCACATGTGGGCGGTGGACGGCGCGCTGAACCCGTCGCTGGCCCGCGACATTATCGAGGGCATCCGCGCGAAGCTGCGCAGCCTCGTGAGCCAGGGCTATCTCATCGGCGCGGACTGCTGGCTGGATGAGAGCGTGAACGACAAGGACACGCTCAAGGCGGGCAAGTTGCTGATTGACTACGACTACACGCCGGTGCCGCCGCTGGAAAACCTGCTGCTGCGCCAGCGCATCTCCGATCAGTATCTGGTCGACTTCGCCAGCCGCGTCAGCGCATAAGGAGACTGAACCATGGCATTACCCCGCAAGCTTAAGCACCTGAACCTGTTCAACGCAGGCGACAACTGGCAGGGGCTGATTGAGTCCGTGACGCTGCCAAAAATCACCCGCAAGTTCGAGAAGTATCGCGGCGGCGGCATGGCCGGTGCAGTGGACATCGACATGGGCCTGGACGACGGCGCGCTGGACACGGAATTCACCTGCGGCGGCGTTGAGGCGAAGCTGTTCAAGCAGATGGGTACCCTGACCGTGGACGGCGTGCAGCTGCGCTTTACCGGCTCCATTCAGCGCGATGACACCGGCGAGGTGCAGTCGGTGGAGCTGGTCGTGCGTGGCCGCCACAAGGAGCTGGACTCCGGCGAGTGGAAGACCGGCGAATCCAGCACCACCAAGGTGTCCGGCACCAACAGCTACGCCAAGCTGACCATCAACGGCGAAGTGCTCTACGAGATTGACCTGGTGAACATGGTTCACATCGTGGACGGCACGGACCTGATGGAAGCGCACCGCAACGCGCTCGGCCTGTAATTAATCCGGCAGGGCAAACCCTGCCGCCTTCTACCCTTTTAGCGAGACATCATCATGACTGACAAAACTACCGAAAAAACCGTTGAGCTGGACACCCCTATCCTGCGCGGTAAAACCGAGATTAAAAGCGTCGTCGTGCGCAAGCCGCAGTCCGGCGCGCTGCGCGGTACGCGCCTGCAGGCGCTGATGGACATGGACGTGAACGCCATGATCACCGTGCTGCCGCGCGTCACCACCCCGGCGTTGACCGTGCAGGAAATTACCGAGATGGACCCCGCCGATCTGGTGAGCCTGTCGGTTGAGGTGGTCACTTTTTTACTGAAGAAGTCGGTGCTGTCGGATTTAGCGACGGCCTGACGGTAGACGATCTGGTGGCGGACATCGCCACCGTCTTTCACTGGCCGCCGTCCGTTACCGAGTTCATGACGCTGACCGAGGTACTGGAGTGGCGGCATAAGGCGATAATGCGACACGGGACCAGCGATGAGTGATAAAGACTTGCGCCTGCAGGTTGTTCTTAACGCGGTAGACAAACTGACCCGCCCCTTCCGTTCTGCAAAGGCCAGCACCCGCGAGCTGGCCGATTCCCTGCGCACCGCGCGCGCCAGCCTGAAGGACTTAGACGCGCAGGCCGCCCGCATCGACGGCTTCCGCAAAGCCCGCTCGCAGCTAGCCATCACCGCAAACAATCTTAAGGGTGCGCGCGAAGAGGCGGCGAAGCTGGCGACGCAGTTCAGCGCAACTAACCGGCCCACCGCCGCGCAGGCGAGGGTGCTGGAGCAGGCGAAGAACCGCGTGCGCGAGCTGCAGCAGAGCTATAACGGCCTGCTGGGTTCGGTGCAGCGCCAGCGCGCGGCGCTCACCGAGTCCGGCATTGATACCAAAAAGCTGAGCCAGGCACAGCGCGACCTGAAGGGCCGCGCGGACGAGGCGCGCGCGGCGATTGACCGCCAGCAAAAGTCGCTGAAGCGGCTCGGCGAGCAGCAGGCGAAACTCAACGCGGTGCGGGAGCGCCACGCCCGATCGCTGGAGGTGCGCGATAAAATTGCCGGTGGCGGTGCAGCGACCACCGTCGCCGGGCTGGCGATGGGCGCGCCGGTGATGGCCGCCGTGAAGGCGTCGGCGGACATGGAAGACGCCATGAAGGGCGTGGCGAAGCAGGTTAACGGCCTGCGCGACAACGACGGCAACCGCGCGGCTCAGTTCTACGACATGCAGGCCGCCATCAAGGCCGCCAGCGAGCAGCTGCCGATGGACAACGGCGCGATTGACTACGCCGCGCTGGTCGAGGGCGGGGCGCGCATGGGCGTGACCAACCAGAACGACTCCTACGAGGACCAGAAGCGCGACCTGCTGGCGTTTGCCACCACGGCGGCGAAGGCGTCCACCGCGTTTGAGCTACCCGCCGGTGAGCTGGCCGAGGGGCTGGGCAAGATTGCGCAGCTCTACAAAATCCCCACGCGCAACATCGAGCAACTGGGCGACGCGCTGAACTACCTGGACGACAACGCGATGTCCAAGGGCTCGGACATTATCGACGTGCTGCAGCGCATGGGCGGCGTGGCGGACAGGCTGGACTACCGCAAGGCCGCCGCGCTCGGCTCCACGTTCCTGAGCCTCGGCGCGACGGCGGAAACCGCCGCCAGCGCGGCGAACGCCATGGTGCGCGAACTCTCCGTTGCCACCATGCAGGGCAAGTCCTTTATGGGCGGCATGGCGCTGCTGAAGCTCGATCCGAAACAGATTGAGAAGCAGATGACCACGGACGCCATGGGCACCATTCAGCGCGTGCTGGAGAAGGTGAACAACCTGTCCGCCGACAAGCGCCTGACCGCGATGACCATGGTGTTCGGCAAGGAGTTCGGCAAGGACGCGGCGAAGCTCGCCAACAACATGCCGGAGCTGCGTCGCCAGCTGCAGCTGACGCAGGGCAACGCGGCCAGCGGCTCCATGCAGAAAGAGTCCGACATCAACAAGGACTCGCTGTCCGCGCAGTGGCTGCTGGTGAAAACCGGCGCGGCCAACATGATGAGCGGCCTCGGCGACACGCTACGCCAGCCGCTGCTGGAAATCATGGACGCGGTGAAGCGCGTCACCGGCACCCTGCGCCGCTGGGTGGAGTCGAACCCGGAGCTGGTCGGCAGGCTGATGAAAATCGCCGCCGTGGTGGCAAGCGTCACGCTGGCGCTCGGCACGCTCGCCGTGGGCATGGCCGCCGTGCTGGGGCCGATCCTGATGCTGCGCTTCGGATTAAGCATGCTCGGCCTGAAGGGGCTGGCGACGCTCTCGCCGCTGCTGGGCGGGCTGGGCAAGGCATTCGCAAAACTGGCGCCCGGCCTTACGTCTTCAGGTGACGGCATCAAAAAGCTGTTCTCACTGTTCAGCGGCGGCGAGGCCGGGGAGTCGGTGAACTGGCTGGAGAGAATCCGCGACGCGCTGGCGTCCCTGCGCGGCGGTGACGATGACGACGATGACGGCGGCATTCTCAACGCCTTCCGCGAGGGGGCGCTGGAGAAAATCAAGGAGAAGGCACAGGACGCCGGGCAGACGCTGGTTACCTCCTTCCGTAACCCTATGGCCGGTGTGCGTGCGCTCGGCGCGCAGGTGCGCGGGCTGGCCGGTGCCGCCCTTGCGCCGCTGGCCGCCTCGGTGCGCGGTGCCGGTGGCGCGCTGATGTGGCTGGTGAAGTCGCCGCTGGCGCTGCTGCGCACGGTGCTGACCGGCGTAATCTGGGCGCTGGGCGCGCTGCTGAGTCCCGTCGGGCTGGCCGTCGCCGCGCTTGCCGGTGTGGCGCTGGTTATCTGGAAATACTGGGCGCCAATTAAGGCATTTTTAGGCGGCGTGGTGGACGGCTTTAGGGCCGCCGCCGGGCCGATCAGCGAGGCTTTTTCACCGCTGCAGCCGGTTTTCCAGTGGATTGGCGATAAGGTTCAGGCGCTGTTTGGCTGGTTTAAAGACCTGCTGACGCCGGTGCAGTCCACGGCGGCCGAGCTGGACAGCGCCGCCGCGAAGGGCAAAGCGTTCGGGCAGTCGCTGGCCGACGGGCTGAACATGGTGATGCACCCGCTTGACTCTCTTAAGGCCGGGATCGGCGAGCTGCTGGACAAGTTCGGCCTCGTCAGCAAGGCGGCGGCTGACACCAAGCTGCCGCAGCCGCCTAAAGCGGCCAGCGTCAGCGGTGGCGGGGTGACGCTGCCAGCGGGCGGCTTCCCGGCGTTTGCGGGCATGTACGACACCGGCGGCAACATCCCGGCGGGCCAGTTTGGCGTCGTGGGTGAGAACGGGCCGGAAATCGTCGGCGGGCCGGTGAGCGTAACGAGCCGTAAACGCACCGCGCAGCTGGCGGCCATGGCGGCGATGACGCTCGGCATTGCGTTCGGAACGGCGGAGGCGAAGCCGGTGCACCCGCTGAGCCTGCCCGCGCAGGCGTACCGGCAGGACGCGCCGCGCCAGCAGTCCGTCATGAGCGCCGCGCCAGTGAGCATTCACGCGCCTATCACTATCGTGCAGCAGCCGGGCCAGAACGCGCAGGACGTGGTGGACGAGGTGATGCGCAGGCTTGAGGCAAAAGAGCGGCAGGCGCAGTCCCGCGCCCGCAGCAGCTACCGGGATCGAGGAGGGTTTGAAGAATGATGATGACGCTGGGCCTGTTTGTTTTCATGCTCAAGACGGTGCCCTATCAGGAGCTGCAGCTCCAGCGCAGCTGGCGCTTCCCGTCGAACAGCCGCGTGGGCGTGCGCCCGGCGCTGCAGTTCCTCGGTCCGGATAACGACACCATTACGCTGTCGGGCGTGCTGCTGCCGGAAATCACCGGCGGCAGACTGTCGCTGTTCGCGCTGGAGCAGATTGCCGAGCTGGGGCGCGCGTGGCCGCTGATTGAGGGCAGCGGCACGATTTACGGCATGTTCGTGATCGAGAGTCTGAGCCAGACCAAGGCGGAGTTTTTCAGCAACGGCGTGTGCCGGCGGATTGAGTTCACGCTCACTCTGAAGCGCACCGACGAATCGCTGGGTGAAATGTTCGGCAGCCTCAGCGATCAGTTGTCGGCCATGCAGGGCGCTGCCACAGACTCCGCCGGTAAAGTCGGTGCGGCAGTGGGCGGGCTGTTCTCATGATGGCGGGCAGCTGGATTAACGGGCAGGCGAACGCGCCCGCCTTCAGGCTGACGCTTGCCGGGGCGGATGTTACGCAGAAGATCGAGCAGCGACTCATTAGCCTGACGCTGACCGATAACCGGGGCTTTGAGGCGGACCAGCTGGACATCGAGCTGGACGACGCGGACGGCCAGCTGCTGATGCCGCGCCGGGGCGTTGAGCTGTCGCTGGCGCTGGGCTGGAAAGGGGAGGCGCTTTTTCCGAAAGGCACCTACACCGTGGACGAAATTGAGCACAGCGGCACGCCGGACCGGCTGACCCTGCGCGCGCGCAGCGCGGACTTCCGTCAGACGCTGAACACGAAGCGCGAAAAGTCATGGCACCAGACCAGCGTCGGCGAGGTGGTGAAAGAGATTGCCGGGCGTCACAAGCTCAAAACGGCGGTGGGCGACGACGTGGTGAAAATGGCACTCGATCACATCGACCAGACCAACGAGTCAGACGCCAGCTTTTTAATGCGCCTGGCGAAACAGTGCGGCGCGGTGGCCTGTATCAAGGACGGCAACCTTCTGTTTATCCGGCAGGGGCAGGGTAAAACGGCCAGCGGTAAAGTGCTGCCGGTCATCACGCTCGTGCGCAAAGACGGCGACGGTCACCGCTTTACCCTCGCTGACCGGGACGCCTACACCGGCGTGATCGCGAGCTGGCTGCACACGCGCGAGCCGGACAAAAAGCCGGAAGCAACGGTGAAGCGTAAGCGGCGAAAACCCGCCGCGCAGAAGAAGGAGCCGGAGGCAAAGCAGGGCGACTATCTGATCGGCACGGATGAAAACGTCCTGGTGCTGAACCGCACCTATGCGAACCGGGCCAACGCCGAACGCGCCGCAAAAATGCAGTGGGAACGGCTGCAGCGAGGTGTGGCAACGTTCTCTATTCAGCTGGCGCGCGGGCGTGCAGATCTCTACACGGAAATGCCGGTGAAGGTCAGCGGGTTTAAGCAGCAGATTGATGCAGCAGAATGGATTATTACCACGCTGACGCACGGACTGAGCGCGGAGAACGGCTACACGACCAGCATTGAACTTGAAGTGAAAATAGATTCACTTGAAATGGAATAGTGCTATCTCAAAAGGGTTAAATTAAGTAGTATTTATCTCAATTGGGATTTGGAGACGACATCATGATGAATTGCCCTTTGTGCGGGAATGCCGCACATACCCGCAGCAGCTTTCAGGTATCAGCCACAACTAAAGAGCGCTATAACCAGTGCCAGAACATTAATTGCAGCTGCACGTTTAAATCTCATGAGACCGTATCAGAGATCATCATGAAGCCTGGTAGTGTAAAACCTGTGCCTCCGCATCCGGGAAGAGATCAGCAGCAAACACTGTGGTTATGATTACGTGGTAATCAGAATTTCCCGTAGCACACGGGCTTGTTAAATTTTATTTTCAATGATGACATTATTTGATAATGTTGATAATTGAAATGCACTTCAATTAAACGTTTAAGACGATACATTAATATTTAAAAATAAAAGCGTACGTTTTTTACATATTTTATGTATCTGTTTTTAGTGGCGATGAGTAAGCAAGATACCGATTTTAATGGAGGTGTTATTATAATTGGTGGAGTTAAATATGAGGTTTTTTATAAGTTATCCTACTAACCTGATTGGTACGTGGGCGGTTTTATAAATATGGCTTCGGATGTTTTATTAATGTCAAGAATCATGGTTGAAAAGGATTTATGCGCAAATTAATGTATAAAATTATATTTGTTATTTTATTTTTTGCAGCGATTTTTTACCTGTTCATTTTACCGCTTCTAGTAGCAACAGGAAGAATGGAATTGTCTGTTATGAGCATAGGCTTTTCAGCCTTTTTACTGTTACAACTGTGGATGGTAATCGCGGAATTTGCTTATGAATCGTCATCAGCGGTGTTTGGTTTTAAAAGAAAGAAATTATTTCAATTTCTAGACATGCGTAGATATGAAAGTGATAAAGTAAGCAAGAAAACAGGATTTTCAGTACTTTCTTATGCATTTCTTTCTTACCTATTTATGGTTTATGGGTATGGGATAATATATAGGTTTATCTCGACTATTTCGCAGAATGCTTTCTCAACAGGTAAGCTTGATATTGTTGATGGTATATATTTTTCCTTAGTTAATTCGTCTACAGTTGGCTTTGGGGACATCACACCAAAGTCATCCACTGCTAAATTAATAGTTATTTCACAGATAATAGTAAGTATGGCCTATGTTGTGATGTTATTTTCTTCAGCTGTAAGTTATGTAAGAGATGAAGCGAATATCTCCAAGACTTCAGATGTGATAAACACAGATTAGTAGAGCAATTTTCCATATGAGGACTTTTTGAGGCTGCGTGTAACGAGCAGCAAGGGGACATCTATCTCGAATGGAGCCCTTGAGAGGGGGAGTGCAAAAATCTGCTGCCATTTTGCTGCCAACGCAAGATTCTGAAAACAAAAAAGCCACCCTGAAAGGTGGCTTAACTGCATGATGTTAATCACTAAATTTGGTGGCCCCTGCTGGGTTTGAACCAGCGACCAAGCGATTATGAGTCGCCTGCTCTAACCACTGAGCTAAGGGGCCAGCGGAGCGGGGATTATAGAGTATCTTGTTAGGGTGATCCAGAG
>Ga0213829_1000578_pt1 | contig 33344 bp, 31 predicted proteins | sample MC6MC0896MG_FD_180665 | JGI IMG/M metagenome (GOLD analysis project Ga0213829, IMG submission 180665) | Enriched soil aggregate microbial communities from Iowa State University, Ames, United States - MC6-MC0896-MG | ecosystem: Environmental > Terrestrial > Soil > Unclassified | place: USA: Iowa...
TTCATGTCCACAGACGGTCCCCTGTAGGAGCTGGCTTGCCAGCGAAAGCGGTCTGTCAGCCAACACCCCTGCTGCATGTGCCGACGCCTTCGCTGGCAAGCCAGCTCCTACAGGGGTTTTGTGGTGTCAGGTGGATTTGCGCAGGGCGGCGTGTTGCGGGTTGAAGGTGAGGACGGCGAGCAGGGCGAACACCAGCGTCAGCCCCACGCATACCGCCAGCGCCAATGGATTGAAGCGCTCGTACAAGGCAAACCGCACCAGCTCCACCGCATGGCTGAAAGGGTTCAACGCGCATAACCAGTACAACCACTCGCTGGAATCGCGCATCTTCCACAATGGATATAACGCGGACGACAGGAAAAACAGCGGGAAGATCACGAAGTTCATCACCCCGGCAAAATTCTCCAGCTGGCGAATCGCATTGGACAACAGCAAACCCAGCGCGCTGAGCATCAACGCCACCAGCAACAGCGCCGGCAGCGCCATCAGCAGGCCCATTACCGGCGGTTGCACGCCGTACACCCAGGCGATCCCCAGAAACGCATACACCTGCAGCAGCGAAATCAGTGAGGTGGCCAACAGCTTGCTGCACAGCAGAAAGGTCCGGGGCAGGGGGCTGGTCAGCAGTACGCGCATGCTGCCCATTTCCCGGTCGTAGACCATCGATAGCGAACCTTGCATGCCATTGAACAGCAGGATCATGCAGGCCAGGCCAGGGACGATGTAGACCTCATAGGGAATGTAAGTGTCGTAGGGTGCGATGATCGCGATCCCGAGTGCCGCGCGAAAGCCGGCGGCGAACACCAGCAGCCATAACAACGGCCGCACCAGTGCACTGAGAAATCGCGTGCGCTGGAGGACAAAACGCAGCCATTCGCGCAATACGATGCCACTGAAGCACTGCCAGTAAGCGTTCATCCGGTGACTCCAGGTGTGGTCAGGCGAGCGAAGGCTGACCCAAGGTCGCCACCGTGTTCCAGGCTCAGGACATCGGCCTGTCCGCTGGCCACCAGCCGCCCCTGATGGAGAATCAGCAAGTCGTCGCTGGCGTGCACTTCATCCAGCAAATGGGTGGTCCAGAGCACGCTGAGGTGCTGCTCGCGGCACAGGCTGCGGATGTGCTGGTTGAGCGCCAGGCGGCTGGCCGGGTCGAGCCCGACGCTGGCCTCATCGAGCAGCAGCAGGCGCGGTTCATGCAGCAAGGCCCGGGCGATTTCCACCCGGCGCCGATGGCCGCCATTGAGTTCGCGCACTCGCTCGCGACGGCGTTCGGTCAGGGCCTGCCGGGCCAGTTCAGCGTCGACTCGCAGGCCGGTCTGACGCCGCGACATCCCATGCAGCGCGGCGTGATAACGCAGGTTCTGCTCGACGCTGAGGTCCAGGTCCAGGGTGCTTTGCTGGAACACTACGCCCAATTGCTTGAGGGCCGGGCGCGCCGCGTCGCGCAGGGAACAACCGCCGACCCGGATGTCGCCACGTTGCACATCGTAGAGCCGGGTGAGCAGCGCAATCAGGGTCGATTTGCCGGCGCCATTGGGTCCCAGCAGCGCCGCAAATCGCCCGGGTGCCAGGCTGAAACTGACTTGGCGCAACGCTTCCCGCGCGCCATAGGAAAAACTCAGGTCGCTGACCTCCAGGGCGTTCATGGGGTCACCACCACGCCCCATGGGTAACGGCCGACCTTGACCGATTTGACCACCTTGAGGCTGTCGACATCGATCACCGACACATCGCCGCTGACGCCATTGGTGGCCAGCAGTTGTTTTTGATCCGGGGTAAACGCCATCTGCCAGACCCGTCGCCCGACCAACAGATAATCGAGAATCTCAAAGGACTTGGCATCGATCACTGCGACATGATTAGCGGGGCCGAGGGCGACGAAACCGTATTTGCCGTCGGCGCTGAGCTTGATCCCCACCGGCTGGACTTTATCCGGGTGCACGCCCTTGATCTGGAAGGTCAGGGTCTTGAGGACCTGGCGGCTGGCGACGTCGAGAATCGTCACTGTGCCGCCGATCTCCGCCGAGGCCCAGAGCCTGGAGCCGTCGGGCGTGAATTCGACGAAGCGCGGCCGCTGATCCACCAGGGTGCTGTCCGCCAGGGTCTGGGTACCGGTGTCGATCCAGTGCAGCATGTTGGTGGTTTCGCTGGTGTTGACCGCCCACTTGCCGTCGGGGCTGACGGCCATGCCTTCGGGCTCCACGCCGACGCTGATCTGGCTCAGCACCTTGGAGGTTTCGGTGTCGATCACCGTCACCAGCGCGTCATCTTCGTTGGAGACATACAGCCAGCGATTGTTCGGGTGCAGGGCGAACTGCTCGGGGTCTTTGCCCGAGGGCAGCTCCTTGATGATCTTGCGCGTGGCGACGTCCATCACCTGGACCCGGTCCGAGTCGCTGGCGCAGATGTACAGCAGCTTGTTGTCGTGGGACAGCAGCAAGCCGCGCGGACGCTGGCCGACGGCCAGGGTGTCGGTGACTTGCAGGGTCTGCAGGTCGATCAGGCTCAGGCTGTTGTCTTTTTCGTTGGAAACCCAGGCGGTAGTGGCGCCGGCATGCCCGGCGGCGAGCAACAGGGCCCACGAAAGCAGGGAACGACGAAGCAGGTTGCGGCGCATGGCGAAGTCCTTATTGTTGTTGTGATTGGAGGATCAGGGAAAGCGGCAGCTGACTTCGGGCTTGTCATACCCAAGGCTGTCCATTTCGTTGAAAGGGTGCAGGAAACCGTCTTGCGGCGAGGTGCTGACCAGCGCCCGAGGTTGCACGATGGGGATCGGCTGGCGCAACTGGCCGTTCCATGGGCGATAACTGAGCTTGCGTCCTTTGAAGCCGTCGAGGGGCAATTGATCGCCGGTCTCAAGCGTGCGGATCGCCATCGGATCGACCTGGCGCAGTTTGCTCACGGCGCTGGCGATGCTGCGCACGGCGATCCAAGCGGCGAAATCGCGGTCGTTCATCCAGCGTCCGGCCAGGGCTTCGAAACGCTTCTGCAATTGCGCGGCGCCGTAGGTTTCCACGGTCTTGTGCCAGCCCACCGGGGTCAGGCCCTGGGTGCCGGCAACCGGCCGCGGGTACCAGGTCTGGTACGGCACGTATTCGCCGAAGTCGCCGCGTTCATCGGCCACCAGCACCACGTCGTATTCGGCGGTCTGGGTGAACAGCGGCATGTCGGCCTGGGCGCTGCGGCGTTGATCGTTATCGAAGCTCCAGGCTTTTTCCGCCACCAGTATGAGGCCGAAACGTTTGGCGGCGCGCCGCAGGGCGGCAGCATAGGCTTGATCGTCCGGGGTCGGGCCAACGATCAGCAACGCCCTTTGCCATTTGCGCACCACCAGAAATTGCGCCAGCGCATCGGCCAGCATCGCCCGGCTCGGCAGGCTGTGCAGCACGTTCGGCAGGCAATCGGTGGTGCGCAGGCTGTCGTCGGGGCTGCCGGCGTTGAACAACAGGCTGTCGGGCAGGGCGGCACTGAGTTGGCGCAGGCTCGCAGCCGGTGCGTTCACCACGAACAGGCGCAGGCCTTGCTCGTGCTGGGCCTTGGCCGCATCAAGCAGGGCTTGCGGGGTGTCGACGTTGGCGCTGGCCAGCAGGTAGCTGTGGTTAAGAAAACGTCCGGTGCTGTTGCTGTCTGCGATTGCCAGCTCGGCGCCACGCAACCCGGCATCGACCGGCTCGGGAATGACGTTGGACAGCAACGGGCCCGGGTCGGGGCGATAGCCCAGGTAGCCGATCTGCACCTGCAACGGCGAGTCCGCGGCCTGGCTTTGGGTGGCCAGCCCGGCAGCGCAGGCAATCGCCAGCAGGTAAATCAGGGCGTAAGGGGCAAGCTGGCGCATAAGGCACTCCTTTACAGGTAGCGCCAGCATAGGAAGCCTGCGAGGCAGAAGGAAATATGCAGAAAGTACCAGTGAGGCAGTACCAAGGTAGTAACTCGCTCCGGCCGGCGCGGTTTTAGCATGGGCAATACGGCCATCACTCAGGAGGAGTTTGACCATGCGTATTCTCAAGGCGTTGCTCCTGCCGTTGCTGCTGATCCTGACCCTGATCGGTGTCGACAAGCTCCACGGCCCGCGCCCGGCACCGTTGCCGGTGATCCCTGCGATCCCGGGGCGCTAACCGTGTCGGCCCTGTGGCGGATCAACCTGTGGGTGTGCGGATTTTTCGCCCTGGTGACCCTGGCGTGCATGGGCTTGCTGGTGCACCAGGCGCTGGCGGATGTGGAGCGTGAGCTGCAATCGGCCGAAGCGGTGGTGGAGTACTTGAGCGAAACCGTCGAGCGTAATCCCGCCAGCTTGCAGCCAAGGCTCACCGGCAGTTTGCGTCATGTGCGGGTGCGCTGGCTGGAGCCGGGAGAGGTCGCGCGGCTGCCGGATCGCGACGGAGCTGATGCATGGCTCGGGGAGCTGCTATTCGCCCAAGCCCGGGACAGTGCGCAGGTGGTGGATTTGCGCGATGGCCGGCGCGTACAGATCGCGGTCGATCCGCGGGATGAAATCGACGAAGTCTGGGACTCGCTGCAACAGTTGCTGAGCCTGTGTGGACTGGCGTTGTTGTTGAGTCTACTGACCATTCGCTGGGCCGTGCGCCGGGGCATGGGGCTGCTTGACGACTTGCTCGTGGCGTTGCAGCAGGTGTCCGGTGGCCAACTGAACGTGCGGTTGCGCGCCGAAGGCCTGCCGGAGGCGCGGCAACTGGCGCTGCATTTCAATCACATGACCCACGCGTTGGAACAGGCGCGCGGCGACAATACCCGACTGACCCGAACCTTGCTGGCGGTGCAGGAGCAGGAACGCACTTATCTGGCGCAAACCCTGCACGATGACCTCGGTCAGTACCTCGCCGGCATTCGCGCCCAGGCCTGTCTGTTGCGTCTGGCGGCGGATCAACCGGTGGTAGTAGAACGCACGGTGCACGAGCTTGAGCACAATTGCGAGCACCTGCAGCACGGTTTTCGCGCGCTGGTGCAGGACCTTTATCCGGTGGTGTTGCAGCACCTGCCACTGGCCGAAGCGTTCGGCCTGCTGGTGGAGCAATGGCAGGGTCGGCAGGGCATCGATTGCCGGTTATGCGTCAGCGCGCAGTTACCGGCATTGCCCGGTCCAGAGAAAACCCATCTCTACCGCCTGTTGCAGGAAGCGTTGACCAACGTCGCCCGGCACGCCGGCGCCAGCCAGGTGCGGGTGCGCCTGCAACATCGCGGCGGGCAGTTGCGCCTGCTGATTCGCGACAACGGTCGCGGCGCACAACAGCCACAGCGGCCCGGCGTCGGGTTGTATTCGATGTTCGAGCGCGCCCGCAGCCTGGGTGGCGAGCTGCGGATCATCAGCCGTCCCGGTGCCGGTTGGGCACTGGTCTTGAGCATGCCTTTGGAGGCGTCATGAATATATTGCTGGTCGATGACCATGCGGTGGTCCGTCAGGGCTATGCGAGTCTGTTGCGGGCGTTGCTGCCGGCGATGGAAGTCCGCGAGGCGGCCACGGGTGAAGAGGCGCTGGCGCGGGTTCAAGAAGCCGTACCGAACCTGGTGATCATGGATTTTGGCTTGCCGGGAATCAGTGGCCTGGAAACGACCCGCCGATTGCGCCAGCGCTTGCCGCAATTGCGGGTGTTGTTTTTCAGCATGCATGATGAGTTGCCGCTGGTGCGCCAGGCGCTGGATGCAGGGGCGTCGGGTTACCTGACCAAAAGTTCGGCGCCGCAGGTGTTGATCGAGGCTGTGCGAAGGATCCTGGCGGGGCATGCCTATATCGAACAGCCGCTGGCCACCCAGCTGGCGTGCCATCCGCAACAGGACGCCAGCGATCCGCGATTGCAGAGCATGACCCAGCGCGAGCTGGAGATTTTCGTGATGCTCGCCAAGGGGACGCCAGCGCGGGTGATTGCCGAGCAGTTGAGCATCAGCAGCAAGACGGTTTCCAATCACCTGACGTTGCTCAAGAGCAAGTTGCAGGTCAGTTCCCATGCCGAGCTGGTGCATCTGGGGATTGATATGGGGGTGGTGCGGGTGGCGAATTGATTCAATCAATCCACCGCAAGACCCTGTGGGAGCGAGCTTGCTCGCGATGGTCGTCAACGATAACGCGGGTAGCCTGACACCCAGTGGCGTTCTCAGGTGCATCGCGAGCAAGCTCGCTCCCACAGGGTTATCCTTCAAGCGGTAGAGGGGGTCACTTATTCCAGCTGGTCGGGCACCCCGTACACCCCTCCATGTTCGCATCCTGAAAGTTCGCATAATGCTGGCGCGAGCCGCTGAGATTCGCCTGCTCCAGATTGCTCTCACCAAACTTGGCCTCCTGCAGATTGGCATCACTAAAGTTGGCGCCCTTAAGATCGGCTTTGCTCAGCCAGGTCATCTCCAGATCCGCGGCGCGCAAATCGGCGTTGTGCAACTTGGCCCCGGAGAGGCGGGCGAACTGCAGGTAGGCGCCACTGAGGTTGGCATCCTGGAACTGCGCGCCTTGGGCGAACAGCCCCCAACCCTGGATCGCCATCAGCGTCGCGCCGGTGAAATCGGCCAGGCGCAGATTGCTTTGTTGCAGGCTGGCACGGGTCAGGTTGGCGCCTTGCAGTTGAGCTTTTTCCAGGTTGGCTAGGTCGAGCCGGGCGTGACGCAGGTCTGCACCTCGCAGATCGGCGCCACTGAGGTTCATGTTGCGCAGGTCCTGATTGCTCAGGTTCGCACCTTTGAGATTGGCGCCGGGGCATTGGCTGTGGGCGGTGATGGTGCAGCCATTGATGATCAGTGGGGTGTCTTCGTCGGTGTCGGTGGCGAATGCCGGCAGGGTGGTCAGCAACAGCACAAGAGGCAAGTATTTCATGGTGGGATCTCTTCGTGTGGGGAGGGCGTTTCGCTGTAGGAGCCGGCTTGCTGGCGAAGGCGCTTTCAATGGCGCTGCAAGCTCAAGGCCGCCTTCGCTGGCAAGCCAGCTCCTACAGGGGGTACCTCAATCTGTAGGAGCCGGCTTGCCGGCGAAGGGGGTATCAGCGTTTCGCCGTCTGCTGGTCCCAACTCGGAATCTTGAACACCCAGAACGACCCGCCCTGAGCCACCGGTTTGGTCAGTTCGGCCATGTCGCCGCCCCACAACGGCACGGCGCCGCCGTAGCCGACGGTCACACCCACGTATTGCTCGCCATCCTGTTCCCAGGTGATCGGCGGCGAGACGATGCCGCTGCCGGTCTGGAACTTCCACAGCTCGGCACCGGTTTTCGCGTCGAAGGCCTTGAGGAAACCGTCGCCTGTACCGGTGAACACCAGGTTGCCCTTGGTCGCGAGTACGCCGGCCCACAGTGGCAGCGCTTCCTTGTGTTCCCAGACCACTTTGCCCGTGGTGGGGTTCATGGCCCGCAGGCTGCCGACGTGATCGTCGTACATGCGTTTGATGCGAAAACCCATGCCCAGGTAGGCCGAACCTTTCTTGTAGTTGACCTCCTCGGTCCAGTACTCCTCCTTCCACTGGTTGCCCGGAATGTAGAACAGCCCGGTGTCCTGGCTGTACGCCATCGGATTCCAGTTCTTGCCACCCAGGAACGGCGGCGACACTTCCACGGATTTGCCCTTGGTTTCGCCCGGCAACGGTTTGGCCGGACGCTGCCCGGGATTCTCCACCGGCTTGCCAGTCTTGAGATCGATGTGGCTGGCCCAGGTGATGTTGTCGACGAAGGGGAAGGCGTTCTGCAATTTGCCGTTGTTGCGATCGACCACGTAGAAGAAACCGTTGCGGTCGGCATGGCCGGTGGCCTTGACCGTCTTGCCGTCCTTGTCCTTGTAGTCGAACAGCACCAGCTCGTTGTTGCCGGAGAAATCCCAGGCGTCGTTCGGCGTGTGTTGGTAGAACCACTTCACTTCGCCGGTGCTCGGGTCGACGCCGACCTGGCCCGAGGTGTAGAGGCTGTCGTAGTCGTGCGGGTTGCCGTCCTTGGACGTGCGCGCCCAGGTATTCCACGGGCCGGGGTTGCCGGCGCCGACGATGATGGTGTTCGTCTCCGGATCGAAACTGGCGCTCTGCCAAGGGGCACCGCCGCCGTGGCTCCAGGCTTCGACCTTGCCGGTTTCGGTGGTCGGATCATCCGGCCAGGACGGTGCCTTGACGTCACCGGTGGTGGTGCTGTCCTTGCCGTTCAAGCGACCCATGTGCCCCTCGACGAAGGGCCGCATCCAGACTTCTTCGCCAGTGTCCGGGTCGCGGGCGAAGAGCTGCCCGACCACGCCGAACTCGTCGCCGGAGCTGCCATGGATCAGCAGCACCTTGCCGCTGGTCTTGTCCTTGATCAGCACCGGGGCGCCGGTCATGGTGTAGCCGGCGGCGTGGTCGCCGAACTTCTTGTTCCACACCACTTTGCCGGTGTTCTTGTCCAGGGCGACCAGGCGCGCATCGAGGGTGCCGAAATAGATCTTGTCGCCATAGATGGCGGCCCCGCGATTGACCACGTCGCAGCACGGACGAATGTTGTCCGGCAGGCGATGGTTGTAGGTCCACAGGCGCTTGCCGGTCTTGGCGTCCAGCGCGAATACCCGGGAATAAGAGCCGGTGACGTACACCACGCCGTCGCTGACGATCGCCTGGGATTCCTGGCCGCGTTGCTTCTCGTCGCCGAACGAATAGGACCAGGCCGGCGTCAGCTTGAACACGTTCTTGTCGTTGACCTGGGCCAGCGGGCTCCAGCGCTGGGCGTTGGTACCCATGCCGTATTGCAACACGTCTTTGGTGGTCAGGTGGTCGTTGGCAATGTCTTCCCAGGTCACGTTGCGGGTGGCGGCCGCGGGGGCCGTTGCGGCGTAGCTGGCAGCGGCAAGGGACAAAGTGCCCACTAGCAAAAATGCCTGCACGGCAAGTGTCAGCGGGGAAAGGGCGGGTAGCGATCTTATTGTCATGGTTGCAGTTCCCAGTGGAGGTTTTGGCCTGCACAGGGTGGTGCGCCCGGAGGGTTGCCGGATACGGAAAAAGTCCCGGCGTTGCCGGGAAAACTTCCCAGGCGGCACCTGATTTGGGCGTGCGCCACAAGCCCTACTACCAAGGTACCGGGTGGCGGACACCAAAGCAGCATGGGGCGTACGTCAAGCCTGTCCCAAGATGGGTGCCATAGCCTCTTCAACGAGGTTTTGCGTGCAATCCAGAGGGCATAACAATGACAACAAAACGCAACGCCTTGCTCGTTGCCGGGCTACTGGCCGGTTTTATCAGTGCAGGTTCCGTCTGGGCCCACGGCAACGTGGTACCCCAGGCCGTCGCAACCCAGGGCCTGACCCCGATCAAGGACGCCGGCGTGCAGGTCGATGCCGATGGCTGGGCGGCGGTGAATCCCTATCGCACTTCCCCCGAACACGACAAGGCGCTGGAAATAGGCTCTTCGGCCTACAACCAGAACTGTGCGGCCTGCCATGGCCTGGAAGCCAAGTCCGGCGGCATCGCTCCCGACCTGCGCATGCTTGATGTCGGCGAAGCCGGAGATGAATGGTTCGTCGAACGGGTCCGCCACGGCGCCGTGCGCGATGGCCGGGTGTACATGCCGAAGATGGCCGACTACCTGAGCCAGGAAGCCTTGTGGGCGGTGCGCACTTACCTGGACAGCGTTCACGTCGAGGAATGACCCATGCGCCTGCTCGCTGTGTTGATCAGCGCTGTGTTGCTGTGCTGCCAGGTCGCGCAGGCGCAGATTCGCACCTATGACGAAATGATCGCCGCCGGGGAGCTGAAAGTGGCGGTCTACAAGGACTTCGCCCCCTACAGTTTCGAAGACGCCGGCCAGCCGCGCGGGGTCGACGTCGAACTCGCCCAGGCCTTGGCCAAGGCGCTTGGCGTGCGTCTGGCGCTGATCTGGGCCCCGGCCGGCGAGAAGCTCGACGACGACCTGCGCGATTACATCTGGCGTGCCAGCCAGTTGCACGACCTGCAACTGGCCGACCTGATGATGCGCGTGCCCTACGATCAGGACTACGCCCGTAAACGCAACGAGCTGGGCGAACTGGAGAACGGCCATGTGGTGATGTTCGGGCCGTATCAGAACGAACAATGGCAGGTGGCCTATGACCGCCGGCGGCTGGACAAGGTGGGCAGCGTCGCCGTGTTCGAGCACCACCCCATCGGGGTCGAGGTCGATAGCGTGCCGTCGTTCTACCTGACTTCGGTGTTCAACGGCATGCTCGCCGGCAAGACTCACCACTATCCTGGCGTGCCACAGGCGTTCGCGGCCATGAAGGCCGGTGAAGTCGATGCGGTGATGGCCATGCGCGGCGAGATCGACTGGCAGGTTCACCAGGCGGCGGACCCGCAGGTGGCACTGGCGGAAAACGCCTACCCGAACATGGGCAAGCAACTCTGGGAAATCGGCATGGCGGTGCATGAAAGCAACCGTCAGTTGGCTTATGCCGTGGAGGAAGCGCTGGAAGCCTTGATTCGGGACGGCTCGGTCAACGCCATTTATGGCCATTACGGGCTGCGCTATGACGTGCCCGAGATGTATCAACAGTGAACTGGCGAGCGAGTTGTCTGCTGGCCTGCTGGCTGCCGATGGCCGCGCACGCGGTGGACATCGAGCCGGGCATGGACCCGGTGCCCTCGGTGATGTGGGCCTTCTATCACAAGCAAATGCTCGGCGATGCGCCGTTCGTGTTTGACGATCGGGTCAAGCTGCTCGCGCCGCCGTTCGCCGAAGACGCCCGGCAAGTACCGCTGGAAATCGACGCCCGGGCCTTCAAGGGCGATGTGGTGAAAATCCTCGCCTGGGCCGAACTCAATCCCTTGCCGAAAATCGTCGACTTCCAGCCGCTGGATCGGGTGTTGCCCTGGCTGTCGCTGCGCATCCGTATTGAGCAAGCCACGCCCCTGCGCGCCGCGGTACTGACCCGCGATGGCCTGTGGCACGTCGGCTCGACCCTGATCGATGCCGCAGGCGGCGGGTGCACGGCACCCAGCGTAGTGCGGACCCAACCGGGTTGGGAGGAGCACATCGGTGAAGTGCTCGGCGGTCGTTATCCTCGCGGCGAATTCAGTCGCCTGCGCCTGCAAGTGGCGCACCCGATGGACAATGGCATGGTCAGCGGCATTCCCGAATTCTTCATCAACCATGCCGAACTGCGCGACGGTAACGACCAGCTACTGGCTCGGCTCGAGTTGTTTCCCGCCGTCAGCGAAAACCCCAACCTGGCTTTTGATATCCAAGGGGCAGGGCAGACGCGCCTGTTGTTGCGCGACAACAGCGGCAATCAATTCGATGCGGCCATACCCTGACACCAAGGAGCGCATCATGCGTTGGATGCTGTTGTTGTTCATCAGCCTGAGCCTGTCGGCCCTGGCTGAAATCGATTACTCGCTCAAGCCCCGGCAGATTGCCGAAGACACCTGGTTGCTGGAAGGCAGCACCGACAATTTCGCCAAGGCCAACGGCGGCAACATCGTCAATACCGCGTTCATCGTCACCGAACCGGGGGTGGTGGTGATCGACACCGGGCCATCGAAACGTTACGGCGAGGCGATGCGCAAGGCCATTGCCGCGATCACCGATAAACCGGTGATCCAGGTCCTGCTGACCCATCATCACCCCGACCATGTGCTGGGCAACCAGGCTTTCACCGACGTGCCGATCGGCGCGTTGGCCGCCACCACCGAGCTGTTGCATCAACAGGGCGATGCGATGGCCGAGAATATGTATCGGCTGGTGGGCGACTGGATGCGCGGCACTGAAGTGGTATTGCCGACCCGGACGCTGACGCCCGGGGTGCAAAGTTTTGGGAATCACGATCTGCACCTGCTGAGCCTGGGTGGGCACACGGGTGCGGATCTGGCTATTCTCGACCGGAAAACCGGCGTGCTGTTTGCCGGTGATCTGGTGTTTTATCAACGGGCGCTGACCACCCGCAACAGTCCGGGGCTGGCTGTCTGGCTGTCGGACATTGCGACCCTGCAAGGATTGTCCTGGACGCTGATCGTGCCGGGGCATGGCCCCGTGGCCACGGATGCAAAGCCGTTCGAGCAAATGCGTGACTACCTCGCCTGGCTCGATCAACTGATGCGCGATGGCGCCGCCAATGGCAGCGACATGGCGGAGATGATCCACAGCCCCATTCCCGAACGGTTTGCCGGGATCAGCCTGAGCCGCTATGAGCTGATCCGCAGCGTCAGTCATCTCTACCCCTGCTACGAACGCGCACAGATGACCCGAGTCGACTCCGCCGCAATCAAATGAACACCACCGGCCCCCTGTAGGAGCTGGCTTGCCAGCGAAGGAGGTCAACGATGACGAGGGTTGGCTGGAGGAATGCGGCGCTCTCAGGTTCTTCGCGAGCAAGCTCGCTCCTACAGGGGACGGTGTTGATCGCAAAATCCGGTGTTCATGCCCTGCGACCCGCTACTAAGGAACTAGCAATCTAGACACTGCGGGCAATTGTTGCCAGGACGGTAGCGGCCAAGAATCTGCACCAGACCGGGAAAATTTCCCGGGTATAACAAAAACCGCAGAGGCAGCCGTCATGACCCAACCCTTACGTCGCCAACCCTTCGTCTTGAGCCTGTTGCTCAGTGCCATGCTGTTGTCCGGCAGTGCCCTGGCCGGCGTCACCGATCAGGAAATTCTTCAGGACCCCAAGAACCCTGAGCAGATCGTGACCAACGGTCTGGGCGTCCAGGGTCAGCGCTACAGTCCGCTCGACACACTCAACGTCAGCAACGTGAAGGACCTGCGACCGGTTTGGGCATTCTCCTTCGGTGGCGAAAAGCAACGCGGCCAGCAAGCACAGCCGATGATCAAGGACGGCGTGATGTACATGACCGGCTCCTACTCGCGGGTGTTCGCGGTGGATGCGCGCACCGGCAAGAAACTCTGGCAATACGATGCGCGCCTGCCCGATGACATTCGTCCGTGCTGCGACGTGATCAACCGTGGCGTCGCGCTGTACGGCGACCTGGTGTTCTTCGGCACCCTCGACGCCAAGCTGGTGGCGCTGAACAAGGACACCGGCAAGGTGGTCTGGAGCAAGAAGGTCGCCGATCACAAAGAAGGCTACTCCATCAGCGCCGCCCCGATGGTGATCAACGGCAAACTGATTACCGGCGTGGCCGGTGGCGAGTTCGGCGTGGTCGGCAAGATCGAAGCCTACGACCCGAAAAACGGCGACCTGCTGTGGACACGTCCGACTGTCGAAGGCCACATGGGCTACGTCTACAAGGACGGCAAGGCCATAGAAAACGGTATCTCCGGTGGCGAAGCGGGCAAGACCTGGCCTGGGGATCTGTGGAAGACCGGTGGCGCCGCGCCCTGGCTCGGCGGTTACTACGATCCTGAAACCAATCTGCTGTTGTTCGGCACTGGCAACCCGGCGCCGTGGAACTCGCACCTGCGCCCTGGCGACAACCTTTACTCCTCGTCGCGCCTGGCGCTCAATCCCGACGACGGCACCATCAAGTGGCACTTCCAGAGCACGCCTCACGACGGTTGGGACTATGACGGCGTGAATGAGCTGGTGTCGTTCAACTACACCGAAGGCGGCAAAGAGATCAAGGCCGCCGCCACTGCCGACCGTAACGGGTTCTTCTATGTGCTGGACCGCACCAACGGCAAATTCATCCGCGGTTTCCCGTTCGTGGACAAGATCACCTGGGCCACCGGCCTCGATAAAGAGGGCCGGCCGATCTACAACGAAGCCAGCCGTCCAGGTGCGCCGGGCACTGAAGCCAAAGGCAGTTCGGTATTCGTCGCCCCAGCGTTCCTCGGCGCGAAAAACTGGATGCCGATGGCATACAACAAGGACACCGGGCTGTTCTACGTGCCGTCCAACGAGTGGGGCATGGACATCTGGAACGAAGGCATCGCCTACAAGAAAGGCGCGGCGTTCCTCGGTGCCGGGTTCACCATCAAGCCATTGAATGAAGATTACATTGGCGTGCTGCGGGCCATCGACCCGAAAACCGGCAAGGAAGTCTGGCGCCACAAGAACTTCGCGCCGCTGTGGGGCGGGGTACTGACCACCAAGGGCAACCTGGTGTTCACCGGCACGCCGGAAGGTTTCCTGCAGGCGTTCAATGCCAAGACCGGCGAAAAAGTCTGGGAATTCCAGACCGGCTCCGGCGTGCTCGGCTCGCCCGTGACCTGGGAAATGGACGGCGAACAATACGTCTCGGTGCTCTCGGGCTGGGGCGGTGCGGTACCGCTGTGGGGCGGCGAAGTGGCCAAGCGGATCAAGGACTTCAACCAGGGCGGGATGCTCTGGACGTTCAAGTTGCCTAAGGACCTGGTCGTGGCCAAGCACTAACCCAAGTCAACCGCATACCCCTGTAGGAGCTGGCTTGCCAGCGAAGGCGGTGTACCTGACACACCTAGCCGCTCCCTTCGCCAGCAAGCTTGCTCCTACTACCAAATAACGAGAATCCCCCTGCCAACGGCGCATTCGTCTGGCACGCGGGGCTCTCTACTATCGATCCATCGCCTGTTTGTCCGACAGGCATCGACCCAGACAGAGGCCCACCATGATCTACGCACAACCCGGAACACCAGGCGCCGTCGTGACGTTCAAGGCGCGCTACGGCAACTTCATCGGCGGCGAATTCGTCGCACCGGTCAATGGTGAGTACTTCACCAACTCTTCACCTGTCACCGGTGAAGTGATCGCCGAATTCCCTCGTTCCAGCGCCGCCGACATCGAAAAAGCCCTCGACGCAGCGCATGCCGCCGCCGATGCCTGGGGCAAGACCTCGGCGCAGGACCGCTCGTTGGTGCTGCTGAAAATCGCCGATCGCATCGAACAAAACCTGGAAATCCTCGCCGTCACCGAAACCTGGGACAACGGCAAGGCCGTGCGCGAAACCCTGAACGCCGACGTGCCCCTGGCCGCCGACCATTTCCGCTACTTCGCCGGGTGCATCCGCGCTCAAGAGGGCGGTGCCGCCGAGATCAACGAGCTGACCACGGCCTATCACTTCCACGAGCCGCTGGGCGTGGTCGGCCAGATCATTCCGTGGAACTTCCCGCTGCTGATGGCCGCCTGGAAGCTCGCGCCGGCCCTGGCCGCCGGTAACTGCGTGGTACTCAAGCCCGCCGAACAGACGCCCCTGTCGATCATGGTCTTCGCTGAACTGATCGCCGATTTGCTGCCGGCCGGTGTGCTGAACATCGTCCAGGGTTTCGGACGCGAAGCGGGTGAGGCGCTGGCCACCAGCAAGCGCATTGCCAAGATCGCCTTCACCGGCTCGACGCCGATTGGCGCGCACATCATGAAATGCGCGGCCGAGAACATCATTCCGAGCACCGTCGAACTGGGCGGCAAGTCGCCGAACATCTTCTTCGAAGACATCATGAACGCCGAACCGCAGTTCATCGAGAAGGCTGCCGAAGGTTTGGTGCTGGCGTTCTTCAACCAGGGCGAGGTCTGCACCTGCCCATCGCGGGCATTGGTGCAGGAGTCGATTTACGACGACTTCATGAAAGTGGTGATGAAGAAGATCGTCAAGATCAAGCGCGGCAACCCGCTGGACACTGAAACCATGGTCGGCGCCCAGGCGTCCGAGCAGCAATACGACAAGATCCTCTCGTACCTGAAAATCGCCCAGGAGGAGGGTGCCGAACTGCTTACCGGCGGCGCGGCCGAGCGTCTTGAGGGGGACTTGTCGACGGGCTATTACATCCAGCCGACCCTGCTCAAGGGCCACAACAAGATGCGCGTGTTCCAGGAAGAAATCTTCGGCCCGGTGGTGGGTATCACCACCTTCAAGGACGAAGCCGAAGCCCTGGCCATCGCCAACGACAGTGAATTCGGACTCGGTGCCGGCCTGTGGACCCGCGATATCAACCGCGCCTACCGCATGGGTCGGGCGATCAAGGCCGGTCGCGTGTGGACCAACTGCTACCATCTGTACCCGGCGCACGCGGCGTTCGGTGGCTATAAAAAGTCCGGTGTCGGCCGTGAGAATCACAAGATGATGCTCGACCATTATCAGCAGACCAAAAACCTGCTGGTGAGCTACGACATCAATCCGCTGGGCTTCTTCTAACCCCCCGCGAGAACACCGCAAAAACCTGTGGGATCGGGCTTGCCCGCGATAGCGGAGTGTCAGTCAACGAATGCGTTGAATCTGACGCCGCCATCGCGGGCAAGCCCGCTCCCACAGGGTTTGTGTATTTCCAATATCTGTGCACCACCCCCTACCAACGCACGCCGCCACCTCCGTCGAAAGTAGCATTCGGTCGCCCCGCACCGCGTGCATTAATGGCTCTACCGGAATCGTCCGGCACAAGAAGAGGATTGACCCATGTGGACTAAACCCGCGTTTACCGATCTGCGCATTGGCTTCGAAGTGACGATGTATTTCGCCAACCGCTGATTGACCGCCCGGCCAGCCGTGGCGTTGGCCGGGCCAGTTGCTGGAGCAGCGGAGAACCGTAATGACCGACACCCCGATGACCCCCGCCGAATTCGAACAGGCCCTGCGCGCCAAAGGTGCCTACTACCACATCCACCACCCCTTCCAGCAAGCCATGTACGCCGGCCGCGCCAGTCGCGAGCAGATCCAGGGCTGGGTCGCCAATCGTTTCTATTACCAGGTGAACATCCCGCTCAAGGATGCCGCGATCCTCGCCAACTGCCCCGATCGCGAAGTACGCCGGGAATGGCTGCAACGGATTCTCGACCACGACGGCGTGCCCGGCAGTGAAGGCGGCATCGAAGCCTGGCTGCGACTGGGCGAAGCCGTGGGGCTGGATCGCGAACAAATCCTCTCCCAAGAGCTGGTGCTGCCGGGTGTACGCTTCGCCGTGGACGCCTACGTCAATTTCGCCCGCCGCGCCTGCTGGCAGGAAGCAGCCAGCAGTTCCCTGACCGAACTGTTCGCGCCACAGATCCACCAATCCCGACTCGACGCCTGGCCGACCCATTACCCCTGGATCGATGCCGCCGGCTATGACTACTTCCGCACGCGTCTGAGCCAGGCACGGCGGGATGTCGAGCATGGGTTGCGCATTACACTGGCGCACTACGTGACCTTCGAGGGCCAGCAACGCATGCTGGAGATTCTGCAGTTCAAGCTCGACGTGCTGTGGAGCATGCTCGACGCCATGAGCATGGCCTACGAGCTGGAACGCCCGCCGTTTCACACGGTGACGACCGATAAAGTCTGGCACCGGGGGATCACCCTGTGAACCTGATCAAACGCGATCAGGCTCCGACCCTGCGCCAGGGTTTTCGCCTGCAATGGGAACCGCGCCAGGACTGCCACGTGCTGCTGTACCCCGAAGGCATGATCAAGCTCAACGTCAGTGCCGGACAGATCCTCGACCTGCTGGACGGCCAGCGAAATGTGGCGGCGATCATCGATCTGCTGTCCGCAAGTTTCCCCGGCGTACCCGGGATTGATGAGGACGTGCTGGCGTTCCTGGAGGTGGCCCATGCGCAATTCTGGATTGAATGATTCGCCTCCCGGCCCGCCGCTGTGGTTGCTGGCGGAGCTGACCTACCGTTGTCCGCTGCAGTGCCCGTACTGCTCCAATCCGCTGGACTTTGCCCAGGCAGGTGAAGAGTTGAGCACTGAAGAATGGATTCGGGTGTTCCGCGAGGCCCGGGACATGGGTGCCGCGCAACTGGGCTTTTCCGGTGGCGAGCCGTTGGTGCGCCAAGACCTGGCCGAATTGATCAAGGCGGCCCGGGACATGGGCTACTACACCAATCTGATCACCTCTGGCATCGGCCTGACCGAGCAAAAAGTGCGCGACTTCAAGGTCGCCGGGCTGGACCATATCCAGATCAGTTTCCAGGCCGCCGACGAAGCGGTGAACAATATGCTCGCCGGCTCGCGCAAGGCGTTCGCCCAGAAGCTGGCGATGGCCCGGGCGGTGAAAGCCCAGGGCTATCCGATGGTGCTGAACTTCGTCACCCATCGGCACAACATCGACGAGATCGCGAAGATCATCGACCTGTGCCTGGAGCTGGAGGCGGATTTCGTCGAGTTGGCCACCTGTCAGTTCTATGGTTGGGCCGAACTCAACCGCGTGGGCCTGTTGCCGACCCGCGAACAATTGCTGCGAGCCGAGCGCATCACCAACGAGTACCGCGAGCGTCTGGAGGCCCAGGGTCATCCGTGCAAGCTGATTTTCGTCACGCCGGACTACTACGAAGAACGCCCCAAGACCTGCATGAATGGCTGGGCCAACCTGTTCCTCGACATTACCCCGGACGGCACGGCGCTGCCTTGCCATAGCGCGCGGCAATTGCCGGTGCAGTTTCCCAACGTGCGCGAGCACAGTATCGAGCACATCTGGACCGATTCCTTCGGGTTCAACCGTTTTCGCGGCGATGACTGGATGAAGGAGCCGTGCCGCTCCTGCGATGAAAAGCACAAGGACCTGGGCGGTTGCCGCTGCCAGGCGTTCATGCTCACTGGCGATGCGGAAAATGCCGACCCGGTGTGCAGCAAGTCGCCCCATCATGGGGTGATCCTCAAGGCCCGGGAGGAGGCCGATGCGCCGGGGTTGGGCATGGAGCACCTGACGTTGCGCAATGAGAAGGCTTCGCGGCTGATCTACCGCGGATGAATCAAATAGGTACATCCAACACAAATCCTTGTGGGAGCGGGCTTGCCCGCGATGAGGCCAGCATATCCAACATCGATGTTGACTGTCAGACCGCTATCGCGGGCGAGCCCGCTCCCACAGGGTTTTGTGTTGATACAATATTTGAGTAGCCGCAACCTGCTACCCCATTGGTCTGATTGCATTCACCGCCGGATGCGTTAGTGTGGCTTTACCTTCCAAAACAATAAAAAACAGGCTTTCCAATGAGCCAGAGTCTCAGCCAGCTGCGTAAATTCGTTTCCCCTGAAATCATCTTCGGTGCCGGTTGCCGGCACAACGTCGGCAACTACGCCAAGACCTTCGGTGCCCGCAAGGTGCTGGTGGTCAGCGATCCCGGGGTGATTGCCGCCGGATGGGTGGCCGATGTCGAGGCCAGCCTGCAAGCCCAGGGCATCGACTACTTCCTGTACAGCGACGTGTCGCCCAACCCTCGGGTCGAAGAAGTCATGCTCGGCGCCGAGCTGTACCGGGAAAACCACTGTGATGTGATCGTCGCCGTCGGTGGCGGCAGCCCGATGGATTGCGGCAAGGGCATCGGCATCGTCGTCGCCCACGGTCGCAGCATCCTCGAGTTCGAGGGCGTGGACACCATCCGCGTGCCCAGCCCGCCGCTGATCCTGATTCCGACCACCGCCGGCACCTCGGCGGACGTCTCGCAATTCGTGATTATTTCCAATCAGCAAGAACGGATGAAATTCTCCATCGTCAGCAAGGCCGTGGTGCCGGACGTGTCGCTGATCGACCCGGAAACCACCCTGAGCATGGACCCGTTCCTGTCGGCCTGTACCGGCATCGACGCCCTGGTGCATGCCATCGAGGCCTTCGTTTCTACCGGTCACGGCCCGTTGACCGATCCCCATGCGCTGGAAGCCATGCGCCTGATCAACGGCAATCTGGTGCAAATGATCGCCAACCCCAACGATATCGCGCTGCGCGAGAAGATCATGCTCGGCAGCATGCAGGCCGGGCTGGCGTTCTCCAACGCGATCCTCGGTGCGGTGCACGCGATGTCCCACAGCCTCGGTGGCTTTCTCGACCTGCCGCACGGCCTGTGCAACGCGGTACTGGTGGAACACGTGGTGGCCTTCAACTACAACTCGGCGCCTGACCGTTTCAAGGTGATCGCCGAGACCTTCGGCATTGACTGCCGTGGCCTCAATCACCGGCAGATCTGCGGACGCCTGGTGGAGCACCTGATCGCCCTCAAGCATGCGATCGGCTTCCATGAAACCCTCGGCCTGCACGGGGTCAGCACCGCGGACATCCCGTTCCTCTCGCAGCACGCCATGCACGACCCGTGCATCCTCACCAATCCGCGCGAGTCCAGCCAGCGTGATGTCGAGGTCGTCTATGGCGAAGCCCTCTGACGAGCAACAACGGGCGCTGGCCGGACTGCTCGGATTAGGCAGCCACTCGGCGCGCAAGAGCCATTATCCGGAACTGGCTGCGCGCCTGGATGAGCTGGAAGCCGAGCGTAATCGCTACAAGTGGCTGTTCGAAAACGCGGTGCACGGGATCTTCCAGGCCAGCTTGCTCGAAGGCATGCGCGCCGCCAACCCGGCGCTGGCGCGGATGCTCGGCTATCAGAATCCGCAGGAGGTGTTGTTCTCGCTGGCGGACCTGGCCAGCAACCTGTTTGTCGGCGGGGCACGGGAGCTGGAAAACATCGGCGAAATCCTCAGGCACCAAGGCAGCCTGAATGGTTACGAAACCCAATTGCGGCGCAAGGACGGCAGTCGTCTCGACGTGCTGATGAACCTGCTGCTCAAACCCGATCAGGAAGAATTGGTCGAAGGTTTTGTCGCCGATATAACCGAACGCAAACTCGCCCAGCAGCGCCTGCAGCAGCTCAACGACCAACTGGAGCAGCGGGTCACGGCGCGCACCGACGAATTGCTCGAAGCCAACCGCAACCTGCAGCAGCAGATCACCCAGCGCAAACAGATCGCCGAAGCCTTGCGCGATGCCCGGGACGCGGCCGAGGCCGCCAATCGCAGCAAGGACAAATACCTCGCCGCCGCCAGCCATGACCTGCTGCAACCTCTCAACGCCGCACGCTTGCTGATCTCGACCTTGCGCGAGCGCAAACTGCCCGAGGTCGAACAGGTGCTGGTGGAGCGTACGCACCAGGCCCTGGAAGGGGCCGAAGACTTGCTCACCGATCTGCTCGACATTTCCCGGCTCGATCAGGCCGCGGTCAAACCGGACATAGCCCTGTACCGCCTTGATGAATTGCTCGGGCCGCTGGTATCGGAATTCCGCTCGGTGGCCGAGGCTGCCGGTTTGAACCTGCGCGTGCACATGGGCGATTACGCCATCAATACCGACTTGCGGCTGATGACGCGAATCCTGCGCAATTTTCTCAGCAACGCCTGCCGTTACACCGACGCGGGTAGCATCCTGCTGGGGGCCCGGCGGCGCGGTGCGATGCTGCGCCTGGAAGTCTGGGACACCGGACGCGGGATAGCCGCGGACCGGCTGGATTCGATCTTCCTCGAGTTCAACCAGCTGGACGTCGGCCGTGCCGCCGATCGCAAGGGCGTGGGCCTGGGGTTGGCGATTGTCGAGCGCATCGCGAACATTCTCGACTACAGGATCCAGGTGTATTCGCGGCCGGGGCGTGGATCGATGTTCAGCATCGACGTGCCGATTTCCCATGAGGTCCCGTTGCCGATCAGTCAGGCCGCGCCCCAGCCGGGTGCGGGCAACCCGCTGCCAGGGCGGCGATTGCTGGTGGTGGACAACGAAGTCAGCATCCTTGAAAGCATGAGTGCGTTGCTGGGGCAGTGGGGCTGCGATGTGGTGGTCGCCACTGATGAAGCCTCCGCGCTGACAGCCTTGGATGGCCAGGCACCGGAACTGATCCTGGCCGACTACCACCTCGATCACGGGGTGGTAGGCTGTGAGGTGGTCAGGCATTTGCGTCAGCATTTTGGCCAGGCGATCCCGGCCGTCATCATCACCGCGGACCGCACCGACCAGTGTCGCAGCGCCTTGCAAAAACTCGAGGCACCGCTGCTGAACAAACCGGTGAAACCCGGCAAGTTGCGCGCGGTGCTGAGTCAGATGTTGGGTTAGCCGAGTTCGCGATACTGCAGGTTGAACCCAAGTTCGGTGGATTGGCCTTGCTCGAGCAACACCAGTCCCGGCCGCCCTGGCAGGTGATGAGCATTGACCGGGTGACTCACCGGTTCGATGCAGAAAAAATTCAGGCCCACCGGGCAGTAGAGCAGGTAGTAGTCGCTGCCGGTGGCCTGGCATTGCAATTCATAACCGAGGTCCGGTTGCTGGATCAGGCAGTGGCCGTCCCACCCGCAGAAGCCGTTGTCGACCAAGGTGTCGGGCAAGCCTTTGAGTTGCTGGAAATCCCATTCGGCGGGCAACGATGTCAGTTTTGTCGGCAATTTTACAACGTCACATAACCAGGCTTGTCGTGCCTGGGCCTGCAATCGAGTGTCCGCCGTGCGCGGCAGATAAGGATGAAACCCCAGGCCATGCCAGGCAGCGAGTTCGGCCAGGTGGGTGACGTGCAAATCGATGCTCAGCTTGCCTTCGCTCAGGTGAAAACGTTGCCTGGCGCGATAAGCGAAGGGCGTGGTGCTGTCGAGTTGCAGGACCACTTCATCCTGAGTGTGCGACACCACCTGCCACGGCTGTTGCCAGGCACTGCCGTGGATCGGCAAGGGATCGGTGAGGCTGTTGGGTGTCAGCGCGAGCCAGCCGTCGGGGCGGTCGAAGCCACCTTCGGAAATCCGGTTTGACCAGGGTACCAGGGGAAAGCAACCGAGCTTGCCCGGTAGACCGGTGTTCAGCGCGTGGGCGTCGCTGTGGCGCAGAAGCGGTTGGCCGGTGCTGCGCACGGTCCAGTTGACGATGCTGCCGCCGAGTTCGGGGGCGAGGGTGAGGAGGGTGAGGTCGTCTTCGAGTTCGAGGAGTGTTGGCGTCATGTTGCCCCGCGATATGAATGAGTAACTGTAGGAGCCGGCTTGCCGGCGAAGGCGTATTCAATGACGCCTTCGCCGGCAAGCCGGGCTCCTACAGGTATTGCGTATTACAGTTGCGAATGTTTTTGCCAGGGCCGGACCCGCGTTCTACAACACCAAATGCGGCAACCACAGCGACAGCGCCGGAATATAGGTCACGGCCATCAGCACCAGGAACAGCACGGCATAGAACGGCAGCAGCGCCTTCACGGTCTTCTCGATACTGACTTTGCCCACCGCCGACCCCACAAACAGCACCGCACCCACCGGCGGCGTTATCAAACCAATCCCCAGGTTCACCAGCATGATCATGCCGAACTGCACCGGGTCCACGCCAATGCCCAGGATCACCGGCATCAAAATCGGTGTCAGGATCAGGATCAGCGGTGCCATGTCCATCACCGTGCCAAGCAACAGCAGCATGACATTGATGCACATCAGGATCACATAGCGGTTGTCCGACAGGGTCAGGAACATCGTGGTGATCTTCGACGGGATCTGCATCAGGGTCATGATGTAGCCGAAGCTGGCGGCAAAACCGATCAGAATCATCACGATCGAAATCGTCCGTACCGTGCGGTGCATCAGTTTCGGCAGCTCGCTCCACTTGTAGTCACGGTAGATGAACATGGTGACGAAGAACGACCACAGCACCGCAATCGCCGCCGATTCAGTCGCGGTGAAAATACCCGAGAGAATGCCGCCAAGGATGATCACCATGGCCATCAGGCCCCACATCGCTTCGCCGCAGATCTTCAGCGCCTGCCGCATGGGAATGACTTCGCCCTTGGGGTAGTTGCGCTTTTTCGCGAAGATCAGGCACAGCACCATCAGGCATGCGCTCATCAACAGGCCCGGGACTACGCCTGCCATGAACAGCGAAGCAATCGACACCGTGCCGCCGGCAGCCAGCGAGTAGAGCACCGAGTTGTGGCTGGGCGGGGTCAGCAGCGCTTGCACCGAGCCGCTGACGGTGACCGCCGTGGCGAATTCCCGGGGATAGCCGCGCCGTTCCATCTCTGGAATCAGCACCGAGCCCACCGACGCGGTATCCGCCACCGAGGAACCGGAGATCGCACCGAAGAAGGTCGAGGCCATGATGTTGACCAGCGATAATCCGCCGCGCACGAAACCCACCAACACCCCGGCAAACGCCACCAGCCGCCGGGACATGCCGCCCTCGGCCATGATCGCGCCCGCCAGGACGAAGAACGGGATCGCCAGCAGGGAGAACTTGTTGACGCCACCGGCGACCTGAATCATCAGCGCCTGGAACGGAATGTCGATCCACCAGGCGCCGATCAGGGCGGAAAGGCCCAGGGCGTAGGCGACCGGCATGCCGATCAGGATCAAAGCGATAAAACTGCCCAGCAGAATCAGAGCGTCCATTTATGCGGCACCTTCGCTTTCTTCAACCAGGTCGAATCGCACGACCCGACGGTTGCTCTGGTCACCGAGCAAGAGTTTTTCCAGGACAAAGATCAGCGTCAGCAGACCGCCGACGGGGATCGGCATGTAAGTGATGCCGACTCGCAGGGTGGGCAGGGCGCTCATGAACTGGTTCCAGGTGGAGATGCACAGCTTGGTGCCCCAGACCGTCATGAACAGGCAGATCGTTGCCATCAGCAGTTGCGAGACGATGCTCATGGTTCTGCGAAGTTGCGGCGTCATGCGATCCGTCAGCATGGCTACGGCCATGTGCGCTCCAGCGCGATAACTGGCCGCGGCACCGATGAAGGTGAAGACCATCATCAGCAAAATGGCGGTAGGCTCCGGCCAGCTGGAGCCGGTGCCGAGGATATAGCGGGCGAAGACGCCCCAGGGAATGATCAGCGCGATGGCCAGAACGGAGAGCCCGGCGACCCAGATACAGGTCATATAGATTGTGTCGTTGATACGCAGCAGCAAATTCTTCATCGGGTTCCACCGTAACCGGGCGCGCGCTGACCTACACCCACGTCAGCGGCGCCGGGCCTTTCATGAATGCAGGGAGGGTTACTGAACGGCTTCGATGCGCTTGATCAGATCGGCATAAGGCGCGCCGTATTTTTCCCTGACCGAGGCGGTGGCCTCATAGAAAGGTTTCTTGTCGACGGTGATGAACTCGACGCCGGCCGCCTTGAGTTTCTCTTCGCTGCTGGCGGATTTTGCATCCCACAACGTGCGTTCCTGGGCCTGTGCCGCCCTGGCGGTTTTCTTCACCAGCACTTGCTGCTCGGGGGTGAGTTTGTCCCAGGTGATTTTCGACATCACGATCGGCTCGGGCAGGATCAGGTGCCCGGTCAGGCTGTAGAACTTGGCGTTCTGGTAGTGGTTGTGTTCGAGCAGGGTCGGCGGGTTGTTTTCCGCGCCGTCGATTACCCCGGTCTGTAATGCACTGAAGATCTCGCCGGTGTCCATCGCAATGCCGTTGCCGCCCATGGCGTTGATGGTTTCGATGAACATCGGGTTGCCTTGCACGCGGATCTTCATGCCCTTGAGGTCGGCGAGGCTGCGCACCGGTTTCTTGGTGTAGATGTTGCGCGTGCCGCCGTCCATCCAGGCCAGGGCGACCAGGCCGAACTCGGAATCGGTGATTTTCGCCAGGATCTCGTCGCCGACCTCACCGTCAATGACTTTGCGCATGTGCGCCTGGTCGCGGAACACGAACGGCATGTTGAACACGTTCACGTCCGGTACCACCGGCCCGACGATGCCCAGGCTAACCCGGGCCATCTGGATGGCGCCGACCTGGGCCTGTTCCACCACTTCTTTTTCCGAACCGAGCACACCGCCGGCGAACATCTTGAACGTCAACTTGCCGTTACTGTCGGCCACCAGAGTCTTGCCCAACTGTTCTTCCGCCACCACGGTCGGGTAACCGGCGGGGTGGATGTCGGCAAATTTGATTTCCAGCGCGTGGGCGGTACTGCTGAGGGTGAAAACGAAGGGGAGTGCAGCGGCGAGCAAGGTGCGTTTGAAGTCCATGGGTTGTGTCTCCAGTCTTGTTATTGTTGTTTTCAAGGCGCAGCGGTGCAGCAGAAGCGGTTACGGCAAAAGGTTGAACCCAGGTTCCGGCAACCCTTTGACGCCGGGATTGAGGGCGAAGACGCCGCCGGCCAGTGACTGTTCGTCCTGGTCGTCACCGGGGCGGATCGAGGTCACGAACAGCGTGTCCAGTCGACTGCCGCCAAAGGCGCACATGGTGGGTTTTTTCACCGGGACCGCGAGGGAGCGGTCCAGTCGGCCATCGGGGGTGAAACGATGGATCAGCCCGGCGTCGTTGGCGCAGATCCAGTAGCAGCCTTCGGCATCCACCGCGGCGCCGTCGGGACGTCCGGGAAACTGATGCATGTCAACGAACAGCCGGCGCCTTGACGGCATGCCATTGTCGATGTCGTAATCGAAGGCCCAGATCTGCTGGACCAGGGGATGGGAATCCGACAGGTACATGGTGCGGCCATCCGGGCTGAACCCCAGGCCGTTGGGCACGATGAACCCGCCGAGTTGCGCCTCGAGCGGCCCCGGTTGCCCGGCGCTGTAGCGATAAAGCCTGCCCTCGGCGGCATTGGCGCCCATGTTCAGCACCATGCTCCCGGCCCAGAAGCGCCCCTGGCGATCGCAACGACCGTCGTTGAGGCGCATGTCGGGGCGGGCGTGATCCACGCGGGCCAACAGTTCACTGTCGAGGCTGCCGTCGTTATGCGGGCGCAGCTCGAAGAAGCCGCTTTCCATGCCGGCCACCCAGCGTCCATTGCCTTGGCGGGCAATGCAGGCCAGCATTTGCGGGGTGGTCCAGGCATCGACATGACCGCTGTCGGCGCTCCAGCGTTGCAGGCCTCCGGCGGGAATATCGACCCAGTACAGGGCATTTTCCTCGGCGACCCAGACCGGGCTTTCACCGACTGCGTTACGGGCATCGACAATCAATTCAGCGTGCATGGCGACTCATTCCCTTGGGTTTTTGTTGTGGGATCGGTGCAGGTTCAGTCGCCGAACGGGCCGGCCGCGCAGAAGGCGCCACCCTGATAGACCCGCGCCGGATCATCGGCGGCAGGCATCGGCTGGGCTTCGACCTTGTCGCGGAACACTTCGGAGCTGTCCTTGGGTGCATAGCCCAGGACGGTCGCGAACCGGTTGTCCCACCAGACATCCTTGTTATCGGACATGCCATAGACCACGGTGTGGCCGACGCCTGGCGTAAGCAACGCACGTTCGAGCAACTGCGTGAGGTCGCCGAAGCTCAGCCAGGTGCTCATCATCCGGCGGTTTTGCGGTTCCGGAAACGAGGAGCCAATGCGGATGCTGACGGTCTCGATCCCATAACGATCGAAGTAGAACGTGGCCATGTCTTCGCCGTAGGACTTGGACAAACCGTAGTAACTGTCCGGGCGACGCGGGGAGTGGGCGTCGATGACCTGGTCCTGCTTGTAGAAGCCGATCACATGGTTGGAGCTGGCGAAGATCACGCGCTTGACGCCATGCCGGCGCGCGGCTTCGTAGATGTGGAACACGCCGCAGATGTTGGCGCCGAGGATTTCTTCGAAAGAACGCTCTACCGACACACCGCCGAAGTGCAGGATGGCGTCCACGCCTTCAACCAGTTGATGCACCGCTTGTTTGTCGGAAAGGTCGCAGGTGACGACCTCTTCGCGGTCATCGATGGCCGGGGCGATGTCGGCGATGTCCGACAGGCGAATCACGTTGGCATAAGGCCGCAGCGTTTCGCGCAGCACTTTACCGAGGCCGCCGGCGGCACCGGTCAGCAGCAGGCGGTTGAAAGGGGCTGTTGGAGTGGTAGTCATGGAGAAATCCCTGGACCGCAGTTGATATTGTTGAGTTTGTTGTAGGTTGTCGTACGACTTGCTTGAAGTATCGTTAGGCTTCCCCGGTTTTGTCAACGCGACGTTGGGGGAAATTGACGGGGGGTCATCGCAGTGAACGGTCAATCGGCACCTAAGCCTGACCCCTGTGGGAGCGAGCTTGCTCGCGAAGCGGTGTGCCAGACCAAATCACTGTCGACTGACACTCCCTCATCGCGAGCAAGCTCGCTCCCACATTGATCGGGGTAACCTTTACGAAAGAGGTTGTGCCAGCTTCATCGAACGCCTTACAACAACGAAAGCGGGTAGCTGATGAAAATCCGGTTCTCATCGAATTCGTTGTTACTGAAATCCCGGCGAATGGTCGCGTTGCGCCATTTGACGTTGAGATTCTTCAGCGCGCCGCTCTGCACGGTGTAGGCCAGTTCCGATTCGCGACCCCATTCCTTGCCGTCGGTGATCGTGCCGGTGTGCACGTTATCGCCGCTGATGTAGCGGTTCATCAGGGTCAGTCCGGGAACACCGAGGGCGACGAAGTTGTAGTCGTGACGCAATTGCCAGGATTTTTCCTTGGCGTTGTCGTAGCTGGCGTTGTAGCTATCGTTGGCCAGGGTGCCGCCGCTGGTGCCGTTGACCCGCATCCAGACATCGTCGCCGCTGAGCTTTTGCAGGCCGACATAGAAGGTGTTGCCGCCGTATTTGGCCGAGAGCAGGGCGAACGCGGTTTTGTTGTCGAGGTCGCCGGCCAGTGCGCTGCCGTCTTCCTTGCCGATGAAGTAGCCGAGGTTGGCGCCCAGGGTCCAGTCGCCGATGGGTTGGCTGTGGCTCAGGTTGAAATACTGCTGCTGATAGATGTCGCTGAGTTCCGCGTACCAGACACCGACCTGGGTGCGCTTTTCGTTGAACGCATATTCACCGCCGCCGAAGTTGAACCGGTCGGAAGTGAAGGCGGCCTTGCCGTTCATGAACATGTCTTCCATGCTCGCATCGTTGCGCGGGCTGTTGGCGCGGAACTGACCGCCGTAGAGCGTCAGACCGCTGATCTCGGTCGAGGTCACCTGGCCACCGCGAAAGGTCTGCGGCAGGGAACGGCCGTCGTCGGAGCGCAGGATCGGCAGCACCGGCATCCATTCGCCGACCTTCACTTCGGTCTTCGAGATTTTGCCTTTCAGCGCCACACCCATCCGCCCGAAATTGTCCGCAGGGCGACCGTCATCATGGATCGGCAACAACTGCGTGCCGCCTGTGCCTTTGCCTCCGTCAAGCTTCTGCGAGTACATGCCGAGCACGTCTACGCCAAAACCTACAGGTCCCGGGGTGAACCCTGACCTGGCGTCGAGGATGAAACTTTGCGTCCACTCTTCAGCCTTGCCCTGGGCATTGGCCGGGTTGGTGAAGTTGCGATTGAAGTAGGCGTTGCGCAGGTTCAGCGTGGCCTTGGCATCGTCGACGAAGCCCTCGGCGTTACCGGTCAGGGGCAGGGCGAATGCCAGGCTGCCGATGCTGATCAGGCTCAGGGTATGACAGTATGCGATGGCGCGACGAGGGGTGCTGACGGAGGAATTGCGGACGAGCTTGCTCACTGTGACGCTCCCTTTTACTTTTTTGTTTTTATAGTCGTCATACGTCGTCGTACAACATAGGGGCGATTATTTGCGAGGATTTAAAGTGTTGTCAATCAGAAGTTATACGATGACTTAACGACTTTGGTCGTATGGCGGTGGAACCCTGTAGGAGCTGGCTTGCCAGCGAAGAGGCCCTTGGATTGTGCATTGATCTTGAGGCCGCCTTCGCTGGCAAGCCAGCTCCTACAGGGGGCGCATTTCAGCTCTTGATCATTGGCGGCAGGGTCCCAAGCAGCGATACCGCCGCCACCGCCCCAATCCCCAGCAACCATTCCATAATCACACTTGTTTTCAGGGTTGCCAGCCGTTGTTCGCAATCCCTGATCCGCAGTCGGTTGAACAGCGCCAGTCCAGACATGGCGGCGACCAGCGCAACCTTGATCAGCAGAATCAGTGCGAAACCGGACAGCAGTGGCGTAGGCCAAAATTGCCCGGTCAGTACCCGCACATTGATCAACCCCGTGATCACCAGCCCAGCCACCAACGCATAACCGACACCGCTGAAGCGTTGCAATATCGCTTTGACGGAGTGTGTATCTGGTCGCAAGAGGATCATCGCCAACACCATCAAACCGCCGAGCCAGGCGCCGACGCAGGTCAGATGGATGATCTGGTTGAGGATCAGCAACCGGCCTTCGTTGCCGTCGAGCATGGCGCCATGGCCCACCGGAGCCAATGTCGCCAACAACAGACCGCTCAACACCAGCCGCCAAGGCTGTTTGCTATGCAGCGGTGTTACCAGCAACGCCAGCAACAGCAGATTGAGCAGCAAATGCCAGCGCCAGACCTGACCGAAAAACGTCTTGCTTAACACCAGCCCCAGGGTCGACGGATCGAATGCCGCCGCCCAGGAGCCGGCCATGCTCGCGGTGATCAGCAACAACCAACCGATGCCGCTGAGCAACGCCAGCCCTGCAAGCCAGCGGCTGACCCGCGCCAGAGACGGATGCAGCGCGGTATCACGGCCCACCAGCAAAGGCTGGAATACCCAAGCCCCAAACAGCATCAACACCACGGTGAAATGCAGGAAACGGCACAGCACCATCGCACTGATCATGAATTACTGGCCAACCTTGAAGCTGTACGCGCCTTCGCTTTTGTGGGTGTCAACCGATACTGCATGCCATTCGACTTTGTACGCACCGGCTGCCAAAGGCTCCGCCGGAGTCACGACCAGGGTCTTTTTATCGCTGCCTTCGGTGGCCAAGTTTTTCACCGGGACTGCGGCGCCGTCCTTGCTGATGCTGACTTTGGTAAAGGTTGCTTCCACGCCTTCGGAAAACACCAGGCGCAGTTCCGCCGGTGCGCTCACCGTGCTGTCCGCGGCCGGCGACTGGCTTTTCAGATGGGCATGAGCCAACACCGATGAGGCGGCGAACAGGGAGCCGAGGAGGGCGGCGGTGGTGAGGGCGTTCTTGAGCAGCATCGTGGAGACCTCAGAGGCAGGTTCGAAGAGGCGGGCAGTTTACCTGCACGAGTATGAAACCGGGCGTAGGAAGATTCGTTTTCCCCTGTCGCCCCGCGGTAGAGCGGATGCTAGTCTTGTCCAATGCTGTTGCCAGGGAGCCCTCATGGGCAATCACAAGATCGAGATTCGCCGCAGTAACGTCGAGAAAATTCTGCTGGGGGCCGAAAAGGTCTTCGCCGAAAAAGGCTTCGGCAGCACCGCCATGGCCGACATCGCCGCCGAGGTGCAACTGCCGCGTTCCAATCTCCATTATTACTTCAGCACCAAGAGCGAGCTGTACAGCGCCGTGTTGTTCGACCTGCTCGAGGTGTGGAAGCAGGACGCCCTGTGCTTCGAGATGTTCGACGACCCACGGGTCGTGCTCAGCAGCTACATCCGCGCCAAGATGAACCATTCCCGCAGCCGGCCTTACGGCTCCAAAGTCTGGGCCAACGAAATCATCCACGGCGCGCCGACCCTGGGTGAGAAACTGGATGCGAGCCTGTACGACTGGGCCAAGATGAAAGAAGCGAAAATCCGCCAGTGGGTGGAGGACAAACGCATTTTGCCGGTGGAGCCTTCCAGTCTGCTGTACATGATCTGGGCGTCGACCCAGCATTATGCTGATTTTGATCATCAGGTGAATATTTTGAATGATCATCAGCCGTTGTCGGACATGCAGTTCGAGCGGGCGGTGCAGACGGTGACGGGGGTGATATTGCGGGGGATTGGTCTTGAACCTTAGTCCGCATAATATCGCGGAAGTTTCCGCTGGCGTGTCCGCCCTCATTTAGCGCCTGACTTGTTGAGCGGCAAGTTGTGTTTCAAAGTTTTTTACGCTGGTTTGCTTGATTTGCAGAAATAATTCAGCGCTGTTGTGATCGTAAAGTTCTCGCGTGGGGGCGTCAATATTGGGCTTGCGATTGATGTGAGATTGTATGCCTTGAATTGCTGTTGACTGGCTACTGTCTGTAAGCCGGTATTAGACGCTCTCAAATTGTCAAATACACGCCCCGCATACTCCAGGTTTGTAAAATCTGATCCTTGGCGAAATTGGGAGGGAATTTGATTAATGAGGATATCCGTCGAAGGGAGTCGTTGTTCAATGCTTATTGCCTGAGTAGTGCGTGATGAAGTACTGGGAACTGTTCGTGCGGCGTTTGGGGTAGGTTCAGTCAATAAATCGGTTAGGGTTGGATTACGCGTTGATGTTCGAGATCGGCTAATAGCCGTGGTGGATGTTCGAGATCGGCTAATAGCCTTGGATGAAAGATCTACTGCGTTTGGTTCCCATGGTCGAAATGGTTGAAATACTTTTGTTGGGTTCCATGGTTTGAACAGGATGCGAACGTTACCGGTTGGATCGATAAAGTTGATAGGGTCTCCCCCGCAGTAGGCATAGGCACTAATCCCTCCTTCACCAAAAGGGCTCAAATCATCCGGGCTGTTAAAACGCATCAATACCGGATTAAAAGCCCGTTTTCCCTGTCCCAGCAAATAGTGACCGGTTATCGTTTCAGGGCATTCACCATTAAAACCAAGCAAACGGCTCATACCACTTTCTGCCGGATGGTGACCGTAGGCGTTATAGGCGAGCTGCCGTGGGTTGGTTTGCGCAACGGTACGCAGTAGCGAATGAGCTTGATCGGTTGCTAAAAGCGTGGACTCGGTAACACCCGCTGTACTTTGTTGCTGCGCCAACGGCCGAGCTTTATGGCGGAAGATGGTTCGTTGCGTCTGCTCTCCCAGCTCGGTATTCAGATGGTCTTCCTGGTAGAAGCGCTGCGTGCTGGCACGCTCCAGAAGCCCGACGCCCATGAGACGGTCCAGTGGGTCGTATTGATAGCGGCACAGGATCTTCAATGATGAAGTTGACATGGTGCGGTCCTTCGCTGGCGAATTGGATGGGTGTCAGCTTCGGAGATAGTGGGCGTTTCGTCTACTAGCAGAACTGATAGGTTGGAGCGCGTCGGGCGGGGTTGGAGCTTTGAAAATGTTGGTGTTGCTGCCGGCCTCTTCGCGGGCAAGCCCGCTCCCACAGGTTTTGTGGGTGTACATGGAATTTGTGTACACCTATATCCACTGTGGGAGCGGGCTTGCCCGCGAAGGCGTCGGTTCAATCAGCCCCTGCCTCAGGGGGCAACGTGGTAGGGATTGCGCGGATCATGATTCCAATCCAGAAACGGCTTGCCGTTCTCCATTGGTACCATTTCGATACAATCCTGCACCGGGCAGGTGATCTGGCACAGGTTGCAGCCCACGCACTCCTCATCGATCACTTCATACCTGTGCGTGCCGTCTGCCTGCTTGAGGCTGGCCACCGCCTGGTGCGAGGTGTCTTCGCAGGCGATATGGCAGCGACCGCAGCCAATGCAGGCTTGCTGATCGATCTTCGCAATGACCTGATAGTTCATGTCGAGGTACTTCCAGTCCGTGGTGTTGCTCACCGCACGTCCTGAAAAATCGGCGACGCTGGCATAACCCTGACCGTCCATCCAGCGTGACAAGCCATCTTTCATCTCGTCGACTATCCGGAAACCATGCAGCATCGCCGCCGTACACACCTGCACGGCGCCGCTGCCCAGGGCGATGAATTCGGCCGCGTCGCGCCAGCTGCCAATCCCGCCGATGCCACAGATCGGCAGGCCCCGGGTCTGCGGATCGCGGGCGATTTCGGCGACCATGTTCAGCGCGATCGGCTTGACCGCCGACCCGCAATAACCGCCGTGGGTGCTCTGGCTGCCGACGGCGGGATTAGCGACCATGCGTTCCAGGTTGACGCTGGTGATCGAGTTGATGGTGTTGATCAGCGATACCGCATCAGCGCCGCCACGATGGGCGGCGCGGGCGGCGACGCGGATGTCGGTGATGTTCGGCGTGAGCTTGACGATGACTGGCAGCGAGCAATAAGTCTTGCACCAGCGGGTAACTTGC
>Ga0213829_1000580_pt1 | contig 33234 bp, 28 predicted proteins | sample MC6MC0896MG_FD_180665 | JGI IMG/M metagenome (GOLD analysis project Ga0213829, IMG submission 180665) | Enriched soil aggregate microbial communities from Iowa State University, Ames, United States - MC6-MC0896-MG | ecosystem: Environmental > Terrestrial > Soil > Unclassified | place: USA: Iowa...
GTAACAACGCCCATCGGTTCGGGGGGGGGGCAAACGAGCACTGGAGGCTCGTTCCCCCGAACAATGAATATGTCAGCCGGGGGTGTGAACATCATGAAACACAAAGCAAAGCAAACGTTGCGCGATCTGGCTGTTGCCGTTCCGGTTGTACTTCTGGCCGCAGCCGCCGGACTATTCGTTGTCGATGCGGCAGGGCAGATCGGTGAGAAAACGCATAGCATAAAAGTTGCGCGTCCGCAGACGGTAACCGTTACGCCTCGAAGCATGACCTATCGCGCGGATGGTGATTTTCAGAAGAACAATTATCCGACCGATGCACCCATGACAACGCGCAAGCTCGGCAGCGCGTTCGAGATTATGAAATATCAGGTGACGGTGGCTGATTATGCTCTGTGCGTTAACGAGGGCGCTTGTCCTCCGCCAGAAATGACGCCTCAGGGGGTACGCGATACACAATCGGCACATCCGATTGTCGGCGTCAGCTATGATGATGCTAAAGCCTATGCCGAATGGATTTCCGATAAGACTGGCGAGGTCTGGCATTTGCCGAGCGATGAGCAGTGGGCTTTTGCGGCAGGTTCGCGTTTTGCTGATGATGCGCTGGGTGAGGACGAGAAGGGCGGTGCCAATCCGGCGCTCCGCTGGCTGCGCGATTATGAAAAGCAAAGCACACGTAAGCAGGATCGCAGCACTGCGGTTCGGCCAGTGGGAGCCTTTGGCGAGAATGAATTCGGTGTTGCCGACATTGGCGGCAATGTGTGGGAATGGACGACAACTTGTCATCGCCGGGTTAATCTGGATGCCTATGGCAAGGTTGCCAGTGAGAATGTCGTATGCGGGGTTTATGTCGTCAATGGCAAGCATCGTGCGGCTATGAGTTCGTTCATTCGCAATCCCAAATCTGGCGGATGCAGCGTGGGGCTTCCACCCGATAATCTCGGATTTCGTCTTGTCCGTGATGGTCGCTGGTATGCTCCGGTTCTTGCGCGTCTCAAAGACCTTTCGGTGTAATGGTATTTGATTGGAATTCTCAACTTTATGCCCCGCAAAACATGCCATTCCTGCTTAAGTATGCTAAGCAGGAATGGGGATTCCAAGTAGGGGTATTGTAATGGCCACGATTGATCGCGGTCTTGTCCGGAAGCTGTCGTTATTTGCGAAGATGGGTGACAATGAGCTGGATAAGCTTGTCTCCTATGCCACGTCGCGACGCATCCCGCAGGGTGAATCCATTTTCGAACAGGGCGACGATGCCGTTTCGTTCTATCTGCTGCTTTATGGCCGCCTCAAGGTCAATCAGGTCACGTCTGACGGGCAGCAGATCATCGTGCGCATGGTGCATCCGGGCGACTTGTTTGGTTTTGCCAAAGCCTTGCAACGCAATGATTATCCGGGGACGGCGATGGCTGTGACGGAAAGCATTGTGCTGGGCTGGCCCACAGAATTGTGGGACTATTTTGTCGAGCAAAATCCCGGCCTTGCCATGAATGCCATTCAGACCATCGGGAAGCGTCTTGAAGAAGCGCATACGCGTATCCGCGAAATGTCGACGGAAGAAGTTGAGCGTCGTGTTGCACATGTTGTGCTGCGCCTCGCACAAAAGGCAGGCAAGAAGGAAGAAAACGGCATTCGCATCGATTTTCCGATTACCCGGCAGGATATTGCCGAAATGACCGGAACCACGCTTCATACGGTCTCTCGTATTTTAAGTGGATGGGAGGCGAAGGGATTTGTTCTTGGTGGGCGTCAGAAACTGACTGTGACCGATGCGCTCGGTATCAGGAAGTTAGCGGAAGGCGAAGCCTGACAGTCTGAAAGACAAAGGCGAGGCCTGACAGTTTGGAGTTGAAGGCGAAGCCTGAAAAATTGGACGCCGTGTTTTCCTTTGAAAGCACGGCGGTTTCATTTTATCGCTATCGTGTCAGCCGTGCATGACCGCTGCGGTTTTCTGCCGGCTGACCCATGCAGCCCCGATGCCACCATGCAGGAAACCGTTTGAAAGCGGTGCTGCCGGATAGGTCTGTTGCAATTGTGCAAGCCCTTCTTCTGGCTCAATGCGGCCATGCAGCACATCTTCATAGATACGCGCAACCATAACCATATCGCAATCCTGCGGTGACAGTCTGAAGCGCTGAACGCCAGCCTGAACCAGTTCTGGAATATCTTCAATCAGTGACTGGCATGTATGGGAAAGCGTCTGCACGCCATTGAGTGCAAGAAATGGCTGGCTGTCGAGCGTCTTGACCGGCAATCCATCCGGTTCTTCGCCGCAGACAAACTGGCAATTATCCTTGATATGTCCTTTGGAACGCGCATGGGCGCAGCGTGCGGAGATCGCAAGCGGAATACGGCCAAAGGCAAACACTTCAAAGGCAATATCCGGCGCACCTTTTATGATTTCGCGAACGGAATCCAAAGGCAGTTCCGGCGGCAGGCAGATGGATTGCGCGCCGCGCGCCGCAAGCACTTTAGCTGTCGCTGAATTATAGACATTGACCAATGGGCCGATGATATGCGGCTTGCCTGCCAGAAGTCCAAGCGCTGACAGATCATTGGCCTCTACGGGAAAGGGGGAGTCTTCCGCTGTCTGACGAACATGTTTCGCCTCGCGCTCCAACATGACCAATGCGAGCGAGCCTAGGCTGACCTTTTTGCCAGCATTTTGCAGCCGTTCAACAACTTCTCCCATGTAGGGGTCGATGAAATGAAACCGCTTGGAACAGACAATTTCACCAACTGTCACATGCTCAATGGGCGCTTCATCGGCTATTCGAAAATAGAAATCGCGCCATTTTGGTCCGTCCCACAAAAATAGAACTGGCCCCATGCTGAGGCTGGGGATTGTGCGTGCATCTGACATGATTATCTCCAGCGTTTATCGTATGCGCCCGAGGTGGTCTGCTGACCTTCACTCAGGGCACGCAGCCGCGAAAGCAGGGCGGCGCGCCGTTCCGGTCCTGCCGAAAGCGTCTGACGCAATGTCGAAACGACCTCTGCGACATAAGCCTTGCCGCGCTGACGACCCTCGATTTTAAGCGCCGAAACGCCTGCGGCGCGCAATTCATCAATGTGGTTCATCACATCAAGCGAAACCGGATCTTCGAAAGCATAGCCTTCCTCGTCGCCAATATGGAAGCGGCCCTTGCAAAGCGTGGGATAGCCTGCGGCTTCGCCTGCCGGAAATCGATTGATCGTGTAATCGCCAAGTTCTGACACAAGTTCAGAACCATCATTGCGATAGCGAACATGGCTTGCAGGCGAACAGACGCCGTTCATATTGGGGGATTTGCCCGTCGCATAGGATGAGAGCGAGCAGCGGCCCTCGGCCATGACGCAAAGTCCGCCAAACACAAAGACTTCCATTTCGCAGGCGATCTTTTTGCCAAGTTTTGCAATGTCTGGAATAGTCAGAACGCGTGGGAGCACCACGCGCTTGGCTTTGAAGGCATCAATCAAAAAACGCACTGCATCGGCATTGGATGCGGATGCCTGCACAGACACATGAAGGCGCTGGTCCGGGTGGCGCTCGGCTGTATAGGCCATCAGGCCGAAATCGGCGAGAATGACCGCATCGGCACCAAGCGCTGCTGCATCATCTACTGCGGAATACCAGATATGTTCATCACCAGCGCGCATGAACGTATTGATAGCGACGAAGACCTGCGTGCGGCGCGAATGGGCGAAGCTTATTGCCTCTTTTAATTCTGCACGGCTGAAATTGAGACCAGGGAAATTACGCGCATTGGTTTCATCACGAAAACCGCAATAGACGGCATCAGCACCGGCCTGCACTGCTTCACGCAGCGCTGACGGCGTGCCGGCGGGGCAGATCAGTTCCATGAGCGCTCTCCCGGAGCCTGGCTATCGGCATTCAATGCCTTGTCACGAATATAGCTTGCGATGCTGCGCACAATCGGCGCAAAGGGGCCTGCGCCGGAACCAAGATCGGCGGGAAGATCGACGTTGCAATCGTCAAGCGCATTGCGCAGTGCAAGCATGGCTTCCATGTCGCCGGTGACCGTGATGTCACGCGAAAAGAACAGCGCATCACCGTCGAGCTTGCCTTCGAGCAAAGCCAATAGCATCACCAGCGGGCCATCGATCGCGGCGTCGGTTTCAACTTGCCGATCTTTGCGGAAAACCGAAATTGCAGGTTTTCCCGGTTCAACTACAAACATGAATGGCAGGTCCGACGGGCTGAAACCGAAGCGTTTGTCGACATAGTCACCCAGCCGTTCAAACAGAGCGGGGTGTGCGCGGATGACCTGCATAAATACCCGCGAAACAATGGGTGTTAGCAGAAATGGCGGAACAAGCCGCGCAGGAGCAGCCACGGCTGACGGTATTTTCATCATTACTCAGCTCCTGTTCGAATTACATAAGAATTAGGCGATTCAGTTCGATCTGAGTTTGATTAAAATCAAAGACGGCGAAAGAATTCGGCATTCAAACAGAGACTATGAAAAATGCTCCCTCCTTACCGTCGAGTTACACCTGTTTGCAGAGCTTCATGCGTGAGCTTGAAAAGCGCGGTGATCTTGTTCGCATCACGCGCCCGGTTTCTCTTGTTCATGAAGTGACGGAAATCCATAAGCGCGTGCTTCATGCGGATGGTCCGGCGCTGCTTTTTGAAAAGCCGGTCGATGCAGATGGAAATGTGCAGTCTGTGCCGTTGCTTGCTAATCTTTTTGGCGCAGAGCGGCGCATTGCCTGGGGTTTGGGGCGTGAGGTTGAGGAACTGCCTGCTTTGGCCGATATGCTTGCAGAATTGCGGGCGCCAAAGCCACCGCGCTCGGCCAAGGAAATCTGGAGCAAACTGCCGATTGCAAGGGCAGCACTCGCGATGCGTCCTCGCAAAATCAGTCGCGCGCCCGTCCATGAAACAGTGATGACGGGCGACGAAATTGATCTTGGAAAATTGCCGATCCAGTGGTGCTGGCCGGGAGAGCCTGCGCCGCTTGTGACATGGCCGGTGGTGATTACCTGTGCGCCCGATGATCCGTCTGATGTCAATGTCGGCATTTATCGGATGCAGAAACTGGGGCATGACCGTCTGATCATGCGCTGGCTTGCGCATCGCGGCGGCGCGCGTCATCATCGTATGTGGCAAAAGCGCGGATTGAATATGCCTGTGGCGGTGGCCATTGGTGTCGATCCGGCCACCATTCTGGCGGCTGTTATGCCTTTGCCCGAAGGGATGAGCGAACTTGCTTTTTCCGGTCTTCTGTCGCGTCAGCGGCCTGTAATTACGGATGCGCGCACGGTGCCGTTGAGTGTTCCTGCCAATGCTGAAATCGTGCTGGAAGGCCATGTTTCCGCATCACAGACGGCACCGGAAGGCCCTTATGGTGATCATACCGGCTATTATAACAGCGTCGAAGAATTCCCGATCATGCAGTTAAGCGCGATCACCATGCGCAAAAAGCCGGTCTATCTGTCCACCTATACCGGGCGTCCCCCGGATGAGCCGTCGAAACTTGGCGAGGTGATGAATCAGCTTTTTGTGCCGGTCGTGCGTAAACAATTTCCTGAAATCGTCGATCTATGGTTGCCTGCGGCTGCCTGTTCTTATCGTGCCATGGTTGTTTCAATCGACAAGCGTTATCCGGGGCAGGCGCGCCGCGTGATGATGGGCCTTTGGTCGATGCTGCCGCAATTCAGCTATACGAAACTTATTATCGCCGTCGATCCTGACGTTAATGTGCGGAACTGGGATGACGTGCTTTGGGCTTTATCGACGCGCTTTGATGCAAGTCGCGATCTGATCTCACTTGATCATACGCCGGTTGATTATCTTGATTTTGCCTCGCCACGCTCAGGTCTTGGCGGCAAGCTGGGACTGGACGCAACCAACAAAATCGGGCCGGAAACTGACCGCGAATGGGGCGAGGTTCTTACAATGAATGATGAGACGATCGCGCGTGTTGACGCCATGTGGGACGAACTGGGGCTGGATAGGAGCGCGCGCAAATGAAGCGGATTGTCATTGGTGTATCGGGTGCGTCGGGTTCGATCATTGCGCTGAAAATTCTCGAACGGCTGGCACGATTGGAGAATATTGAGACGCATCTCGTGGTCTCGGAAGCTGCCGAACGCACTTTGCGTTATGAACTTGGCCCCAACGGCTACTCGCTGTTGCACAGGCTTGCAGACAAGACTTATTCGGTTGGTGATGTGGGGGCCACGATTGCCAGTGGCTCAGTGCCAACGGCTGGAATGATCGTGGCACCCTGTTCGATGCGCACACTTGCCGCTATTGCGCATGGCTTTAGCGATAGTCTGTTGACGCGTGCTGCCGATGTGCATCTCAAAGAACGGCGCAGGCTGGTTTTGTTAACCCGCGAAACACCGCTGCATCTGGTTCATCTGCGCAATATGTGTACGGTGACTGAAATGGGGGCAATTGTCATGCCACCGGTTCCGGCATTTTATCTCCATCCGCAAAGTGTTGAAGAGATTGCAGAACAGATTGCGGCGCGCGCTATCGATGTGGTTGGCGCAGGTGTTCCTCTGGCGCAAAGCTGGAACCCTGACGCCGAATAGTTGCTGATCAGGCAGACTTACGAAGATCGCGTGCCACGTTCATTGCATCAAACCATTCGATGACGCTTGAACTATCAGGTGAAAGCAAAACACCGCAATCGCCTGCGAAGTCCAGCCAGTCGCCGGTATAGGTCTCGCGCACAACGGTCAGCACCGGAATTTGCCTTGCATAAGCGGCTTCAATAACAGCGCGGAAACCTTGGCCTTCGGCTTCACCCTTGCCGAAGCGATTAAGGATAAGAATATCTGCTCCCGCATCAAGCTCGGCAAGAAGAGAACCGGCCACATCTGCCAGCGCTCTCGGGTCAAGCCTGCAGCCGCGCGAACCTGAACCAAGCGGCTGCGAAATAATCTGCGTTATACCTGTTCCGATCCGTTCGATGATAATCTCCCGACAGCATTCGTCTGTGTCAGGCCCACGCCGTTGAAGAAAGCCTGCAACGTGCAGGCCCTGTTCTTCAGCGCGCTTTGCAACTTCCGCCAGAAGCGGATCTACCGGCACGTCTTTTTGTGCCAGAATTGCTGCGAGGATCGGTTGAGGCATCATGCATTCTCCTCGTCACTCGACAGAAGATCGATGCCGGTAATATCGGCGTCGGCGGCAAGAATTGCAATATACTGCGAGACTGCTTTCGACCATGTAGAAGCTTCCAGCCAACCGGCGATGCGTTCTGATACGAAATCAAAAGGCAGCACCTCGCCATCCACGCGGTGATCAAGCCGGATGATATGGAAGCCGAAACGACTTTCGATTGGTGAGCCGGTGATTTCGCCTGCCGCTAACCGATCAAGCGCGCGCTCGAATTCCGGCACTGTGCTGCCACGCGTGAGCTGACCGAGATTGCCGCCCTGTGCGCCCGATGGACATGCGGAATATTCGCGTGCCATTGCGCTAAAGCTTGCAGGATCAGTGATCACTGAGGTTGCCAGAAACGATGCGGTTCCTCGCGCTTTTTCACGCGCTTTCTGATCGGCAGGGTCAGCCGCAATCAGGATGTGGCTTGCTTGCAGCAAAGGTGAGCTGGTGAAGCGCTGCGGATTATTCTCATAAAAGCGCAGGCATTCGTCATTTGATGCAGAAGGCACGTCGACCTCCTGCTCAATCACCATGCGCACCAATGCATCATCATCGGTTTCAGCACGCCCATCGGCGTCTTTTTCTGGTTCCGGCACAATGCCGAGTTCTTTTGCGCGTTGCAAAAGAAGCTCTCTTATTGCCAATGCCCAGGCACCAGCCAGCAATGCTGCGCCCGGATTTTCGGCCGGATGGTTCTGCGCTTCATTGAGAATGTCGCTTTCGGCAATGGCAATGCCATTGACGGTTACGGCATCGAAAATCGGACGCGGTTTTGGCGGAATGCGCGTGTCCGGTTCCTGGTAGGTGGAGTAGCTGCCCTTTGCACCAGAATGTCCCGACGGTTGTTTGCTTTCAAAAAGTGTTGCCATTAGCTTCGCTCCGCCTGAACGCGCTTATGAGAAGGCGCTACACTATGATTACGCTTGCGCACAACCTGATAACCGGGTCGCCAGATGTAACGCACTGGCGCGCTGAGCATATGCACCAGACGCGTGAACGGGAACAGAAGCAGGATCGTAAGGCCTAAGAAAATATGCAGCTTGAAGATCAGTGATGCATCCAGAACATAGCTTGAGGCCTGAAGATTAAACGTAAAGATGCCCTGTGCCCAGCTCATGAATTTCACCATTTCATGGCCATCAAGATGCTGAAGCGATACGGGAATGGTTGCAAGCCCGAGCAGCAACTGAATCCACAGCAGAATGATAATCAGCGTATCGGTTGGCCGTGACGAGGCACGAATACGCGGATCAAACAACCGGCGATGCACGAGAAGCGTTGCGCCGATAATCGCCATTACGCCTGCAATGCCGCCCGCAACAATCGCAAGGATCTGCTTGGCTTCATGGCTGATGCCGAGCGTGTCGAAAATCCAGATTGGTGTCAGCAGTCCGACGAAATGGCCAGCAAAAATGACCAGCACGCCCAAGTGAAACAGCACCGAACCCCACATGAGCTGCTTGCGGCGCAAAAGCTGGCTGGAGCCTGCGCGCCATGTGTAAGGTTCGCGGTCATAACGGACAATCGACCCCAGAGCCAGAACGCTCAGCGCGATATAGGGATAAATACCGAACAGAAATGTATTGATATGATTGGCCATCTCCATCTCCTAGATTTGGCTCGGGTTTGACGGCGCTGCCGGATTGCGGCGCGCGGCACGCACCTGCATGCGCAGCCGATCAGGACCACAGGCATTTTCACCGGCATTCTGGTTTCCGAAAGTCACAGCTTCCTCTTCCCAGATGCGGTCAAGTGCTTCCAGATCATCAGGATCGTCTTCTTCCTGACGCAGCAATTCTCCAACCAGCTTTTCATCCGGCTTTGCTTTGCTGACATGCGCCAGCACTGCAAAAGCATTGGAATAAATCGAGCGGCGCTTGCGCAGGCGTTCACCGATTGCCGTGGTGATATGGGCTGTCTGAGTCAGCAGATCGTGAATTTCTTCCGGTGAACGGGTCGAAAGGAATTCAAGGAACAGCGGCAGATAATCCGGAAGCTCTTTGGCATCGATTTCGAAGCCATTGTCTTCATACATTTTCAGCAGGTCAACCATCGCCTGACCGCGATCACGGCTCTCGCCATGCACATGCTCAAACAAATGCAGGGAAAGCGAACGGGTGCGGTCAAACAGGTGCACATAGCGCTCCTGTGCCTCGTAAAGATCGCCTTTGCAGATGTCATCAATCAGATTGTCGAGAAGCTTGCGCATACCCGGCGACAACAGACTGGTTTCTTCTGCAACGGCGGCTTTGAGTTCATCCTGTCCGGCGCGTACTTCCTGCGACGGATAGGAAAGCAGCAGGGATAATATTTTCAGGACCTTGTTCATTATACCCGCTCCTTGAAAATATCGGTCGGTGTCTGGACAACCTTCTGGCGTTTTGCGCCGAAGAGGTCTTCCGTGGAAGAACCGCCCGAACAGCCATTGCCAAAGGTGAAACCGCATGAACCATGCAGATCATAGGCATCTTCCGTCACTTCGCGATGCGAAGTCGGAATGACGAAACGATCTTCATAATTGGCGATTGCCATCAACTGATACATGTCTTCGATCATCCCGTTGCTCATGCCAACGCGCTCGGCAATTGCATCGTCGATCACGCCGTCGATGGTTTTGCTGCGCATATAGGCACGCATGGCCAGCATACGTTCGAGCGCAGAAATAACCGGCTCTTCCTTGCCAGCAGTCAGAAGATTGGCGAGATAGCGAACCGGAATACGCATGGAGCGAACATCCGGCAGCGGGCCATCCATGCCGAGCTTACCAGCGGCTGCGGCTGACTGGAGCGGCGAAAGTGGCGGCACATACCAGACCATTGGCAGCGTGCGATATTCAGGATGCAGCGGGAATGCGATCTTCCATTCCATTGCCATTTTGTAGACTGGCGAATGCTTCGCGGCTTCCAGCCATGCATCCGGCACGCCATCCTTACGCGCTTGTTCGATGACTTCCGGATCGTTCGGATCAAGGAAGATGCTCAGCTGCTCTTCATAAAGATCCTGCTCATTGGCGGTCGATGCAGCTTCCGAAATCCGGTCTGCATCATAGAGAATAACGCCAAGATAGCGGATACGTCCGACACAGGTTTCCGAACAGACGGTTGGCTGGCCAACTTCGATGCGCGGATAGCAGAAAATACACTTTTCCGACTTGCCCGAACTCCAGTTGTAATAAATCTTCTTGTATGGGCAACCAGAGACGCACATGCGCCAGCCGCGGCATTTTTCCTGATCGATCAGAACAATGCCGTCATCTTCACGCTTGTAGATCGCACCCGATGGGCAGGCCGCAACACAGGTCGGGTTGAGGCAATGCTCACAGAGACGCGGCAGATACATCATGAAGGTGTTTTCGAACTGGCCGTAGATTTCCTTCTCTACGCCTTCGAAATTGTAGTCCTTCGAGCGACCGGCAAAGTCACCACCGAGAATTTCTTCCCAGTTTGGACCCCATTCGATTTTTTCCATCCGCTCGCCGGAAATCAGCGAGCGCGGACGGGCGGTCGGCATGGTCTTGCTTTCAGGCGCGCTTTGCAAATGCGCATAATCGAAGTCGAACGGCTCGTAATAGTCGTCGATTTCCGGCAGATCAGGATTGGCGAAAATCTTTGCAAGAATACGCCATTTCGCACCCATTTTGGGTTCGATCTTACCGTTCTTCTTGCGGACCCAGCCGCCATTCCACTTCTTCTGATTTTCCCATTCTTTTGGAAAACCGATGCCGGGCTTGGTTTCAACATTGTTGAACCATGCATATTCAACACCTTCACGGCTCGTCCAGACGTTTTTACATGTCACGGAGCAGGTGTGGCAGCCGATGCACTTGTCCAGATTAAGGACCATGCCGATTTGCGCGCGGATTTTCATTCTGCTGCCTCCTTGCTGTGCGGTGTCTGTGGGTTGCTTTCTTCGAGCGGACCTTCCATCCAGTCGACATTTTCCAGCTTGCGCACCACGACGAATTCGTCGCGGTTTGCTCCGACAGTGCCGTAATAATTGAAGCCATAAGACTGATGGGCATAGCCACCGATCATGTGGGTTGGCTTGGTGATAATACGCGTGACCGAGTTGTGAATGCCGCCGCGCTGACCCGTCAGAGGCGATCCGGGCACGTTAATAATCTTCTCCTGTGCGTGATACATGAAGATCGTGCCGTCCTTGATGCGCTGCGAGACAACGGCACGCGCGATGATCGCACCATTGGCATTGTAGACTTCAACCCAGTCATTATCGATCAGGCCGGCCCGCTTTGCGTCGGGTTCGGAAATCCACACAACAGGACCACCACGGTTGAGCGTGAGCATCAACAGATTGTCCGAATAGGTCGAGTGGATGCCCCATTTCTGGTGCGGCGTAATGAAGTTGAGCACAAGATGCGGCTTGCCGTCTGCCTTCTCACGAATGGCCGGATTGACGGTCTTGGTGTCGATTGGAGGGCGGTAAACGCAGAAGCCTTCGCCGAAAGCCCGCATCCACAGATGATCCTGATAAAGCTGCTGACGGCCTGTCAGCGTACGCCATGGGATCAGCTCATGCACATTGGTGTAACCGGCATTGTAACACACACTTTCCGATTCAAGCCCGGACCATGTCGGCGACGAGATGATCTTGCGCGGCTGCGCAACCACATCGCGGAAGCGGATTTTCTCGTCTTCCTTGGGGATTGCGAGATGGCTGTGATCGCGGCCGGTAAATTTCGACAACGCGTCCCATGCCTTCACCGCCACTTCGCCATTGGTTTCAGGTGCGAGCGACAGAATGACTTCCGTTGCATCAATGTCTGTCATGATGCGTGGGCGTCCTTCGGAAGCACCCGGCTCTGTCACCTTGCCGTTCAGTTTGCCGAGCAGTTCGACTTCATGATCGGTGTTCCAGCCAATGCCCTTGCCGCCATTGCCGAGCTTTTCCAGAAGAGGCCCAACAGAGGTATAGCGCTTGTAAAGGTTCGGATAATCGCGCTCAACCACAACCACTGTCGGCATGGTCTTGCCGGGGATTGGTTCGACTTCACCCTTTTTCCAGTCCTTCACATCGAAAGGCTGCGAAAGTTCGCCTGCGGTATCATGCAGAGTTGGAACGAGAACGATGTCTTTCTCAACGCCCAGCACTTCCGGTGCAACATCCGAGAATTTCCTGGCGATGCCTTTGAAGATTTCCCAGTCGCTGCGTGCTTCCCATGCCGGATCAGCCGCACTGGATAGCGGATGAATGAAGGGATGCATGTCAGACGTATTGAGATCGTTTTTCTCATACCATGTGGCCGTTGGCAGAACGATGTCAGAATAAACGCAAGTCGTGGACATGCGGAAATCAAGCGTCACCAACAGGTCGAGCTTTCCTTCCGGCGCTTCATCATGCCAGACGGCTTCCTGCGATTCCTGCGCGCCTTCCTGACCAAGATCCTTGCCCAAAAGACCGTTCGAGGTTCCGAGCAGGTGTTTTAGGAAATATTCATGTCCCTTGCCGGAAGAGCCAAGCAGATTTGAACGCCAAACAAACATATTGCGTGGCCAGTTTGCTTCATTGTCCGGGTCTTCACAGGACATGTTGAGCGTACCGGATTTCAGTGCTTCTGCAACGAAATCCTTGGCATCTTTGCCCGATGCCGCCGCCTGTTTTGCAACGTCCAGCGGATTGGTCTGCAATTGTGGTGCAGATGGCAGCCAACCCATACGTTCTGCACGAATATTATAATCGTGCAGTGTGCCGCCCCATGCACCTTCCGGTGCTGTGGGCGAGAGAATGTCATCGACTTTCACCGTCTCATAGCGCCACTGGTCTGTGTGCGCATAGAAGAACGACGTCGAGTTCATTTGGCGTGGAGGACGGTTCCAGTCGAGCGCGAATGCAAGCGCTGTCCAGCCCGTCTGCGGACGCAGTTTTTCCTGTCCGACATAGTGGCTCCAGCCGCCGCCAGACTGGCCGATACAACCGCACATCACCAGCATATTGATGATGCCGCGATAGCTCATATCCATGTGATACCAGTGATTGAGACCGGCACCGAGAATGACCATGGAACGGCCATTGGTCTTTTCTGCGTTATACGCAAACTCACGCGCAACAGCGATGATCTGATCACGCGGAACGCCAGTGATCTTTTCTGCCCATGCGGGTGTGTAAGGTAGACCTTCATCAAACGACTTTGCCGAATTCTTGTCGTCAAGACCGCGATCAAGGCCATAATTGGCGGCAAAAAGATCGAAGACGGTCGCGATCATCGCATCGCCATCCGCAAGCTTTACCTTGCGCGCTGGGACCTTGCGCACCAGTACGCTTTCGTGGTCCGTGCCTTCAAAGTAATCATGTTCACGATTGCCAAAATAGGGGAAGCCAACATCGGCGATGGCGTCATGTTCGCCCTTATCGATGAAGCTCTTGGCGAGATCGACTGTGTCGCCCTTGCCGTCCTTTTCTTCAAGGTTCCATTTGCCGTCTTCACCCCAGCGATAGCCGATGGAGCCGCTTGGCGCGACATAGGCACCGGACTTCTTGTCGAACGCAACAGTCTTCCAGTCCGGATTGTTGCTTTCGCCGAGGGTATCAACAAAATCGGATGCGCGGATGAAGCGGTCAGGTACATAATGATCGCCCTTTTTGCTCAGACGCACCAGCATCGGGAAGTCGGTATATTTGCGGCAATAATCCTCAAAATATTCGACCTGACGATCAAGATGGAATTCGCGCAGAATGACATGGCCAATCGCCATAGCAAGGGCTGCGTCAGTGCCCTGCTTTGGATGCAGCCAGAGGTCGGAGAATTTTGCGGCTTCCGAATAGTCAGGCGAAACCACGACTGATTTTGCGCCCTTATAGCGGGCTTCGGTGTAAAAATGCGCGTCCGGTGTGCGGGTCTGCGGAACGTTCGATCCCCAGAGCATCAGGAAACCGGCATTATACCAGTCAGCCGATTCAGGAACGTCGGTCTGCTCGCCCCATGTCATGGGCGAGGCAGGGGGAAGATCGCAATACCAGTCATAGAACGACATGCAAACGCCGCCGAGCAACGACAGATAGCGCGATCCTGCTGCATAAGACACCATGGACATGGCAGGAATTGGCGAGAAGCCAACCACGCGGTCCGGGCCATAGGTCTTGGCCGTGTAGGCATTGGCGGCTGAAATGATTTCGGTGACCTCATCCCAGGTCGCACGAACAAAGCCGCCAAGGCCGCGCACTTTCATATAGTCAGAACGCTTGGCCGGGTCTTGCTGGATCGCGGCCCATGCTGCCACTGGCATTTTAAGTGCACGCTCTCTGCGCCAGTGCTTCATGAGGCGCGAGCGGATCAGCGGATATTTGACCCGATTGGCCGAATAGACATACCAGCTATAGCTTGCACCGCGTGGGCAACCGCGTGGCTCATGATTTGGCAGATCAGGCCGCGTGCGTGGATAGTCGGTCTGCTGGGTTTCCCATGTGATGATGCCACCCTTCACATAGACTTTCCACGAGCAGGAGCCGGTGCAGTTCACACCATGCGTCGAGCGGACAATTTTGTCATGCTGCCAGCGCTTGCGATAGGCATCTTCCCAGTCACGGTTTTCAACCGTGGTAACACCGTGCCCTTCGGAGAAGGTGCCGACATTCTTTCTGGCAAGAAAGTTCAATCGGTCGAGGAGTAGACTCATAATTTTGTCCTCTCAATACATTTAGTAATCAGGCGGCAGCGGGCGCTGATTTTCGGTTGCGCTCGACGTCGTAAAGCACGCCGCCTTTTCGGGTATAAATTGCCCAGGTGATGACCAGACAGGTGACGTAGAAGATCAGGAACGCCCAGAGAGCTGCTTCCGGACCGCCGGTCATGCTGATCGAGGTGCCGTAGCCCTTTGGAATGAAGAAGGCACCGAAAGCTGCGATTGCGGAGGTGAAGCCGGTGATGGCAGCAGATTCTTTGCCAGCTTCGAGACGACGCTGTTCGGGCGTTGCCTTCGGCATCAGGCGGTCCATCTCTTTCGACATGATCGCAGGGATCATCTGGAAGGTGGATGCATTGCCAATGCCGGTTGCAAAGAACAGCAGGACGAAGGACGCGAAGAAGCCGGTAAATGCATGTGGCTGATCTTTCACGCCGACAAACCAGAGCACGCCGCTGACGCCGATCATCATGAGCACAAAGGCCCAGATCGTCACACGCCCACCGCCATATTTATCAGCAAGCCAGCCCGAACCCGAGCGGGATAGTGCGCCGACAAGGGGGCCTAAGAAGGCGTAATGCAGCGCATTGACTTCCGGGAACAGAATATTGGTGAGCAGCGGGAAACCAGCCGAATAGCCGATGAAGGAACCGAATGTGCCAGTATAGAGCCAGCACATAATCCAGTTATGCTTACGGCGGAAAATGACGGCCTGATCAGCAAAGGATGCTTTCGCCGACGCAATATCATTCATGCCGAACCAGTTGGCAAAGGCGGTGATGATGATGAATGGCACGAAGAAGAAACCAGCATTCTGCAACCAAAGCGGAGCATTGCCTGCCTCGGTGGCTACAATTGCAGGGTCGCCGCCAAGCTTGCCGAAGATGCCAGCCGTGATGACGAGGGGTACGACGAATTGCACGACGCTGACGCCAAGATTGCCAAGACCAGCATTCAATGCGGCTGCATTGCCCTTTTCTGCCTTCGGGAAGAAGAACGAAATATTGGACATGGACGAGGCGAAGTTGCCGCCGCCAAAGCCACAGAACAGAGCCAGCAGAAGGAATACGAAGTAAGGCGTATCAGGGTGCTGAACGGCATATCCGATACCGATTGCCGGAATGACCAGTGACCATGTGGTCAGTGTTGTCCACAAACGTCCACCAAAGATCGGCACCATGAATGAATAGAAGATACGCAGCGTTGCGCCCGAAATGCCGGGGAGGGCTGCAAGCCAGAAAAGCTGATCTGTGGTGAACTGAAAGCCGACCAGAGGCAGCTTAGCAACCACCACCGACCAGACCTGCCAGATTGCGAAGGAAAGCAGCAGGGCAGGGATGGAAAGCCAGAGGTTGCGCTTGGCAATGCGTCTGCCCTTCTGGTCCCAGAAGGTCTTGTCTTCCGGTTCCCATTCAGTCAGCACCGCATCGCTTTTCCGCGCTGGCTTGATCTCAGTCTTTTTCAGCCCCTGTAATTCGGCAAAGGCTGGAAGTTCTTCTGTGCTTTTGCCGTGCGCTGCGCGTTCCATCTGGCGGATGGAAACATGCATCCATGTAAAGGAGACGGCAACAATCACGAACAGCAGCATGAAGCAGCTTGTCCATAGACCGGTGAGGTCGAGCAATACACCGAACAGAATTGGCAGGATGAAGCCGCCAAGGCCACCGATCATGCCAACAAGACCGCCGACAGCGCCGACATTGCCGGGATAATAGACCGGAATGTGCTTGAAGACAGCAGCCTTGCCGAGTGCCATGAAGAAGCCGAGAATAAAGACAGAAATCGTAAATCCGATCATGCTCATTTCAGCAGTAAAACGCAGTGGTCCATTATCGCTCTGAATAATATATTCAGTTGGCGGATAGGAAAGAATAAAGGTTGCAACCAGCGCTACCAGAAAAGTCCAATACATGACTTTCCGTGCGCCGTAGACATCTGAAAGATGTCCGCCATAAGCGCGAAACAGGCTTGCAGGCACCGAGAAGCAGGCCGCGATGACGCCAGCAACACGAATATCAACGCCATAGACATGGATCAGATATTGCGGCAACCAAAGTGCCAGCGCGACAAAAGCGCCAAATACGAAGAAGTAATAAAGCGAGAAACGCCAGACCTGAATGTTCTTGAGGGGTTCAAGCTCCAAAAGTGCACTGACTGGCTTTTCGCCTTTGCGCTTACGTTCAACCTGAACCGGATCATCGCTGGTCGTGAAATAGAAAATCAGCGCCATAACGACGAGTGCCGCAGCCCAGATTTCAGCCACTGCATGCCAGCCGAAGGCCACCATGACCATGGGCGCGAAAAACTTCGTGACCGCAGAGCCAACGTTGCCTGCGCCAAAAATGCCAAGTGCAGTGCCTTGCTTTTCAGGCGGATACCAGCGCGAAACATAAGCCACGCCGACCGAGAATGAACCACCCGCAACGCCAACGCCTAAAGCCGCAATCAACATTTGCGCATAGGTCGTTGCATAAGTCAGAAAATAGGTTGCGACTGCCGAGATCAGCATCGTGACTGCAAAAATTGCACGTCCACCGTAACGATCCGCCCAGACACCGAGAATAACGCGGATAAGCGATCCGGTGAGAATTGGCGTGCCAACCAGCAGGCCAAACTGCGTTTCACTCAGACCAAGCTCCGAGCGGATTTGTATGCCGATGATTGCAAAGATGGTCCAGACGGCGAAGCATGTAGTGAAGGCGACGGTGCTCATCGTTAGTGCGGTCGTCTGTTTCCGGTGGGTGTCTCCCGCGGCGTGTGGCATAGGCGTACTCCGACTTGAATACCGTGAAAGGTTTCGATTGCAGTTATGCAACGTCAGTCAGGCGAATACATTGATCGAGATCAATGGTTGTCGAATCTCAAAGAATATTCCCATGTATTAGCAACGTAATGTGACAAATAGATTTAGTTAATGTCAAGTATTGACTTAATACGCTTGTGTGATTGATATTTATCAAGTATGATAGACTTAGAGAATAAAACTTGATATTATGAGTATGGTTTAATGCGGAAAGAAGATATTGATGCGCTGCGCAGTCTGCCGCTCTTTGCAGAGGTGGACGAAAAGACGTTTGAGCGCATCATCACCCCTAGCTTCATGCAGTCATTTCCGCCGAAAACCGTTCTGTTGAAAGAAAATGAACCCGCAGATTTTCTCTATGTTATCCTCGACGGACTGGTGTTGATGTCCGCTAAATCCCATGAGGGGGAGACCGCACTTGAGATTTTGCGTGCCGTCGATGTTTTTATTCTGGCGGCAGTGCTCAATGACGATGTTTGCCTGCAAACAGCGCAGACACTTGTCTCAACGCGAGTCCTCATGGTTCCCGCGACGCTGGTGCGTGATCTGATGAGTGAAGACATTGGATTTATGCGTGCGATTGTCTTTGAAACAGCACGCGCCTATCGACGTCTGGTCAAGGAATTGAAAACGCAGAAACTTCGAAGCAGCGTTCAGCGTCTTGCCAACTGGATATTGAAGGAATCGCTCACCAGTGCTGATCCCGACATCGTTGTCATCCCTTACGAAAAACGGATATTGGCCGCTTATCTCGGAATGACGCCGGAAAATCTCTCCCGGAGTTTTGCAAATCTGGTGGCGCACGGTGTGAGCGTTGAAGCTTCAGCTGTACGGATTATAAATCATGAAAAGCTGCTTCGTTTTGCAGCACCTTCGCATTTGATTGATAGTGAAGAGCCGACAGGCCACCCGGCGCGATAAGTGCGTAAGTCTTAAATTTATGTCTGAAAGGCCCATGACAAAGACATACGTCATGGGCCGATTTGTTTGATTAATGCTTTGAAACGAAGTCTGACATGCTGGCGATGAGCAGAACGCCGACTGTTGCGCCCGCATCCTGAAGACCGATGGTCTTTTCCTGAAAGGCAGCAGCCTTGCCGTGCTGAGCAACCATCGTTTTGGTGGCTTCAAGCGCATCTTCAGCGGCTTTTGCTGCGGCTCCAAGCGCATCGGAAAGGGATGCGTTTGCTGCCGCCTGACTTTCCAGCGTTACAGCAATCGGATCAAGCACATCAAGAAGCGTCTTGTCGCCAACCTTTGCCTTACCGCGCTCGGCAATACCATCGCGGTATGCACGCCAGAAAGCCGCCATTTCTGTGGTTCCAAGCGTGTTCACGCCATCGCAGGCCTTGCTTGCACGCAGGAAGCCTGTTGCGGTCAGCGTACCCATTGTTGAAGGTGCTACGCGCGCCATCGTGGCACCGGCAGTGCGCAATAGTTTGGCAATGCCCGCAGCTTCACCTTCCGCATGCACTGCTTCAGCCGCTGCTGCAAAGGCCTTGCTCATCGTGATGCCGAGATCGCTATCGCCAACCTTGCCGTCCAGCGCGATAAGGAATTCGCGCTGTTCGGCAAAAAGCTGTTTCCAAGTTTCGAAAAGATTGATCAGGTCAGATGCAGTTATAACGTTCATAAGCTGACCTCAACCGGCAAAATGCTTGAAGAATGGTGTGTTTGCGGAAGCGGCCACAAGAGGCTCAAGTTCTTCATCGAGATGCAGAACAGAAACAGATGCACCAGCCATTTCCATGGAAGTGGCAAATTCGCCGATCCAGACATGCTTGACCTTGATGCCACGCTCGTCAAAGAGCTGCGAAACACGACGGAACATGATGTAAAGCTCTTCCAGTGGCGTGCCGCCAAGACCATTGACGAGTACTGCCACTTCATCGCCATTGGCATAAGCCTGCTCTGCAAAAATGCGTTCCATCAGCTCGTCGATAACGGCGTCAGCGGTTGCAAGCTTTTTCCGGCTGATGCCCGGCTCGCCATGGATGCCCATGCCGATTTCCATTTCATCTTCACCAATAGAGAAAGTGGCGTGACCGATCTCCGGTACAACGCAGCTTGAAAGAGCAACGCCCATGGTGCGCGTGCGCAGGCGTGCCTTGTCGGCGAGGCGCGTGACTTCATCCAGCGACAAGCCATTGGCTGCGGCAGCACCCGCTGCCTTATAGACAAAGAAAATACCGGCAACGCCACGGCGTTTATGTTCTTCACCGACAACGGATGAGGCCACATCGTCATTACCGACAACCTGCTTCACTGCAATGCCGTCGAGGTCGGCAAGTTCTGCCGCCATGTCAAAATTGATGATGTCACCGCTGTAATTGCCGTAGATATAGAGTACGCCAGCGCCCTGATCGATCGCTTTGGTCACCTGATACATCTGTTCTGAACTTGGCGACTGGAAAACACCGCCGACAGCGGCGCCGTCGATCATGCCTTCACCGATATAGCCGAGAAACAGCGGAAGGTGGCCGGAGCCGCCGCCCGTTGCAATGCCGACTTTTCCGGATTTGATGTTAGCGGTGACCATGCAACGCTTGTCATTATCGACAAAGGTGAGTTCGGGATGCGCCCGATAGATGCCTTCGAGCATCTCATCCACGAAATTGACGGGATCGTTCAGGAATTTCTTCATGATAGCCTCTTGAGAGTATCGGGTTATTTCTTGCGTTGGCGAGTGACGAAGAAGGCAGCAGCAAGCAGGATGAAGCAGCCAACGACGAGACGCTGCCACGTGCTTGGGATGCCGACGAGCACCAGAACACTGTTGATGACGACAATGAGAAGTACGCCGAGGATTGTGCCGAAGACTGTGCCAGTGCCTCCGGTGATGCGTGCACCACCGAGAACCACGGCTGCGATGACGGCGATTTCGGTTCCGACGAAGTCGAAGGGGCTCGACTGGCGGTTGGCGCAGACATGGATAATGCCTGCAAGTCCGGCCAATCCACCTGCATAGCCGAACAGAAAAATATGGATGGTGCGCAGATTATAGCCGAGGCGGCTGGCGATCTGGCTGTTGCCACCCATCGCAAAAATTGCGCGGCCCATCAATGTGCGGTTCAATATCCACCAGGTCAGAATGGCGGCCGCTGGCAGCACCAGAAAGTAGAATGGCATGGTGATCGTGGCACCCGTTGCCGATTCAAACTGGAACAGCGGCAAGCGTCCGAAAGCACCCATGGTTGGGGGCAGGGACATGATCCAGACCGTGCCGACGAAGGCCAGCAGGAAACCACGGAACAGATATTGGGTGCCGATGGTGACGATAAGTGAAGGTACATTGAGATAATGCACCAGTAAGCCATTGAGAATGCCGAGAAAAATTCCTCCCGCAATCGCCATCAGAATGATGAAGATGATCGGTAATTCCGGCATATAGGCTTGCACCAGAAGGGTAAGCGAATAGACTGTCGTGGCAGCGATAGCGGTGAATGAGACGTCGATGCCACCCGCAGCCAGAATGATGAAAACGCCCAGCGCGAAAAGCCCCATCACGACACTGGCGCGGCCAATATCGATGAGTGTGGAAGCCTGAAGGAAGGCCGGATTGACGATTGACACCAGGGTGCATATCGCCACCAACAGAAAGAAAGTTATCGATTCAGGGCGCCTGCGAATAAACTCACTGAGCTTGAAAGATTGCGCGCGGCCGTGATCCTGATGGTATTCTGACGCGCTCATTGGGCAAATTCCTTCTGCGACGACATCATGGCTTGGTAGAGCTCATCTTCGGTGGCCTGTGCCGCATCCAATTCGGCAACGATGTTGCCTGAGTTCATAACGAGAATGCGATCTGCATTTTGCAGAAGTTCAGGAAGATCATCGCTGACGATGATCAGTCCCATGCCTGCTTCGGCTAATGCCTGAATGGCGCGGTAAATCGTGTCTTTTGATCCCACATCAACGCCAACCGTTGGTCCGTGCAGTACCAGAAGCTTCGGGCCAATGCTCAGCCAGCGCCCGATCAGCACGCGCTGTTGGTTGCCGCCTGAAAGTGCACCAACAGGCAGATCCAGATTGGTGGTGTTAAGCCGCATTTCCTTCATCAGCGATGCCGCAATGGTGCGGCCTTGTTTCTGATCGACAATGCCAAGACTGTTGCAGAGCTTTCGGAAAATCAGCGCAATTTCATTTTCAAAGATCGATTTATCGAGGAAAAGGCCTTCAGCAAGGCGATCTTCCGGCACATATCCAATGCCATGTTGAATTGCTTCCGCCGGGCTTTTAACGTGAGTTGTTTTTCCCTCAAGATAGATCGAACCGGAATCTGCGGGCTCTACACCGGTGATTGCCAGGGCAAGCTCATTACGCCCAGAATCCGCAAGGCCGGTAATGCCAAGGATTTCGCCTTTGCGAAGAGTAAGCGCGATATTCTTGAAGCCGGATGCCGTAAGGCCGTCAAGTTTCAACAGTTCAGCGTCACCGGGTTGTGCGGTGCGATAGCGTTCGGCATCGATTTCTCTGCCGATCATCAACTCAGAAAGCTGCTTTTTGGTGTAATTTTCAATAGGTCCTTGCGCTACGCATTGACCATCACGGAATACAACAGCATTGCCACCTATGCGGTAACACTCATCCAGCTTGTGGGTCACGAAAAGCACGGCAACGCGTTCTGCACGCAGGCGTTCGACGACTTCAATCAGATTGTCCACTTCGCGACGGGTCAGCGATGTGGTCGGCTCGTCCATAATGACCAGCTTGGCGCGGGTTGCGATAGCACGTGAAATGGCCACGAGCTGGCGCATTGCAAGCGGTAGTTCTGATACGATTGTGTTGAGAAAACCTTTGTCCGTCGGAAGACCAACGGCACTCAGCGCGCGTTCTGCGGTTTCACGAAGCTGCGAAAGCTTCACGCTGCGAAACAGTCCACCATTGCCTTCCACAAGCTGCTCATTCAGCGCTACGTTTTCGGCCACGGTCAGGTTTGGGATAAGCGACAGGTCCTGATAGACGGTTTCGATGCCTGCGGCCAAAGACTGGATCGGGTTCAACGACGTGTATGACTGACCATCGAGGATGATCTCTCCTTCGCTTGGCGCATGCGCGCCAGACATGATCTTGATGACCGTGCTTTTGCCACAGCCATTTTCACCCAAAAGGTGGTATGCCTCGCCAAGATCAATCGTCATATCAATGCCACGCAGAGCGTGGACACCGCCAAAGCGCTTATGGATATTGCGCAGTTCGAGGAAACGATCGGCAGATCGGTCGTTACTCGTTCCATTGTTCATCATCGTGGACACGTTAAATTCCTTTGCCACCGTATCGTGACATGTGATTTGCAAGCGCAAATGGCTCTGCGAGTACAATCACCCGGATGCCGCGCTTGTGCGTAAGCATCCGGGTTTTGATATTATCGCGCGGGGCTGAACGAAGGCTCCGCACGATAGCTATTCAACCCGTGACTAGCTCCTAGAACAGGTGATCCTTGTAGGAAGCCTTGTCAGCGATAACCATGCCATTACCGATCACGAGGAGGCCTTCACCGGCACCCTTCTTCACGCTGACGCTGTTATAGCCTTCAACGCCAAGATCAGTGCCGTCCTTGACTTCCTTCTTTTCAAGCAGAAGCTTGGCAACCGCATTCATTGCCATGCCCGCCTTCTGCGGGTCCCAGAAGCCGATTGCAGTGATTGCACCGGATTCAAGCAGATCAGCTGAAGGGTTTGGAAGGCCGGTGCCAACCAGGCAGACCTTGCCACTCAGGCCAGCTTCATCGATAGCGCGGCCAACGCCGAGAACGTCGTTACCGGCAGAGGTCTGGAAGCCCTTCAAATCAGGATGCTTGCGCAGGATTTCCTTCGCCTTTTCATAGGTGCCATTGGCATCGTCGAAGGATTCATTGTTCGGATCGACAAGCTGCATGTCAGGATATTTTTTGGCATTTTCTTCGCCAGAACCGACCCACTGCATATGTGTACGGCTGCCGAGCGAGCCAACGAAAGTTGTCCATTTGCCGCTTTTGCCCATGCATTCTGCAAGGCGTTCATTCAATGCCGTGCCGTAATCCGCATTATCGAAAGCTTCGACGTCGGCCATGGTGTTGACCTGGTTGTCAGCTTCGTGGGTGACGACAATGATGCCACGTTCGATGGCGCGCTTAAAGGTGCCTTCAAGAACAGCAGGGTCCATTGGCACAACTGCAAGCGCGTTCACGCCCTTGGCAACAAGGTCCTGCACGATCTGAAGCTGCTGTGCAGCATCTGCGGTTGCTGGGCCGCTTTGCGTTGCAACCACGTCCGGGTTGGCTTTCTGATAGGCTTCGACGCCCGTGTTCATACGGTCGAACCAAGGAATACCGCTGATCTTGACGACCGTTGCGATGACAGGCTTTTCCTGTGCGACGAGTGCGCTTGCACTGCCTGCGACGATCGCTGCGCCAATGACGCTTCCGGCGAGCAGTTTCTTCGTTAATGATTTCATGATTTCCTCCACGCTAACATTCCCCCAATGTCTATGTTCGGGTGCCTGAGGGTTGAGCACCGATGTTTCCCTTTCGGCCACTGCCGAGGGTAAAGAAGCCCGCGATGTCGTATTTTCCGACCGCAAGGAAGGTGAGCAGCAGCAGACCCCAAGCAAAATCGCGAACAAAATTGGAAAGACCACTGAAGTTGAGCAAGCTCGACATGAGCTGCAATGCAATGGCGCTCATAACAACGCAGATGACGCGGCCATAGCCACCCTCTGGTTTCACACCGGCCATTACGGCGATGAGAATGGCGACCAGAAGGTAAGAGCTGCCATAGTCGAATTTCACATTGACGTTGCGCGCTGCAATGATGATGCCTGCGATACCAGCGAGAAATCCGCTGGTGGCATAGGTTGCAATCAGCACGCCATTGCGCGGAAAACCTGCAAAGACAGCGGCTTTCGGATTGGTCCCCATCAGCATTAGCCAATAGCCATAAGGCGTGAAACGCACAACAGCAGCGATCAGCAGAGCAACCGCGATAAAGATCAGGAAGCTGATCGGCACAGCGAGAAACATGTCGTTTCCAATGCGCGACAGAAGATCGGGACTACCAACCATGACAGCACGACCGCCGGACACCACAACTGCAAGCCCCATAAATGCCATCTGCGTGCCAAGCGTGCAGAGGATAGGGGTGATGTTGAACCGGGCAATCAGCACGCCGTTGATGATGCCGCCAGCAAGGCCGATGACAAGCGCCAATCCAATGAAAGCGATACTGAAGCCAAGCTGGTTTTCCGCACTCGAGATAAACATCGACACGATCACTGCGGATAGCACGCCTGCGAGATTGGCAAGAGCGATACCGGATAGATCAATGCCGCCATTACCAGCGCACATTGCAAGCATCACACCGATAGCCAGAAGCCCGATCTCAGGGACCTGACCCGCCATAGATTGCAGATTGAACAGGGATAGGAACGAGCCTCCGGAAATATACGCACCAAGTGCGAGCAATCCAAGATTGATGACAACAAGCATAGCAAGCTGATTGCTTGTTTTCTGCATGGTCTCCTCCTACCATGTTTAGTAAACAAAACTGTTATTCACTAAATGATTCAACAGATCGTATCGTGCTGTCAAGTCCATTATCGAAGGATTTTGGTTGCCTATGGTCTAAAATTCGCCTAATCGTTTTAAACAATGCCGTTTATGTTTACTAAACGACGAGCCTGTTTTTGTATGTTGCGCGGAGAGCATGAAGAAGAAAAAGTCGTTCACGATCAGGGATATTGCCGAGAATGCGGGGGTTTCTCCCGCCACTGTTTCGCTTGTGCTGAATGGGAAGGGCGACATTTCGGGTGAGACACGTGCGCGTGTTCTTGAGTCGGTTTCGAAGCTGAATTATGTGCCACGCGCTGCAAAAACTAGCGCGGGTTCTGGGGCAAATGAGACGATCCGCTTTCTGAAAATTGCCAAGCACGGTGAAACCGTCAATCGCGACCACAGCATATTTATTTCAGATTATATCGATGGCATGTCGTCGGAAGCGATACGTCGGAATTATACCCTTGAGGTGGTCAGTTTCGAAGGTCAACCGATCAGTGCGGTCGCTGAATCGCTCGCAGGGGCATCAATCCGTGGCGTTATCGCCTTGGGAACCGAGCTGACCGCAGCCGATATCCATATGATTCAGGGTCTTGGTTTGCCCACCGTATTTATTGACACGTTTTATGAAGTTGTTGATGCGAATTTCGTTGATATGAACAATGAAGATGCTGTTTTCAAAGTTCTTTCACGTTTCAAACAGCTTGGTTTATCGCGTATTGGTTTTGTCGCCAGTCATACGCAAACAACGAACTTCCGGCTCCGTAGAGATGCGTTTTTCAAGAATATGCAGCGTTTAGATTTGCAGGTTCGCGAGAATGACATCTTGTCGGTCGAATCGACCTATGAAGGTGCACATCGCGATACTTGCGCCATGCTGCATTCTGGGCTTGATCTGGCCGAAGGCTATTTCTGCACCAACGATATTATTGCCTATGGTTTCATCCGGGCGCTGAAAGCAAAGAATATTCGTATTCCCGACGATGTGTCTGTCATTGGCTTCGACAATCTTCCGCAAAGCGCAACATTGGAACCGGGACTTACTACTGTTGAAGTTTCCAAGCGGAAAATTGGAAACCTTGCCGTGACCATCCTCGACGATCTGATCAACACGTCTGAATCCCAGCCGCCGGTTAAGATTCTGGTCGGTGCGGATATTGTGTCTCGTGCTAGCGATTCCGCTCAATCCGCGCGGAAAAGCAAGTCTCCTCAGACCCTAAGTGTTTAATAGGCGCCCGAGTTTAACGTACTGCCACACCCAGCTTATCTGTGGCTGAACACTTTGAGAAAAGATTGCCACACCTTTATAAAATCAGTAATGATTTCAGGTGATTGCTGATAATTTTTGAAAAAGTTGGAGGCCTCACCCGGAATCGAACCGGGGTGCAAGGATTTGCAGTCCTCTGCGTAACCACTCCGCCATGAGGCCATCCGTAAGAGGCATGTCAAATCAGCCATTGCTCTCTTGAGCAGTTCCAATATTGATAGAGACGCGCTTCGTCAAGCGCTTAGCTGCGATTGATTTGTTTTTCTCCAAAGCTCTTTGCATAAACCGGTTTCACTTTGCATCAGTCGTCGGGATCACGATCCGATGGTGTCTGTGGACGTGCAAGATTGCCTCTGGAAAATGTGTAACCTGTTTCCACGGCGTTATTTCCAAACTTGTTTCGCAAGCGGTCGATAGCCCCCTCTGCAACCGCTCGCTTTGTGGCCTGCGTATCAACAAGATCGGGCGGGTCTGCGCGTTCGTCTGCTGAAAGTTCGCCAACGCCAATGCCGAGCAATCGGAATTTGGTTCCATCCAATTCTTTTTCCAGTAGTTGAAGCCCAGTGCGGAAAATGCGGTCGGCAAGCTGTGTCGGGTCAGCCAGTTGCCGATTTCGGGTTCGCAGTTTGAAGTCCTGTGTTTTCAGTTTGAGAACGACTGTGCGCCCTGCAATGTCGGCTGCCTTGAGGCGTCGCGATACTTTTTCCGAAAGTGCCCGCAGCACCGGCACCAGATCGCTTGCCTGCGAAAGGTCCTTGTTAAAAGTCGTTTCAGCCGAAACGTTTTTCATATCATGTTCAGGTTCAACCTTGCGGCTGTCCTGTCCGCGCGAAAGTCTGAAAAGCCGCTGCCCCATCGTACCATAGGCTTTCATGAGTGCGACTTCGTCCATGGTCTGCAACTGGCCGATTGTACGAATACCGTCGCTTTCCAGCTTTGCATTGAAGGCTTTCCCAACGCCCCAGATCATGCTGGCTGGCTTGTCGCGTAGAAAATCGAGCGCTTCAGCCTCGCCTATGACGGAAAATCCGCGTGGCTTTTCGAGGTCGGATGCGACTTTGGCCAGATATTTGCAATAGGAAAGGCCGACAGAGATACTTATGCCGATTTCGTCTTCGACGCGTTTGGCAAAGCGCGCCAGTACAATCGCCGCGGGTGCACGATGTAGTCTCTCTGTGCCGCCAAGATCAAGGAATGCTTCATCGATGGATATGGGTTCAACCAGCGGGGTGAGATCATGCATCAATTGCCGGACTTCGCGTCCGACACGAGCATATTTTTCCATATTGGGTTTGACGACGATAGCCTGCGGACAGGCCTCCAGTGCTTTAAACATCGGCATAGCAGAGCGCACGCCATGAATGCGCGCGATGTAGCAGGCGGTGGAAACAACGCCGCGTGTGCCACCGCCAATGATGACTGGCTTGTCACGTATATCGGGATTATCGCGCTTTTCCACAGAAGCATAAAACGCATCGCAATCCACATGGGCGAGGGAGAGTTTGTAAAGCTCTTTATGCCGCACCAGACGCGGACTGCCACAGGCACGGCAGCGCCGCACAGACTCAAGCTTTTGCAGCGATAAGCAATCGCGGCAGAAGCCTTGTTCTGGACTGTTGGCTATAAATGGCTCGGTCATGGCTGTGTGTGGTCTGATGAACATAAAACGAACATCGATTTATAACATCAAAGCGCGATAATGCCATCGCCACTCTGTCGCCCTGTCAGCTCTGCACTTGACATTGGCAAAGATATCACCAAGTTTAGTGTTATGAACAACCGTTTTGCTTCCATACTCCATCGGGTTCAACCGATCACGGGATAGCAACCCTCGAGTCCTGCTCAGCGCAGAGGATTCTGGGGGACGGTTTGCCGCTTGCCTTCAAGCGGAATTACTAAAAGCGCTTTCTTTAAAAATTCAATCAGTTGCTCCGGACCAGTCGAGTTGCGGAGGACAATTATCATTAGGCAGCAGTGAGCTATCGTCATGAGTGCAAAGAATCGCAAGAAGCCAAAGATCGTCGTCAGCGACATTGATCACGAACGGCTGACAATTCTGGCCGGAAACGTCTCCGAAAAACTGGAGGAAGTTGCTGAGGAATTGTTGCAGGAGCTGGACCGCGCCAAAATTGTCCCGCAAAAAAAGCTGCCGGCGGATGTCGTGCATATGGGCTCGACAGTGGAATTTCGCTCCAATGACGGCCACGAGCGCAAAGTGACGCTGGTTTATCCGGGCGAGGCAGATATTGCGCAGGGTAAAATCTCGATCCTGACGCCAATTGGAACAGCGCTGATCGGCCTTACGCCGGGGCAGTCGATGTCATGGGTTGCACGTGACGGTAAGACTCATGAGCTTAATGTTTTGAGTGTGTCACAGACTGAAGCTGCGAGCGCCTGATTGGTTTAGCAAGCGGTAAAAATGATAAAGCCCTGCATTTGCAGGGCTTTCTTTTATAGATGGTGGTTTAATCCGCCCGGCAGAAGTGCCGCTGCTTTTTCAATTGTCGCCGGATCGCGCCCGGTCTCCTGACAAAACCGCATCAGTGTGGGTTCATGACCAAGATAAAATTGCAGAACGCCTGCCAGAAAGCCGGGCTCCTGTGCTGCGGAGCGGATTGACGAGGCCTCAATACCGGTTAAAGCGAGAAAACGCGGCATCAGTTCCGCATCTTGTGCAAGCCATACCAGTGCTTCAACTGCAATATTTTCCGCATCCGTCTGGCTCATGAGTGTCTTCATGGGCTTTCTCCGTGTTTGAGCAGGCTTGCTTTTAGCCTCCGAAGACTATTGCTTCAATGTAAGATGGAAGGAATATTTGCCTTTCGTCAATGAAATGCGCTTAAACTAATGAAATCCATAGGGGTGTAATGGGCAGATCAACCTGTCTTGCGACGGATAAGAATTAGGCCAGGAAATATTCGATGACTAAAACTGTGATGATCGTCGAGGACAACGAACTCAATATGAAGTTGTTTCGCGATCTTATCGAAGCCAGCGGATATGAAACCATCAGGACCCGAAATGGTCTTGAGGCGCTTGATCTTGCCCGCGAACACCGCCCTGATCTCATTTTGATGGATATTCAGCTTCCTGAGGTTTCGGGTCTGGAAGTCACCAAGTGGCTCAAGGATGATGAGGAGCTCAAGCATATTCCGGTGATTGCGGTCACCGCATTTGCGATGAAGGGAGATGAGGAACGCATCCGGCAGGGCGGTTGCGAGGCCTATATATCAAAACCTATTTCGGTTCCGCGTTTTATCGAAACCATAAAATCTTATCTGGGAGACGCTTAGAGGGTCCTTTATCTGAGGGCACATACGGGGCGGGAATTGGGGGCATTGCATTATGACAGCAAGAATTCTCGTCGTTGACGCTGAGGAATCGCACGTAAAGCTGCTCGAAGCTCTGTTGCTGAGCGAGTATTACGAGGTCGTGACAGCCGATAATGGTGCGGAAGCGATTGAAATCTGTCTTGGCGGGCAGATTGATGTGATCATTCTGGATGTTTTGATTCCGGTCACTGATGGATTTGAGTTGTGTCGTCGTTTGAAGGACGATCCGCGAACAACCAATATTCCTATTATAATTCTCACAGCGCTTGATGGCGCAGAAGACAAGATTAAGGGGCTTGAGGCTGGAGCGGACGATTTCATGTCCAAGCCGGTACAGGATTCGCAACTTCTTTCGCGTGTGAAGAGCCTCGCCCGGCTTAAAATGGTGTCTGACGAGCTGTTTCAGCGCACCGGCACTGTCGCTGACACGGAAGTCGAGGCACTGCTTGCCACCAAGCTCTCCGGTCGCTTTGGGGGAGGCGATGATGCGGCACGTATTCTCGTGGTCGATGAGAATGAGCTGGCAGCCGCTCGGCTGCGCTTGATTCTTGGCGAAGATTATTTCGTTGATGTCGCGCATGATGCCAATGGCGCGCTCATCAAGGCGATCGAGAATGACTACGACAGCATCGTCATTTCGGCCGATTTCACCTATTACGACCCGCTGAGACTTTGTTCGCAAATGCGTACGATGGAGCGCACGCGGCTTGTTCCCATCATTCTTATTGTCAATGAAGATGAAGGTTCGCTGGTCGTTCGCGCGCTTGAGCTGGGGGTAAATGATTATGTGATGCGCCCGCTGGAGAAGCTTGAGCTTTATGCGCGGCTACGGACACAGATCAAACGTAAATGTTATAATGATCTGTTGCGTCAGAGCCTGCATCGCACAATCACCATGGCGGTGACTGACAGCCTCACTGGGCTGCATAACCGTCGTTACCTTGATACGCATATGCCAGTGCTTCTTGCGCGCGCTACGGGGCGTGAGCGCCCGTTGTCGGTCATCATGGTCGACTTCGACCATTTCAAGCGCGTCAATGACAAATATGGCCACGATGGCGGCGATGATGTGCTGCGTGAATTCTCAGCGCGGCTGCGCACACAGATTCGCGGTATGGATGTGATGTGCCGTTATGGCGGCGAAGAATTTGCTATCGTGCTTCCGGATACCGATCTTGCAGCCGCGGCGTCCGTGGCAGAGCGCATTCGCGATGCTGTGGCCGCGCAGCCTTTCCTGATCGCCCGTGGCGCTCACAAGATCGATATGACGATCAGCATTGGGATTGCAGCCTTACGGCTCATGGGTGGCGATAGTGTTGAAGCGCTTTTTGCGCGCACGGATGCAGCCCTTTATGAAGCCAAGAAAAAAGGCCGCAACCGGATTGTTCTGTCTGCGGCCTGATACTTTCCCACAGCTAATAAAAAAGCCGTCTCAAACGAGACGGCTTTTTGATTCCTGCCAGTAAATTCTGGCGGCGGAAACGAATTACTTAATCTTCGTTTCCTTGAAGTCGACGTGCTTGCGCGCAATCGGGTCGTACTTTGTCTTTGTCATCTTTTCCGTCATCGTGCGGCTGTTCTTCTTCGTTACGTAGAAGAAGCCGGTGTCAGCGGTCGACAAAAGCTTGATCTTGATGGTCGTAGCCTTGGCCATATCGAAATACCTGCTCTTTCATGATTAAACCGCTGCGAGTCTGTCCAATTGGTCAGAAGCGGAAATTCGGCGCGACACTACGGATTAAGGGCGAAAAGTCAACCCCGCTTCTTCCTTTGAACAAGTCTTATCGCAGCAAAGAGTGCAAAAGCTGCAAAAAAGACGCCCAGAGTCAGTGGAAAGCCCTTGGGTCCAGCCATATCCATACCCACGCCAACGGCCTGTGGGCCTGCCAACATGCCGATGGCATAGCAGAAGATGAAGGCGGCATTGGCTGATGCAAGCTCGCGACCGGTGAGTTCTGAACCAAGATGCGCAAGCCCGACAGTGTAGAGACCCGCAACGACACCGCCCCAGAGGAACAGCACAGCCGCCATCAGATACCAGTTCTCCATCAGATAGGGCAGGGCCATCATCCCGGCGAGACCCGTAACGGCGCAGAACAGCAACAGTTTGCGGCGGTCCGAAATGCGGTCGCTGATGATTCCCAGCGGTATCTGCATCAGGACATTGCCAAGACCGATCATCGTCAGCAGCAGGGCTGCATCGCCTTCGTCATAGCCAACACGGGCGCCAAAGACCGGGAACAGGGCGAAACCGCCAGTTTCAACTGCGCCAAATACGAAGACTGCCATCGTTGCCGTCGGTACGGCAAAAATAAACGGCAGAAAGGGAACGTGTTCGCCTTCCTCGAAATCCGGGCTGTCGCGCCATGCGACAACCACCGGAATGATGGCGATCAAGATGATGGCGAAACCGACATAGAACGGCAAACCACCCGCGCTGCCGATCTTTGAAAAGAGCCAAGGGCCGAGCGCAAAGCCGAGCGAAAGCGAGGTTGCGTAAATGCCGAGCACAAGGCCACGTTTTTCAGGCGGAGCTGAGGCGTTGATCCAGTATTCCGAGAGAACGAAAAGCACTGTCAGCGCAAAATGCAGGACGATTCGCAGAGCAAACCATGCCCAGAGTGGCTGAAAAAAGTGAAAGCCCAGAAATGCGACGCTGCCAATCAAGAGCATCAGAACAATTGCCTTGGCCACACCGAGGCGGGCGGCAATGGGTGCTGCGAGCGGTGCGGCAACAATGGATGCAAGACCTGCGACTGCAGTGTTCGCACCGATAAGGCTGGCTGAGTGGCCGCGGCTTTCAAGCAGAACGCTCAGAAGCGGAATACCGAGCCCGATCGCTGCACCCATGGCGCTGATCGTGGCGATTGCCGCTGCAAGGGAACGCCAATGCATCTGGCCCTGGGTGTTCCCGCCGTCTGGTTCCTGGGGGATGATGTCGGCAGGATAAACTTCTTTATTCATTAGGTCAGATCACTTCGCGAACAAAGCGGCCATGCCGCTTGCTGTATTGCACCACTGGCAGAGTGGCTGGCAGTTCAAGCCGGGTTTCCGTCAGCAGCATTTGCGCTTCTTTCAGAATTGTCTGAGTAATACGGGCGACGTCCAGTTTATCAACTTCATCGACGGCCACCCAATCCAAATCTTGTAGTTCTCCACTGGGAACAAGTTTCTGGCTTGCCAGTTCCGGCAGGCTGTCACGGAAAGCAATAAAAAAGCGCGTGTCGAAACGACGTACATTTCCGGGGGGAGTGATTGCACGGGCGAAATAGCGCAGGTCTCCCAGCGCAGGCAGCGCACCACCTTCCAGAAATGCCAACCAGTCCTTGTTTGCAGGATAATTGGCACCGTTTAATGACAAGGCGTTTTCCGCCCCGGGACGCGCGAGTTTTAGCCCGGTTTCTTCAAATGTTTCGCGAATGGCACAGAGCCCAAGCGCTCTTGCGCGGCGTTGTGAAGCGCGCGCACCCATGCCAGATACCAGCTTCTGCGTGTCATCGGAGCTGAGCTCGGAGGCAGCGCCAATGCTGCCATCGATAGGATC
>Ga0213829_1000581_pt1 | contig 33218 bp, 30 predicted proteins | sample MC6MC0896MG_FD_180665 | JGI IMG/M metagenome (GOLD analysis project Ga0213829, IMG submission 180665) | Enriched soil aggregate microbial communities from Iowa State University, Ames, United States - MC6-MC0896-MG | ecosystem: Environmental > Terrestrial > Soil > Unclassified | place: USA: Iowa...
TCGGCGCCGAATACATCATGAAGCTGCTGCCGCGCGGCACCCACGACTTCAAGAAATTCATCCGCCCTTCCGAGCTGGGTGCCTGGAGCCGTATGGCCGGGCTGACTGTCAAGGACATCATCGGGCTGACCTACAATCCGCTGACCAAACACTACAAGCTCGCGTCCGACGTGGACGTCAACTACATGATCCAGACCCTGCGCGAGGAGTAAGCCGATGCGTATCAGAGCAGTCCTTTTCGACATGGACGGCACCCTGCTCGACACCGCGCCGGACTTCATTGCCATCTGCCAGGCGATGCTTGCCGACCGCGGCTTGCCGCCGATCAACGATAAGCAGATTCGCGACGAAATCTCCGGCGGCGCCAAGGCGATGGTCGCCGCGACGTTTTCCATGGACCCGGAATCGCCGGGATTCGAGGAATTGCGCCTGGAGTTCCTCGAGCGTTATCTCGTGGGTTGCGCCGTTCACAGCAAATTGTTCGACGGCATGGGCGAGTTGCTGGCCGATATCGAGAAAGCCAATCTGATCTGGGGCGTAGTCACCAACAAGCCGCTGCGGTTCGCCGAGCCGATCATGCAGCAGTTGGGGCTGGCCGAGCGCTCGGCGCTGCTGATTTGTCCGGACCATGTGAAGAACAGCAAACCAGACCCGGAACCGTTGATTCTCGCCTGCAAGATGCTCGACCTGGACCCGGCCAGCGTACTGTTTGTGGGTGATGACCTGCGCGATATCGAATCCGGTCGCGACGCCGGCACCCGAACCGCTGCGGTGACTTTTGGTTATATCCATCCGGACGATAACCCGCGGCACTGGGGCGCGGATGTGGTGGTGGATCATCCGCTGGAGTTGCGCAAAGTGCTTGATAGCGCCCTTTGCGGATGCTGAACCTGCCCGCTTTTTTGTAGGAGCGATCCTGCTCGCGAAAAACCTGAGAACGCCACGGGGTATCAGGTTTGTCGCGTTATCGTTCACGACCATCGCGAGCAGGCTCGCTCCCACAGGTTAGCGCTTCACCTAAAGAATTTATGTTGAGGTTTTTATGTTTGATTATTCCGCCCGCCCCGAACTGCTCAAGGACCGGGTCATCCTGGTCACCGGTGCCGGTCGTGGCATCGGCGCTGCCGCTGCGAAAACCTACGCCGCCCACGGCGCTACCGTACTGCTGCTGGGCAAGACCGAGGCCAACCTGACTCAGGTCTACGACGACATTGAAGCCGCCGGTCACCCACAGCCGGTGGTGATCCCGTTCAATCTGGAAACCGCCCTGCCCCATCAATACGATGAGTTGGCAGCGATGATCGAAACCGAATTCGGCCGCCTCGACGGCCTGCTGCATAACGCATCGATCATCGGCCCGCGTACGCCGATCGAGCAGCTGTCGGGTGAAAACTTCATGCGCGTCATGCACGTCAACGTCAACGCGATGTTCATGTTGACCAGCACACTGCTGCCGCTGCTCAAACTGTCCCAGGACGCTTCGGTGGTGTTTACCTCTAGCAGCGTCGGCCGTAAAGGGCGTGCGTACTGGGGTGCGTACGGAGTCTCCAAATTTGCCACCGAAGGCTTGATGCAAACCCTGGCCGATGAAGTCGATACCGTGGCACCGATGCGTGCCAACAGCATCAACCCAGGCGCCACCCGCACCAGCATGCGGGCCCAGGCCTACCCCGGGGAAAACCCGCTGAACAACCCGACGCCGGAGGAGATCATGCCGGTCTATCTCTACTTGATGGGCCCGGACAGCACCGGCATCAACGGCCAGGCTTTCAACGCCCAGTAGTGCCGTGCGTCGCTTTTGTGTCGCGACAACATCTGTCGCGACGCTGGAAATACCCCACAACTACCCCTGGATTGCCGGTCAAACAACCGGCGACACTCGTCATTCCTCTCGTCACCAGTCCCAAGCTATTGATTTATATCGTTATTATTCGACGGAACATTCTCGCATCACTTCCGCTCTAAAGCTGCTCAAACACGCGGTGTGAAAGCAGACGGGACGTCGATAGTTACTTTATCTTCGGCAAAGCGGATTAGACTCGTAGGAGATGTCCTACGGGACTGATGGACCAGTATGACGCGCAGCCCAAAGCCGCTCTCACCCAGCTTGTAAGACTGTCTTACTGCTCAGGGGCGCACGCCATATGAAACCACCTTCCCAGACCAACGCAATTGACTTCGATCGCGCCAAATTGCAACGCCTGGGCTTTAGTCAACAGCCCCCCCGTCCAGAGAGGTCGGTCAGCTGTGCGCAAATGCGCCAGCAACTGAACCAATTACTGCAGACCAGCCTTGAGCCGCAACGTATCCTCGGGCTGTTTTTTCGCGAGATCCAGCGTTTGGTCCCACTGGACGCCTTGAGTTACGAACACAAGGCCAGCGACTTGCGCCTGGAGTTCGGCGAACGCGCCCCTCATTCGATCGGCTACAGCCTCAACCATGAGGGCGAGCACCTGGGGCACCTGGTATTTCGCCGCAAGCAGGCATTCAGCGACCAGGAACAAGGCAACCTCGAGTCGATACTGTCCGCATTGTGGTATCCGATGCGCAATACGCTGCTCTACCGTGCCGCGACCCAAAGCGCCTTGCGTGATCCGCTCACGGACACCGGCAACCGCACCGCCATGGATCAGACCCTGCAGCGGGAGATCGAGATGTCGCGTCAGCACTTGCAACCTTTGTCGCTGTTGATGCTGGACATCGATCACTTCAAACACGTCAATGACATTCACGGGCACAGTGCTGGCGATGCGGTGCTGAAGGCGGTAGCCGGCTCGATCAAGCACCAGCTGCGCAACGTGGACATGGTGTTCCGCTTTGGTGGCGAAGAGTTCCTGATTCTGCTTTCCAACACCGGCCGGGAGGCGGCCGCCATGATCGGCGAGCGGTTGCGATTTGCGGCGCAGGAGCAGGATTATGCCGCGGATGGCAAATCGATCGAGCTGACGGTCAGCCTCGGCTGTTCGACCCTGTTGCCCGGCGAGTCCGCCGATAGCCTGCTGCGACGGGCCGATAGCGCCCTGTATGTGGCCAAGCGCGCAGGTCGCAACCGACTGGCGATGGCGGGGTGAAGGCCGCCGGGGCGGCCCGCACGCAATAGCGCTAACGGACAGCGCCGCGCAACTCGCCTACCAGCCCTTGCAGCCTGGCCGGTTCGGCCGCCTCTACCGTCACTGCGGGGCCTGCCACCAGGGTTACTCGCGACCACAACCGACGAAACACCCCCTTGTCCGGATCGCGACTGAAAAAACTGCCCCACAATCCCTGCAGCGCCAACGGAATCACCGGCACCGGCGTCTCTTCGAGAATCCGCGTCAGCCCGCCCCTGAACTCATTGATCTCGCCATCGGCGGTCAGTTTGCCTTCAGGGAAGATGCACACCAGCTCACCGTCTTTCAGATACCGGGCAATGCGCGTGAACGCTTTTTCGTAAATCTGGATGTCTTCCTGACGCCCCGCGATCGGAATGGCCCCGGCCGTGCGAAAGATGAAGTTCAGCACCGGCAGGTTGTAGATCTTGTAATACATCACAAAGCGAATCGGCCGACGCACCGCACCAGCGATCAGCAACGCATCGACGAAGGACACATGATTGCAGACCAGCAACGCCGCGCCTTCATCGGGAATCAGCTGCAGGTTGCGATGCTCCACGCGGTACATGGAATGGCTGAGCAGCCAGATCATGAAGCGCATGCTGAACTCGGGGACAATCTTGAAGATGTAGGCGTTGACCCCGATGTTCAGCAGCGACACCACCAGGAACAGCTGCGGGATCGACAACTTGGCCATGCTCAACAATACGATCGAGACGATCGCCGAAACCACCATGAACAGCGCGTTGAGTATGTTGTTGGCTGCAATCACCCGCGCCCGCTCGTTCTCGGGGGTGCGCGACTGGATCAGTGCATACAGCGGCACAATATAGAAACCACCAAAGATCCCCAGGCCGAGAATGTCCATCAACACCAGCCAGGTATGCCCAAAGCCAAGAATCTCGACCCAGCCGTGGCCGTCGACGCTGCCCGCAATTCCACCGGAGTGCCACCACAGCAGTAACCCGAACACCGTCAGGCCGAACGAGCCGAACGGCACCAGGCCGATTTCGACTTTGCGCCCGGACAATTTTTCGCAAAGCATCGAGCCCAGCGCGATCCCGACCGAGAACACCGTGAGAATCAGCGTCACCACGGTTTCATCGCCGTGCATCCACTCCTTGGCGTAAGCCGGGATCTGTGTCAGATAAATCGCCCCGACAAACCAGAACCAGGAGTTGCCGACAATCGATCGCGACACTGCCGGGGTCTGGCCCAGACCCAGCTTCAGGGTGGCCCAGGATTGACTGAAAATGTTCCAGTTCAGGCGCATCTCCGGCGAAGCGGCCGCGGCACGCGGGATACTGCGGCTGGCCAGGTAGCCGAGGACCGCAATGCCAACGATCGCGGTGGAGACTATGGGCGCGTATTGACTGGACGACATCATGATCCCGGCGCCGATGGTTCCGGCAAGGATCGCCAGGAAGGTACCCATCTCCACCAGGCCATTACCGCCTACCAGCTCTTCTTCGTGCAAGGCCTGGGGCAGGATCGAATATTTCACCGGGCCGAACAACGCCGAGTGGGTGCCCATGGCAAACAGCGCCACCAGCATCAGCGACAGGTGATCGAACATGAAACCGACCGCCCCGACGGCCATGATCGCGATTTCCCCAAGTTTGATCAGGCGGATCAGCGCATCCTTGGCGAATTTTTCGCCGAACTGACCGGCCAGCGCCGAGAACAGAAAGAACGGCAGGATGAACAGCAGCGCACACAGGTTGACCCAGATCGAGCGGTCACCCTCGATCGTCAGCTTGTACAGAATGGCTAGGATCAACGACTGTTTGAAGATGTTGTCGTTGAAGGCACCCAGCGACTGTGTGATGAAAAACGGCAGGAAGCGCCGGGTGCGCAGCAAGGTGAACTGTGAGGGATGACTCATCTTCCGTGTCCCTGATTTTGATAAAGAGTGGCATGGATACGTTGATTGGAATGTCGAACGTCGATCCAGGCCACACATTACCTAATCCTGGGGAATTATTTCTTTAATCCTGTGATACAAGGCGAGACAAATAACTCCCCCCGCCACGCACCCTGCAACGTCCGTTTGCCGACGATCAGCCACATCACCACCAGCAACGCCACCAACACACAGCCGAAGACACTGAAAAAGCCCAGGTTCAACACGCTGGCCAATTTTAATGTCGTCAGGGCATAAACGCCCAGGGGGAAGGTAAAGCCCCACCAGCCGAGGTTGAACGGAATCCCGGCGCGCAAGTAGCGCACGGTGATCAGCAACGCGATCAGCATCCACCACAGGCCAAACCCCCACAGCATGATCCCGGCCACCAGACCCAACCCGGAGGCGATTCCACCAACCCCAGGCAGACCGTTGGCGGAAAAGATCGCTGGCGCGTCAGCACCCAACAGCAACATGCCCAACGCACCGGTGCCGATCGGACCGAGCGCCAGCCAGCTCGAGGCGGCCATGTTTTCGTGGGGCAGTTTATGCAAGGCCATGCGCAACAGCAGGATGGTCAGAATGCTGAACGCAACCGGCAGGGAAAAGGCCCAGAGCACGTAGCTGGTGACCAACACCACGATCTGCGAATGGGCATCCGCCAGATGCGGCGCCAACAGGCCACCACTGGCGGCGGCGACTTCCGCAGCCACCACCGGCAATAACCACACTGCCGTCATCTGATCGATGCTGTGTTCCTGACGGGTGAACATCAGGTAGGGGATCATCACGCCACAAGCCACGGACATCGCCACGTCAAGCCACCACAACATGTCGACGACAGGCACCACGCTTGCGCCCCAACGCGGCAGACCGAACACGAGAAAACCATTGATGATGGTCGCCAGACCCATCGGGATGGTGCCGAAGAACATCGACACGGTCGAATGACCGAAAATCCGCCGCGCCTCATCGAAAAACAGCACCCAACGCGCGGTATATAGAGCGGTGAATGTGACAAACAGAACGATATTGAACAGCCAGAGCGCTTCGGCAATCCCGTGAACGCCGGGACTCGCACCCGGCCATTGCGCCAGCGCCAATGCCAGCACACCGGTGCCCATGGTGGCGGCAAACCAGTTCGGGGTGAACTGGCGGATCACTTCGCGCGGATGGTGCAGATGACTGAAAGGCTTGAAGCCGGCTGGGGCGGTATTAGGGCATGTCATGGCGAACTCCTGTCCTCTTGTTGAGGTGGAGTTCATCGTAGAACCCAATCGAATATCTATATAACGGGTAATATCTCTAACTGTTATCTATTTTATAGATCAAACATTCATTCAACGTCCACGCTGCAGACGCTGGCCGACCGCTGACGCATCAAGCCGAGTAACGCCCCAAGAGACAGCAAGATCAACATCGCGCCATAGCCATCAGTGGTCGCCACCAGGCCAACCGTCCGCGTCAGGCTCCCCGCCAATAACGATGGCAAACAGAACGCCAGATAACTCAGCACATAAAACGCCGACATCAACCCGGCCCGCTCATGGGGCAGCGCCAGCGGCACCAGACTGCGCACTGTACCCAGGAACCCGGCGCCGAATCCGCAACCGGCCACCAGTGTGCCGAGGAAAAACAGCGGCAGGCTGGCACCGTGCACACCCAATAAAACCATTGCGACACCCGCCGGCAACAACGTGCCGCCCAACAGCAACGCCTTGGTGGCGGATCGATTGCGCAGGCTGAAGATCATCAACGCACCGGTCAGGGTCAATACCGCCACCGTCGCACCGCCAATCAGGTTCGAGTCAGAGCCTGTGGCCGTGCGCACCAGCGAAGGTGCCAGCGATGCATAAAAACCGCCGAGCGCCCAGGTCGCGATATTCAGCGGCAACACCCGCCACAAGGTGGCACGTGCCTGGATCGGTACATGCAAGGTCGGACGCAGCGACCCCCAGGCACCCGCTTGTGGACTGACGGTTTCAGGCAGGCGCCAGACGTACACGCCTTGTGTCACAAACAGCGCCAGCAACACCCAGTAGGTCAATTGCAACGGCAGCGGTGCGAACTCTGCCAACAACCCACAGCCCATGGCTCCGACCGCCATGCCCAGCAACGGCGCGACACTGTTGACCAGGGGTCCCTGCTGACGATCGGTGTCCAGCAATGCGGCACTCAGCACGGCGGTAGCCATCCCTGTCGCAAATCCCTGAAGCACCCGCGCACCGATCAGCCACGCCACGCTGTCGGCATTGATAAACAGCAACATCGCCAACATGTTCAGCAGTACAGCGGTGAAAATCACCGGCTTGCGGCCCAGGTAATCCGAAAGGGAACCGACCGTCAGTAGCGCCACCAATAAACTGATGGCATAGACCCCGAAAATAACGGTCAGGGTCGCCGCCGAGAACTGCAGCTGTTCCTGATACAAGTGATACAAGGGCGTCGGGGCAGTGGAAGCGGCGAGAAAACTGAGTAAGGTAATCGCCAGGAACCACAGGCTTGAACGGTTGGAAGCAGAACTCTTCGACGTTGATTTGCGCATGGCACACTCCACAAAAGCTAATTTTTTGCTTTTACAGAGTGTGCTACTGGCGAACGCTTAAAGCAAATTCTTTGTGTTAAGGTCCGATACATGGCTATTAAAGAAGGTTTACGCCCCGGTGGCCGTAGCGCCAGGGTGCAGGAGTCGATTCATTCGGCCGTCCATGACCTGCTCCAGGAGCAGGAGCGCTCTACCCTGACCGTCCCGCAAATCGCCGCCCGCGCGGGGGTCACGCCGTCGACCATTTACCGGCGCTGGGGCGACTTGTCCGCATTGCTGGCCGATGTCGCCCTCGCCCGCATGCGCCCCGACAGCGAACCGGCCAATACTGGCACCCTGCGCGGTGACGTGCTCGCCTGGGCAGAGCAGTATCTGGACGAGATGAGTTCGCAACCCGGTCGCAACATGCTGCGCGATGTGCAAAGCAGCACGCTGCCGATTTATTGCGCGACCATCATTGGCGGGCAGTTGCAGGCGATTCTCGATCGATACCCCGATCAGCCGAAGCCAAGCGTCGATCGATTGATCAACCTGGTGGCGGCGCCTACGGTGTTTCGTATCCTGTTTTCCGAGGCGCCGCTGGAGGTTGAAGAGTTGCATCGGTTGATCGAAATAGCGTTGAGTCAGTAAGGCCCATTTCGCGGGCTTGCCCGCGAAGAGGCCCGCACAGACACGATGATCTGCCTGCCCCCCCCCCCGCGACACCCCACCACGCCACGACCTTGGTCGACACTGACTAACACCGGCGCTCGTGCGAGACTGTCTCACCGGGCGGAAGTCCCGGGTGTCTTTGTCTGGAGTTACCATGTCGCTGTCCAGCGGGCTGATCGCCACCGTCGCCCTGGCCTATATGGCCATCCTGTTCGCCATCGCTTTCTACGGTGACCGGCGCAGTGCGCCCTTGCCACCCCGAGTGCGTGCCTGGGTGTACAGCCTGTCACTGGCGGTCTATTGCACCAGCTGGACCTTCTTCGGCGCCGTGGGCCAGGCCGCCGAACAACTCTGGTCATTCCTGCCTATCTACCTCGGGCCGATCCTGCTGCTGGTCTGCGCGCCGTGGGTCCTGCAGAAAATGGTGATGATCAGCAAGCAGGAGAACATCACTTCGATTGCCGACTTCATCGCTGCGCGCTATGGCAAATCCCAGGCGCTGGCGGTGGTAGTGGCGCTGATCTGCCTGGTCGGTGTGTTGCCCTACATCGCGCTACAGCTCAAGGGCATCGTGCTCGGGGTGAATCTGCTGATCGGCGCAGGCGCGGACGCCACGGGCACTCGCGCCCAGGATACGGCGCTGGTGGTATCGCTGGTGCTGGCGCTGTTTACCATCGTCTTCGGTACCCGCAACCTCGACGCCACGGAACACCACCGCGGCATGGTTCTGGCGATCGCGTTCGAATCGCTGGTCAAGCTCTTCGCGTTTCTCGCGGTCGGCGCCTTTGTGACCTACGGCCTCTTCGACGGTCCCGACGACCTGTTCGATCAAGCCATGCTCGCCCCACGCCTGGAGGAATACTGGAAGGAAACCATCAACTGGCCATCGATGGTGGTCCAGACCGGTGTGGCGATGATGGCGATCATCTGCCTGCCCCGCCAGTTCCATGTGACCGTGGTGGAAAACATCGATCCCCAGGATCTACGCGTGGCCAAATGGGTGTTCCCGGCTTATCTGGCGCTGGCGGCGTTGTTTGTCGTTCCGATCGCCCTCGCCGGCCAGATGCTGCTGCCCAGTTCGGTGTTGCCGGATTCTTTCGTCATCAGCCTGCCCCTGGCGCAGGCTCATCCGGCCCTGGCATTGCTGGCGTTTATCGGGGGCGCCTCGGCGGCGACCGGCATGGTGATCGTCGCCAGCGTGGCGCTGTCGACCATGGTCTCCAACGACATGCTGCTGCCATGGTTGCTGCGACGCAACAACGCCGAGCGGCCGTTCGAAGTGTTCCGCCAGTGGATGCTTTCGGTGCGCCGGGTCACCATCGTGGTAATTCTGCTACTGGCCTACGTCAGCTATCGCCTGCTGGGCTCGACCGCAAGCCTGGCAACCATCGGCCAGATTGCCTTCGCCGCCGTCACCCAACTGGCCCCGGCCATGCTCGGCGCGCTGTACTGGAAACAGGCCAACCGTCGTGGGGTATTCGCCGGTCTCGCCACCGGGACGTTCCTCTGGTTCTACACCCTGATCCTGCCGATTGCCGCCCACAGCCTGGGGTTGTCCTTGAGCAGTTTCCCGGGTTTGACCTGGCTGCACAGCAATCCACTGCACCTGCCGATCACCCCGCTGACCCAAGGCGTGGTGCTGTCGCTGGCGGGCAATTTCACCCTGTTTGCCTGGGTGTCGGTGCTGTCGCGCACCCGCGTCTCGGAGCACTGGCAGGCCGGGCGCTTCATCGGCCAGGAAATCAGCGCCCGTCCCAGTTCCCGCTCCATGCTGGCGGTACAGATCAACGATTTGCTGCAACTGGCGGCTCGTTTCGTCGGTGAAGAACGGGCTCGTCAAAGTTTCATCCGTTTCGCCTACCGCCAGGGCAAAGGCTTCAACCCGAACCAGAACGCCGACGGTGAATGGATCGCCCACACCGAGCGCCTGCTGGCCGGTGTGCTCGGCGCTTCCTCGACTCGCGCGGTGGTGAAGGCGGCCATCGAAGGTCGGGAAATGCAACTCGAAGATGTCGTGCGGATCGCCGACGAAGCCTCGGAAGTGCTGCAATTCAACCGGGCCCTGCTGCAAGGCGCGATCGAGAACATCACCCAGGGCATCAGCGTGGTCGACCAGTCACTCCGGCTGGTGGCGTGGAACCGGCGCTATCTGGAGTTGTTCAATTATCCGGATGGCTTGATCAGCGTCGGGCGACCGATTGCCGACATCATTCGCTACAACGCCGAACGCGGTCTGTGCGGCCCCGGTGAAGCGGAAGTGCATGTCGCCCGCCGACTGCACTGGATGCGCCAGGGCCGCGCCCACACTTCGGAAAGGTTGTTCCCCAATGGGCGGGTGATCGAGCTGATCGGCAACCCGATGCCGGGCGGCGGTTTCGTCATGAGTTTCACCGACATCACCGCGTTCCGCGAGGCCGAACAGGCGCTGACCGAAGCCAACGAAGGCCTGGAACGACGAGTCACCGAGCGGACCCATGAATTGTCACAGCTCAACGTGGCCCTGACCGAAGCCAAGGGCACCGCCGAGTCGGCCAACCAGTCGAAAACCAGGTTCCTGGCAGCGGTCAGCCATGACTTGATGCAACCGCTGAATGCGGCGCGGCTATTCTCCGCCGCGCTTACGCACCAGGATGACGGTTTGTCCACCGAGGCGCAAAAACTGGTGCATCACCTGGACACCTCGCTGCGCTCGGCCGAGGACCTGATCAGCGACTTGCTGGACATATCACGCCTGGAAAACGGCATGATCAACAAGGATCCCAAGCCCTTCGCGCTCAATGAGCTGTTCGATGTCCTCAGCGCCGAATTCCAGGCGCTGGCCCGGGATCAGGGGCTGAAATTCCGGGTCAGGGGCAGCAAGTTGCGGGTCGACAGCGACAGCAAACTGTTGAGGCGGATCTTGCAGAACTTCCTCACCAACGCTTTCCGCTACGGCAAAGGGCCGGTGCTGTTGGGGGTTCGGCGGCGCAAGGGCGAATTATGCCTGGAGGTCTGGGACCGAGGTCCGGGCATTCCGGAAGATAAGCAACGGGTGATTTTCGAGGAATTCAAACGCCTCGACAGCCACCAGACCCGCGCCGAGAAAGGCTTGGGGCTGGGCCTGGCGATTGCTGACGGCTTGTGTCGCGTGCTGGGCCATACCTTGCAGGTTCGCTCCTGGCCCGGTCGCGGCAGCGTGTTCAGTGTCAGCGTGCCGTTGGCCCGGGCGCAAACCGCGATGCCAGCCAAGGTCGTCGAACTCAACGGTAAACCGCTGAACGGCGTGCAGGTACTGTGTATCGATAACGAAGACAGCATCCTGATCGGCATGAACAGCTTGCTGACTCGCTGGGGTTGCCAGGTCTGGACCGCACGCAATCGCGACGAATGCGCGGCGCTGCTCAGTGATGGCATGCGTCCGCAACTGGCGCTGGTGGATTACCACCTGGACCACGGCGAGACCGGGACCGAGCTGATGGCCTGGTTGCGCACCCGATTGGGTGAACCAGTGCCGGGCGTGGTGATCAGTGCCGACGGGCGACCCGAGATGGTGGCGCAGGTGCATGCGGCCGGGCTGGATTATCTGGCCAAGCCGGTGAAACCGGCGGCGTTGCGGGCGCTGTTGAGTCGGTATTTGCCGTTGTAGCGCAATAGCACCCTGTAGGAGCTGGCTTGTCGGATCGCCGCACCGCAGCGAAGAGGCCATAACATCCAGCATTAATGTCGCCTGACACGCCGCTTTCGCCAGCAAGCCGGCACCTACAATCGCGTGCAAACCCGATACCGCAGGCTGCGATCTTTTGATCTTTATTCCGGCAACTCGGCCAAGCCATCCACATCCGTCATCGCCCGCTCCAGCAGATCAGCCGGCAGGCTCTTGCTCGCCCGCGCGCCCAGCAATTTGAGCTGCTCGCTGCGACTGACCAGGTTGCCGCGCCCTTCGGTCAGCTTGTTGCGAGCGGAGCTGTAGGCCTTGTCCAGTTGCTGCAAGCGATTGCCGACCTCATCCAGATCCTGAATGAACAACACGAACTTGTCGTACAGCCACCCCGCCCGTTCGGCGATTTCCCTGGCGTTCTGGCTCTGGCGTTCTTGCTTCCACAAGCTGTCGATGACCCGCAGAGTCGCCAGCAACGTAGTCGGGCTGACGATCACGATATTGCGGTCGAAAGCCTCCTGGAACAGCGTCGGCTCAGCCTGCAACGCGGCGGAAAACGCCGCTTCGATCGGGACGAAGAGCAAGACGAAATCCAGGCTGTGCAAGCCGTCGAGCCGTTTGTAGTCCTTGCCGGACAGGCCTTTGACGTGATTGCGCAGTGACAGTACGTGTTGCTTGATGGCGATCTGGCCGATGGCATCGTCTTCGGCCGCCACGTATTGCTGATAGGCCGTGAGACTGACTTTGGAGTCGACCACCACCTGCTTGTCGCCGGGCAGATAAATGATCACGTCCGGCTGGAATCGCTCCCCGTCCGGGCCCTTGAGATTGACTTGGGTCTGGTATTCGCGCCCTTTCTCCAGACCCGCATGTTCGAGCACCCGCTCAAGAATCAATTCACCCCAGTTGCCCTGGGTCTTCTGCCCTTTCAACGCCCGGGTCAGGTTGGTGGCTTCGTCGCTCAGGCGCAGGTTCAGTTGCTGCAGCCGCTCCAGTTCCTTGGCCAGGGAGAAACGCTCGCGGGCTTCGGCCTGATAACTTTCCTCGACGCGTTTTTCGAAGGACTGGATGCGTTCCTTCAAAGGATCCAGCAACTGCCCCAGACGTTGCTGGCTGGTTTCGGCAAAACGCTGCTCACGCTCGTCGAAGATTTTGCCGGCAAGTTCCGCAAACTGCGCGCGCAGCTCATCCCGTGAACCTTGCAGGTCACTGAGACGCTGCTGATGGCTCTCCTGCTGCTCACGCAGCTCGGCGTTGAGCGAAGCGGTCTGTGCGTCCAGACGACGCAATTCAGCTTCTTTGCCGGCGCGTTCAAGGTTCCAGGCATGGGCGGCATCACGCGCATCGTCACGCTCGATCTGCAGCAGTTCGACCTCACGGCGCACGGCGGCCAGGTCTGCTTGCCGGGCAGTGTTGGCCTGACTCAGATCGGCGATTTCATCGCGACAGGCTTCGAGTTGGGCGTTCAATCCATCTTGGGCCAGATGGGCCGTGGTCAGACGCTCTTCCAGCAACGCCACCTCTGACTGCATCGCGCCCGCCCGGCGCTGAAGCTGCCAGGCCAGTACCAGCAACGGCAACGCAGCACCCGCCAGACCGAGCAATGCGCTGGTCAAGTCCATAGCCATAGCCACTCCTGCCCATTCGATAAAACTTGAAGGTTAACCAAGGCGTCAGGTCTTGGACAGCTCAGTCTTCGATCAGACCCAGTTCCTGCAGGGCGCGTCGATCCCCTGCCCGCGCAGCCTGGCGCAGCAGGTCCTGACCGATTCGACGATCCCGGGCATTGCCGCACTCGCGGCACATCAGTTGGCCAAGACGACTTTGCGCGGCGGCGATCCCTTCACGGGCCGGTTGCTTGAGCAAGCGTCCGGCGAAGTGTTTGACGCTGGTGCTTTCACCCAGACGCGGGCTGTCCAGCAACCATTCGGCCACGCGCATCGAAAAACGCTTGGGCGGGGTAACACTTGGGGGTGTGGAAGTTACTGAGATAGATACTGAGCGAAACTTCATAAAGCACTGTGGGACAGATCGGAAGGCGCGCCACTCTACTCTTTTTTTCTTACAGGTAAAGCCTAAAAAAACCCGGCACGCCCGTCCTAGAGCAAGCGCTCGGGACAATCCACAGAAGCTGTGGATAACTCAGTGGACAACCGCCCTTGAACTCTCGCAAAGCCCTGTGGAATGGGGCTCGCAGTCAAACTGACGATTTTTTCACCAGTAAAAAAAAGCGATGTTTTTCATTGACTTAAATTTTGGTTACAGGCAGCCACTGCCGTCGAAGGCAATATGACCGCGGGATGACAGGCCGCGCAACCAATGTGCACAAGTACCTCTCAGGCAGTTATATCAGCGGGTTTTTTCGGAGCATTTTCTTGTTTGTTCTGGGGATAAACCTGGGTAAACCACTGCTCCAGACCAGCGCGAACCCGACGAACATCGGCTACCGATTGTCGGAATCCGTGCTATTACCGGGCAACCCCCCGGTCTTGACCTTCTCGCGATACCCGACCCCAAACGAGGTCAACGGCCCAGCCGGGTATCTTTTTTGCTATGACACTTCCCTTTGCCAAACCAATCCGTTACTATCCTCGGCGTTAGTACCAAGCTGAAAGTCAATTCTGGTCGAACAACTCCCCCCGGTATGCCTTCCCCAAGGAAGCCTCTGCCGAAAAAGCGGGATCGACCACCTCGATGGTTTCCAGGTAAACCTTGCGTCAACACAGCCTTTGAATCGAAAGCAAAGGGTGTTGCGAAGCCACTTACGCTGACCGAACCAACCTGCAAATTGATCAGGATCTTCACCCCGGGCCCAGAACCTTTGCCCTTGATGTGCTGCCTGCCCTCCTAAGTACCTACCTGCCAGCCCAAGCGCGCCAATTATCAGCGCTTCAAACTGGCTGCTTTGTTCCAGTCGGGTTCTTCGTTCGACCAACGGTGGTCGTCGTCACTGGAACGTTTTAATTTTGCACGGCTCTTATCCGTGTCGCTTGTAGGAACACCCAATGACCATGTCTACTCAAATCCACACCCAGGATGCTATCCGCACCTTGACCAACGCTTTTGCCCCAATGAACTGCCTGATCATGGCTGCTCGCAAAGGCTGCTTCAGCTTCACCCTGGTGAATGAACACGGCATCGCTCGTCACAGCGAACGCTTGTACCCCGATCAATACTCCAGCGCCGAGCCGCTGCAGGCCGTGATCGAGCGTACCCGTCAGGCACTGGTTGCCTGATACGCCAGAAAGACCGAAAACCGTAAAAGCCTCGCTCAAAAAGCGGGGCTTTTTATTGCCTGATATTTCCCGACGCGACACTGCTGCCTAAGCACGAACCGATATAAGGTTTATAACTCGAAGCCGGAAATATTTTAAAAACAGGCCTTTACGGCGCGAATATGACACTACACTTCAACTCAAGCGGCTTGTTCCGCTTCCGGCGAGCCTGAGCCGATCCACTGCTGCCAAGGCCCCTTTCAGGACTCGCCGACTACTTCACGTTTCGAGGGTGTTATGGGTATCGCTGCCAGCGAACTGTGCCGTTATGTGATCCGTCCGACATTGATTTACCTCGGACGCCATAGCGCAACTGCCGAATCCCTGCTGCTGGGCATTGCCGCCAGCCAGTCCGCCCTCGGCTCCGCCCTGCATGACCGCCGCGGACACGGCCTGTACCGAATCGCCGAACCCCGCCACCGGGCACTCTGGGACCATTACCTGGCGCTTGACCCGGAACGCGCCAGCCTCGTTCGCGGACTGGCCAGCCAACACGCATTTCTAAGTAGCCCGCACCTGGAATTGACCGTGAACCTGCGTTACGCCACTGCCATCGCCTGGCTACTGGTGGAAGAACAGAACACCCCCCTCCCCGAAGCCGCCGATGACTTGATGGGAATGGCGCGCATCTGGCGTCAGACTTTTCACCCCCAAGGACGCCTGCGGGACTTCACCTTTGCCTGGCGAACCTGTGTTTCACCGCTGAATCAGGTTGCCTGCTGACCTTCATTTTTGAAAGATCGTGCAACATGTCGCGAATCTGGTTGGATTGTCCTACAAAACCGCTCTAAATCAAGCGATACAGGCTATAGCGCCCGAACGAAATTCTTGGTAATTTTCGCCCCGGTGATCACCAGGAGTTCTAATAATGAAAAAAGTAATGCTCAAAACCACCATTAGCCTCGCCGTTGCCTTGGCATCCACCCAGATCTTCGCAAGTGGATTTGCCCTCAACGAACAAAGCATCAGCGGTATGGGGACAGGTTTTGCCGGGCGATCTTCTTCTGCCGACGACGCATCCACCGTTTTTGGCAACCCTGCCGGCATGTCTCGCCTCAAGCGCGAACAAGTGACCGGTGGCGTTGCATTTATCGATGCACACACTGACATCAGTGATGCCAGCTCCCGTCCGAACGGCGGCACCAACAAAGGTGACATGGTCCCTTTCATGGGCGTGCCCATGGGCTACTACGTAAAGCCAATCGATGACCAGTGGGCATTCGGCATCGGCGTGTACGCTCCATTCGGCCTGGTGACCGATTACGAGAACGGCTTTGCCGGCCGTTACTTCGGCAGCAAGAGCGAAGTCCAGGTTGTCACCCTCCAGCCAACCGTCAGCTATGCCTTCAACGACAAGGTGTCCATCGGTTTCGGCCCGACCATCAACCGCATTGACGGCAATCTGGAATCGAACCTGTCGCTGAACCCGGCCGCACCGGATGGCGAAGTCAAGATCAAGGGTGACGATACCGCGCTCGGCTACAACGTTGGCATCCTGGTTCAAGCCACCGACAGCACCAGTGTCGGCCTGACCTACCACTCGAAAGTGAAATACAAGATTGAGGGTGATACCAAGGTCAACTACGGCCTCCTCGGCGCCCTGGGTCAGAACCCGAACCAGAAGTTCGACGCTTCGCTGGACATCACTACGCCTGAATCGGTCGACTTCTCGGTTACCCACAAACTGGACGACCAGTGGACCCTCTACGCCGGCAGCACTTGGACTCGCTGGAGTCGCCTGAAAGAAATCTCCGTTGAGAACAGCGGCGTTCCTGCTGCGCTGAACAACAGTTTCGGGACCATCACCGAAGAACAGAACTGGCATGACACCTGGGCTCACGCCATCGGCGCGTCCTACCAGTTGAACAAGCAATGGGTACTGCGTACGGGTCTGTCCGTTGACCAGGCGCCAACCAACAACGAAAACCGCTCCCCACGCATCCCGACTGGCGATCGCACAATCTTCAGCCTCGGCGCTGGCTGGAGCCCGACCGACGACCTGACCATCGATGTGGCGTATTCGTACCTGCATGAAGAGTCGGTCAAGATAAACGACAACAACGGCCGCCAGGCCTACGACGCCAAATATGAAAACTATGCGAATGGTTTCGGTGTCGGTGCGACCTACCGCTTCTGATGATTCACGGCGAACCTGATCGCCTCGCCGCCTGAATTGAAAAAGCCCCGCGCTCTTGCACAGAGGCGGGGCTTTTTGTCGGACGGCGATCGCCCTCCCCTGTGGGAGCTGGTCTGGATACAAAGGGACCGACGGCGCGTAAAGAAATAGTAAATTTTCGCCCCACAGTCAGCCGTGCAATACATGTAGATATTGGATCTGGGGTAGCATCCGGCACCTGAATCGGCGCTCGCAGAAAAGAGCCTATTGCTCCCGGGTTCGCGTCCAGCATGCAGGGTTGTGCTGGAATACGGCTGAATTTACCGTACCTGTGAGCTACGGTTGTACCTATTCTGAGAAGCGGCCCTTGATGCGTGCAAGCTCTCGCCCATGCCTCCCGACCTTGCTGGCGACCGTAAGATGAAATCATTGCTTCATCCAGCCAGGGCTGTCGCTCTGGTTTTTCTGGCCGCAATACTCGTCGGCAGCGCCCTTCTGATGCTCCCGATATCCCACGCCGAAGGTAGTGCTACGCCCTGGGTGACTGCATTTTTTACAGCGGTATCGGCCGTATGCGTTACGGGGCTGGTAGTGGTGGACACCGGTACTTACTGGTCAACCTTTGGTCAGTCGGTGATTCTGCTGCTGTTCCAGCTAGGCGGCTTCGGCATGATGACTGTGGCGACCTTGCTGGGCTTGATGGTCAATAGCTCCTTTCGTCTGCGCACCAAAATGATCGCCCAGTTCGAGTCACGCTCATTGAGGCTGGGCGACATTGCCAGCGTGGCCAAACTCGTGCTTGTGGTGACATTTGCCCTGGAGCTCATTATTGCCCTGTCGCTCACCCTCCGATTACACCTGGCCTATGACCTGCCATGGGCTGAAGCGGCGTGGAGCGGTCTGTTTCATGCCGTATCGGCATTCAATAACGCGGGCTTCTCCATCCATCCGGACAGCCTGATGCGCTATGCCACAGATGCATTTATCTTGCTACCGGTCATGACCGCGATTGTTATCGGTGGTATCGGCTTTCCCGTCCTGCATGACTTGCGTCGCAGATTCAACGATCCCCGCCATTGGTCACTGCATACCAAATTCACTCTGATTGGCACGACAATACTGCTGCTGGGCGGGTTTTTCACTTTGCTGGTGTTTGAGTGGTCTAACTCGGCAACACTCGGCCCCATGCCGTTTGCCGATAAAGCTCTCTCGGCGGCATTTGCTTCTGTTTCTGCACGTACGGCCGGGTTTAACTCGATTGATATCGGCGCGCTGACCCAAGAGAGTTGGGCAATACACTACTTCCTGATGTTTGTGGGGGGCGGTAGCGCGGGAACCGCTGGCGGTGTCAAAGTCGGTACCGCCGCCATCCTGGCCATACTGATTATTGCTGAAATTCGAGGCCACAGTGACAGTGAGGCATTTGGCCGGAGAGTCGGCGCCTCCGCGCAACGCCAAGCCATCACGGTGCTCATGCTTGGCAGCGCCATGATTGTGCTGGGGACGCTGTTCATCTTGCGCGAAACTGATTTCCCCACCGACCAGGTCATATTCGAAGTCATCTCTGCGTTTGGCACGGTCGGCCTGTCCACCGGAATCACCGGCAATCTACCTGAGTCGAGCCAATTGATGCTGACTCTGCTGATGTATGTCGGGCGGGTCGGCACCATCACGCTTGCGGCGTCACTGGCCCTGGGCGAGCACCGCATGCCCTATCGCTATCCAGAGGAGCATCCAATTGTTGGCTAAGTTTCTGTTTACGGAACAGTTTTCTTTTTCCAAAGGCGATAGCGTTGTGGTGATCGGCCTCGGTCGCTTCGGCAGTTCTGTGGCCCAATCGTTGATGCGGCTGGGCCATGACGTCATGGGCATCGACAGGGATGCTGAGCCTGTCCATGACTGGGCTGATCTCTTGACTCACACAGTCCAGGCCGACTCCACCAACGTCATGGTCTTGCGCCAACTGGGCGTTGCCGACTTTGCCCATGCCATCGTGGGGATCGGCACCGACCTGGCGGCCAGCCTGATGACCATCATGGCGCTGACCGAACTGGGCATCCAGGATATCTGGGTCAAAGCATTGACCGCCGAACATGGACATCTTGCCCAGCGTATTGGCGCCCATCACGTTGTCTACCCGGAGGCGGATATGGGGGAACGTGTCGCGCACCTCATTACCGGACGGATGATTGATTTCATCGAGTTTGATGACGGCTTTGCAATCGCCAAAATTCACGCCCCGTTGCCGACTCAAAACAACACACTTGCCGACGCCAATGTTCGTGAAAAATATGGCGTAACGGTCGTAGGACTCAAGCGCGCCAACGAAGACTTCCAGCATGCCACACCTGGCACCCTGATCCTGCCGGACGATCTACTCATCGTCTCTGGCTCGACTCATCTGATTCAGAAATTTGCGGGCCGCTCAAAATAATCAGAGGAGCCTCCTGATGGCCCCGCGGGAGTCGTGTTGGCGAGCATGCAGACACATCGACTGGAGACACGTTGGCTTTGGTCGTATGCTTTTTCATGGGCTCGCCGTCGCTGTCGTTGGCCTCGTAAGAATTCCACCGTGGCGCTATAGACGCCTTGGCTTGGGCGAGTCCATCCAATTACAGGGGGGGCGATCAGGGTTGTGAAGCCAGGGCTTTCTCCACGGCTTCGATGAATTCGGGATCGTCGGGCTTGGTCAGGCTGGAGAAATCGGCGATCACCTTGCCCTTCCTGTCGACCACGTATTTGTAGAAATTCCACTTCGGGGCGCTGCTCTGTTTCGCCAGGACCTTGAACAGGTGAGTCGCATCGTCACCGCGGACTTTCTGCGGCTCGGTCATGGTGAAGGTCACGCCATAGTTCACGTAGCAGACCTTGGCGGTTTCTTCGCCATCCTTGGACTCCTGCTTGAAGTCGTTGGATGGAACGCCAATCACCTCCAGCCCTTGAGCCTTGTAGCGCTGATTCAGCGCTTCAAGGCTTTTGAACTGCGGGGCGAAGCCACAGAAGCTGGCCGTGTTGACCACTACCAGCGGTTTGCCGGCGAAGCGCTGGCACAGGTCGATGGATTCCTTGGCGCGCAATTTGGGTAACGAACCCTGCAACAGATCGGGGCACTCTGCCGCTTGAGCCAATCCGGTAAACGCTACCACTAACGCGGGAACTGCAAACCAGCGCATCAGCATGTCGGTGCATCCTTGAGAAGTCGTCAGTCACGACGTTACTCGTCCTCACGGTCTGCTAGCAAGCACCCATGCCCAACTGCATCAAGGCCAGCCCGCCCTGATGCCAGCCCCACCACGCCAGGACCAACAGCAATGCGCAGACAGCCGTCAGCACAATCTGCGGCCAGAGACTGTTCATACCGCACTCATCCGGGTTTGCAACCGCGCCACAGGCCGCTCACGCACCGGCCAGTTCAGGGCGGCGGCCAACAGGCTCAAGAGAATCGCTACCTGCCAGATCAAGTCATAACTCCCGGTTCGGTCATACACCACCCCGCCCAACCAGCCGCCGAGAAACGATCCGAGCTGGTGGAACAGGAACACAATCCCGCCCAGCATGGACAGATTTCGTACGCCGAACAAGGTCGCCACCGTGCCGTTGGTCAAGGGCACGGTCGACAGCCACAGGAAGCCCATCGCCATGCCAAACAGATAGGCGCTGGTCGTTGTCACCGGCGCCCACAGGAACAAACCGATCACCACCGCCCGCAGCAGGTACAGACCGGTGAGCAAGCGCGGCTTGGACATCCGCCCGCCGAGCCAGCCCGCCGTGTAGGTCCCGAAGATATTGAACAGCCCGATCAGTGCCAGCACCGTGGTGCCGACGGTGGCTGGAAGATGCTGGTCCACCAGATAAGCCGGCAAGTGCACGCCGATGAATACCACCTGGAAGCCGCAGACAAAAAAACCGAACGCCAGCAGCCAGAAGCCTGAATGGGAACAGGCTTCGCGTAGCGCTTCGGACAGGGTTTGCTCATGCCCAAGGACCGGCAACGGTTTATCCTTGAGCATCGTCACTAGCGGCACGATCAGCGCCACCAGCAGGCCCAGCACCAGCAGTGCGGCGGACCAGCCCAGCCAGCCGATCAATCCCAGCGTGCCGGGCAACATGGCAAACTGGCCGAAGGAACCGGCTGCACTGGCGATGCCCATGCCCATGCTGCGTTTCTCTGGCGGCACCGCGCGGCCCACCACGCCGAGGATCACCGAAAACGAGGTGCCCGACAGACCGATGCCGATCAACAGACCGGCACTGAGCGACAAGGTCGCGGCCGAGTCGGACAGGCCCATGAACATCAGGCCCACGGCGTACAGAACACCTCCGATCGCCACCACCTTCGCCGCACCGAAGCGGTCGGCCAGCGCGCCGGTAAAAGGTTGCGCCAGCCCCCAGATCAGGTTCTGCAAGGCGATGGCAAAGGCAAAGGTCTCACGTCCCCAGCCGAACTCGGCACTCATCGGCGCCAGAAACAGCCCGAAGCCATGGCGCACGCCCAGGGACAACGCGAGAATCAGCGCACTCCCCAACAGTACCCATCCGCACGTACGCCACATCGATGTCATTTTTATTCTCCAGTTGCGGGTATATACCCGCTTATAAGCGGAAAAACTGGCTTCAAGCCAGTTCGTCCAGCAACTTCAGCAAGGTTTCGCGCTTTTCGGCGCCCAGTCGATCCACCAGGCGTTGTTGCGCTGCCTCCCAGGCCGGCAACGCCGCTTCCAGGCGTTCGGCGCCGGCCTCGGTGAGCTTGACGATGCGATTGCGCATGTCCTCACCCTCGACCAGCATCACCAGCCCATCGCCCTCCAGCACCCGCAGATTTCGCCCCAGGGTACTGCGATCAAGCCCCATGGCCTCGGCCAGTGTGGAAATACTCGGTTGATCCAGGCGCTGCAGATTGCACAGCAAAGAATACTGGGCAACGTTGATCCCAAAGCCATCGAGAGCGCCGTCATAGTGCCTGCTGACGCCACGGGCGGCGCGACGCAGGTTGATGCATAAACATTGGGATTCGAGCATGGTGCGTGTATATACCCGCGGTTAGATTAAATCAAGATGGAGATGAAGTTCACTCTGAGATTTTGGGTGTCCGGCAGACCGCTTTCGCGAGCAAGCCCGCTCCCACAGGGGATCGCATTTCATTCAAACCACCCGGTCAACTGTGGGAGCGAGCTTGCTCGCGAAGAGGCCAGAACATCCACCACAGCCCCATCAGACCAACACAAGTCCGATCAGCACCGCCACCTCCAGCAATTCCAGCACCGCTCCCGCCGTATCGCCCGTCGTCCCGCCCAGTCGCCGCAGCATCACCTGCCGCAACCAGACAAACAGCAACGCTGCCAGCACAACCGCCCATACACCGCTCAGCCCCGCAACCAGCACACAGGCCACCGCGCTGGCCGCCAATACCTGGTTTCCCGCCCGACGCGGCAGATGATCCGCCAGCGCCTGCCCCAAACCGCCGGGGCGCACATACGGCGTGGTCAGGAACAATCCCAACATCGCGCCACGGCCGATCAATGGAACAATGATCAAGGCAACGCTATATGGCTGCTCGATCAAGGCCAGCAATGCGACGAATTTGAGCAGCAGCACCAGCACCAGCGTCACGACTGCGATCGGCCCGCTGCGAGGGTCTTTCATGATCGTCAGCGTGCGCTCACGATCACCAAACCCGCCGAGCCAGGCGTCGGCGCTGTCGGCCAGGCCATCAAGGTGCAGCCCACCACTGAGCAACACCCACGCTGTGAGCAACAACGCCGCGTGCAGCATCAACGGCGTGCCCAGCAAGAGCCAGTTCAGCACCCACAGCATCACGCCGAACAGCAACCCGACCAGCGGATAAAACAGCAGGGAGCGGCCCATTTCCTGTGGCGTCGGCATGCCCGGCAGACGTATCGGCAGGCTGCTCAGGAATTGCAGGGCGATCCAGAACGCCAGCATGTTCAGCTCGCTTCCGTTAACAAGCCGCTGTACCCGATGGCCAGCGAGAACAAGGCACCATGGCCGACTTCAACATTGAGCAACTGTTCACGGGGCAATCCCCGCGCCTGAGCCAGCAACAAACGCATCACACCGCCATGACTGATCAGCAATACCCGCTGGCCCGCGCAGGTCGCCTGCAACCGCCCGACCGCCGCCAACACCCGCGTCGAAAAATCCTCGACCCGCTCACCTTCAGGCGGCGTAAATGAATAGGGATCGGCCCAGAACAGTCCCAACGCGTCGGCATCGGTCTCCATCAACGCTGCTGCGCTCTGCCCTTCCCAGGTCCCGAAATGCAATTCCTGAAGATCTTTATCCAGGTGCACGGGTAAACCCAGTTGCGTGCCGAGCTCTTCGGCGAACCGTGAACAACGCTGCAACGGCGAACTGACCAACCGATCCCACGGCCCGCGGTCGAGCACCGCCGCACGCATCTGCGCCCAGCCTTTATCGGTCAGCGCATCGTCGAGGCTGCCGCGCAGGCCACCGCCGAGTTCGGTTTCGCCGTGGCGCAAGAGATCAAGGTGCAAGGTCATGCCGGGCGATCCGTTACCGCGGCTTCGGCGAAGGTCGCCATTTGCCCGTGAAGATCGCAGGCCAGACGCAGCAGCGGTACCGCCAATGCGGCGCCACTGCCCTCGCCCAGACGCAACCCCAGGTCCAGCAGGGGTTCGGCGGTCAGTGCTTCCAACACGTGGCGATGACCCGGCTCGGCGCCGCGATGGCCAAACAACAGCCATTCGCGGCACTGCGGGTTCAGGCGCACCGCGACCAACGCGGCAACGCTGCAAATGAACCCGTCCACCAGCACCGCGACACCGTCCTGGGCACACGCCAGATACGCACCGACCAGCGCCGCGATTTCAAAACCGCCGAGATTGAACAGGATTTGCAGCGCGTCGCCACGATGAGCGTCGTGCAACGCCAACGCGCGCTCGATGACCTGTGCCTTATGGCTGACGCCCGCCGCGTCGAGTCCGGTGCCCGGCCCGGCCAGATGCGGCACCGGGCAATCCAGCAATGCACAGGCCAGGGCGCTGGCCGCCGTGGTGTTGCCGATGCCCATTTCACCGCCGATGAACAACTGCGCGCCCGCCGCGATGGCGCGCTGCACGCTGTCGCGACCGGCCTGCAAGGCGAGTTCGCCCTGGGCCCGGGTCATGGCCGGACCGTCCACGAAATTGGCGGTGCCCGGGCCGAGGTTGAGGTGACGCACCCCCGGCAGCTTCAACGACGGCGTCACGGTGCCTAGATCGACTACTTCAAGGGAAGCCCCCAGTTGCCGCGCCAACACGCTGATCGCCGCACCGCCGTTGACGAAATTGAGCAGCATCTGCCCGGTGACTGCCTGGGGAAACGCCGACACCCCTTCGGCGACCACGCCATGGTCACCGGCAAATATCGCGATCCACAGCTGATCCAGGCTCGGCTTTACCCGCCCCTGCAGCCCGGCCAATTGCACCGCCACCGACTCGAGACGGCCGAGGGAGCCGGCAGGTTTGGTCAGTTGCTGCTGACGTGCCTCAGCCTGTTCGACGACTTGGGCGTCGATCGGCTTGCACGGGTTCAGCCACCAGGATTGAGTCATGACGCAGTTCCTTTCAAAGTCAGGGGCAGGCCGGCGACGGTCAGGACGACCCGCTGACAACGTTCGGCCAAGGCTTGATGCAGCCAGCCGGCTTCATCGACATAACGGCGAGTCAATTCGCCCAGCGGCACGACCCCCATTCCGGTTTCGTTGCTGACAAAAATGATCTCGCCCGGCAGCGATGCCAGGCAGTCGAGCAGGGCTTCGCGTTCGGCCACCAGACGCTCGGCATTTTCGAGCATCAGTAGATTGGTCATCCACAGCGTCAGGCAGTCCACCAGCAGGCAACGATCGACGCTGGCGGTTTCGCGCAGGACGCGGGCCAGTTCAATGGGCTCTTCGATCAATGCCCATGCGGCCGGACGACGGGCGCGGTGATGGGCCACCCGGTCGTTCATTTCGCCGTCCAGGGGTTGGCTGGTGGCGATGTAGGTCACCTGGAGTCTGGTGTCGGTTGCCAGTTTTTCGGCCAGGCGACTTTTGCCGGAGCGGGCGCCGCCGAGGATCAGTTGCAGCATGGTTCATTCCTTAAATCTTCAGTGAGGCATCTGGCCTCATCGCGGGCAAGCCCGCTCCCACAAGTACCGTGGGTGGACAACAATTCTGCGAATAGCCTCGATCCCTGTGGGAGCGGGCTTGCCCGCGATGAGGCCGGCACAGGCACCTCAAAAACCACAGAGCTCACGCAACAATCGGGTATCCAGATGCTTCTCCACCAGATCCGCCAACCGCTCGATATCCCGCTCGCGCAACCCGTGGTAATCCACTTCCTGCACGTCCTGCAAACCCGCCCAACGCAACAACGCACTGCACGCCGCCGGCGATTCGAACAGCCCATGCAGGTAGGTGCCGAAGATCTGTCCATCAGTACTTTGCGCGCCATCGCAGCGGCCATCGTCCAGCTGCACGGCCGCGTTTTCCAGTGCCGGCCCGGTGGTCGCCCCGGCATGGATTTCATAACCCGTGACCGGCGCATCTTCCAGCGCCAGGCGCCCGCGCACATTGCGCAGCTGCTTCTCTTGCTCAAGCTGCGTCTCGAAGGCCAGCCACCCCAAACCGGCGCTCGAACCCGGCGCACCTTCGAGGCCCAGCGGGTCATGCACCTGCTCACCGAGCATTTGCAGACCGCCACAGATGCCCAGCACTTTGCCGCCATAGCGCAGATGACGCCTGATAGCGGTGTCCCAGCCATTGGCCCGCAGATACCCGAGGTCGCTGCGCACGCTTTTTGAACCCGGAAGAATGATCAGGTCGGCGGGCGGGATCGCCTGGCCGGGGCCGATGAATTGCAGGTCAACTTGCGGGTGCAGGCGCAGCGGATCGAAATCGGTGTGATTGCTGATCCGTGGCAGTACTGGCACCAGCACTTTGAGCACCTGGTCCGCCTTGTCGGTCTGGCGCTGATCGATGCCGTCCTCGGCTTCCAGGTGCAGGTCCATGACATAGGGCAAGACGCCGATCACCGGTTTGCCGGTGCGCGCCTCCAGCCAATCCAGCCCCGGCTGCAGTAACGCGATGTCGCCGCGAAAACGGTTGATGATGAAACCTTTGACCCGCGCCTGTTCACTCGGCGACAGCAACTCCAGCGTGCCCACCAGATGGGCGAAAACCCCGCCGCGATTGATGTCGGCAATCAGCACCACCGGGCAGTCCACCGCCTCGGCGAACCCCATGTTGGCGATGTCGCCGGCGCGCAGATTGATCTCGGCCGGCGAGCCGGCGCCCTCGACCATGACAACCGGATAAGCCCTGCTCAGCCGTTCATGGGAAGCCAGCACCGCTTGCATGGCGATGTTTTTGTAGTCGTGATAGGCCACCGCATTCATGGTCGTGACCGCGCGACCATGAATGATCACCTGGGCGCCGGTATCGCTGTTGGGCTTGAGCAGCACCGGGTTCATGTCGGTGTGCGGTTCAAGGTTGGCCGCCTGGGCCTGCACCGCTTGCGCGCGACCGATTTCACCGCCATCGGCGGTCACGGCGCTGTTGAGCGCCATGTTCTGTGGCTTGAACGGCACGACGCTGACGCCATGCCGGGTGACCCAGCGACAGAGCGCCGTCACCAGCGTGCTTTTACCAGCATCCGACGTGGTGCCTTGCACCATCAACGTAGTCATTGCGCTTCCCTGATGTAGGCTTCGAACGCTTGCGCGAGGCGTGTCCAGTCGGCTTCATCGGCGGGCAAGCCGAATCGCAGGCTGCTGTTGTGGATAAACAACCGCAGCAGAATGCCGCGCCGGGCCATGAATTCATGCAGTGCTTCGGCGTGCTCGGTAATCAGCCATTGAAACAGCGCGCAACCGCCCTGGGGCGCGAAACCGTGTTGAGCCAGCAGCCGCGCCAGACGCTCGCTGGCCACTTCGGTGCGCAGCCGTTGGCGGGTGTGACCTTCAGTGTCCAGCAGGCAGGCCTGCCCTACAGCCCGGGTTGGCCCGCTGACCGCCCACGGCCCCACCTGCTCGGCCAGCAACTTGAGCAGCCTGCGCTCGGCCAGCACAAACCCCAGGCGTACCCCGGCCAGGCCGAAAAACTTGCCGAAGGAGCGCAGCACGATCAATCCGACCTGATGGGCAACAGGCGCCAGGCTCAGGTGTGGCGTGTTGTCCATGAACGCCTCGTCCACCACCAGCCAGCCACCGCGCTGGGCCAGTTTCGCATGCCATTCGAGCAGACGATCCGGGGTCAGGCTCAAGCCGGTGGGATTGTTCGGATTGACCACCACCAGCACGTCCAGGCTGTCGAGAAAGAAATCGACTTCCTGCTCCAGCACCTCCCGCACGATATAGCCGTTGCGGCGCCACGCTTCGGCGTGCTCGGCGTAACAGGGCGAGAGCACGCCGACCTTGCCGATGCGCCGCAAACGCGGCAACAGCTGGATCGCCATTTGCGAACCGGCCACCGGCAGCACGTGTGCGGCGCCGTAGTATCCGCAGGCGGCCTGCTCCAGACCGTCATCGGTTTCCGGCAAACGCGCCCAGGCGCGCAACGGGATATCCGGGACCGCAAACGGCCAGGGTGCGAGGCCGCTGGACAAGTCCACCCAATCGGCTTCGGCGATGCCATATTCGAGCGCCGCCTTGCGCAATCGACCTCCGTGCTCAAGCATGGAATTCAGCCCCCACGCATAGGATCAGCAACCATAACCATACCCCGCGCTTGACCAATTGCCAGCCACGGTCAATGGAGTCGGCATCCGCCGGCGAGCCTTCGCCCAGCTGCGGGCGCTGATGCAGTTCACCGTGATAGATGGCGGCCCCGCCCAACTCGACACCGAGGGCGCCAGCACCGGCGGCCATCACCGGCCCGGCATTCGGGCTGTCCCAGGTCGGCCCCTGAATGCGCCAGCACCTCAACGCCAGCCGGGTTTTGCCCAGGAGCGCGTAGGTCAACGCCACCAGGCGTGCGGGAATGTAGTTGAGCACGTCGTCGATCCGGGCCGCGGCCCAGCCGAAACGTTCGAAGCGCTCGTTGCGGTAACCCCACATCGCATCGAGGGTGTTGCTCAGCCGATACAGCACCACACCGGGCACTCCCGCCACAACGAACCAGAACAGCGCGGCAAAGACCGCGTCGCTGCCGTTCTCCAGCACCGACTCGGTGGCAGCGCGGGCGACTTCGGTTTTATCCAGTTCGCTGGTCTGGCGGCTGACCAGATAGCCCACGCGCTTTCGTGCTTCTTCAATATCATCGCTGCGCAAGGCCTTGGCCACCGGCTCGACGTGTTCGCCGAGACTGCGCATGCCGAGGGCGCAATAGAGCGCGAGGATGTCGACGATCCAGCCGACATAAGGCGCCCAGGATAAAGCCGTGGCCAGCAAGGTCAGCGGCACGACCGCGATGAACCACGCAGTGACGCCGTGGCTGCGCCAGCCGCGACCTTCACTATTGAAGCGTTGCTCGATGCGATCGGCAAAACGGCCGAACGCCACCAGCGGATGCCAGCGTTTGGGTTCGCCCAGCAGCGCATCCAGCGCCACCGCGGCGACACTCAATAACGCCACACTCATTGACTCACTCCCCAATAATTTTCATACAGCAATTCACCAAGCGGACGTGCCTGGGCCCAGCCTTCCAGGACGAGCATCGGTGCAGGATAAAACGCCTCGACCGGTCCCAGGCACAGCACGGCCAACGGTTTGGCGCCGACGGGCATTTCCAGCAACTCGGCCAGGGCTTGCGGCTCGAATAATGAGACCCAGCCCATGCCCAGCCCTTCGGCACGGGACGCCAGCCACAGGTTCTGGATTGCACAGGACAACGAGGCCAAGTCCATTTCCGGCAAGGTGCGACGGCCGAAGATATGCCGGTCGCGATCGTCCATCAGCGCAGCAACCAGCACTTCGGCGCAATCGTTGATGCCTTCGACCTTGAGCTTCATGAATTCGTCGCTGCGCTCGCCGAGGGCTTCGGCGGTGCGGATGCGTTCTTCTTCCACCAGCTGCTGGATTTTGCCGCGCAGGGCGCGGTCGCTGATGCGGATGAAGCGCCAGGGCTGCATCAGGCCCACGCTCGGGGCCTGGTGGGCGGCTTCGAGCAGGCGTCGCAGTAGATCGGGCGCGACGGTGCCACCGGTGAAGTGGCGCATGTCGCGGCGTTCGGCGATCGCACGGTAGACGGCAGCGCGTTCGGCTTCGGAGAAGGCGTTGTCTGTCATGGCCTATTCGCTGGCAAGCCAGCTCCTACAGGGGACCGCGTTTCGTCAGACAACTCATTGACCAATGTGGGAGCGAGCCTGCTCGCGAAGGCGGCCTCAAGGTCAGGCGCAAACAATGCGGCAACCGCCAATGGATTGGACGGAAAATAAAAATGCACATAAGAGGCCGTCATCCGCCCCTGACGATAAACCGCCTCCGCCCCGCGCCCGCCATTCGGGCTCAGCCCACGGGCAATCGGCTCAAGCCCGGTGCTGGTCAGCGAATGATGATAGGTATGCCCACGCAGCAACCCTTCCGGCAGCTCGACCGCCTGCAAGGCCAGCGCAGCCAGACGCTTTTGCATCACCGCGTCCCCGGCCAGCAAGCCGACCAACCCGGCACAAGTACCGTCGACATCGGTCAACGAATCCAGCAGATACAGCATGCCACCACACTCGGCCAGCAACGGTTTGCCCGCCCCATGGTGAGCGCGAATCGCGTCGAGCATCGATGTGTTCCGGGAAAGCGCCACATGGTGCAATTCCGGATATCCGCCCGGCAGGTAGAGACTGTCTGCGTCCGGCAATCGGGCATCACGGATCGGCGAGAAAAACAGCAACTCGGCGCCCATGGCCCGCAGCAGATCCAGGCTCGCGCCGTAGGTGAAGGCAAAGGCTTCGTCACGGGCCACGGCGATCCGCACGCCGGCCAACAATGGCTCGACAGCGATCACATCAGGGGCAGCGAATTCCACGGCCGGGGGCAACGCCACCTCGCAACTGCTGGCCAAGGCATCGGCCGCGGCGTCGAGGCGCAGATCGAGATCGTTCAACTCGCTGGCTTGGACCAGCCCCAGGTGACGGCTGGGCAGTTCGATCCCGGTTTCCCGGGACAAGGCGCCATACCAGCGCAAGCCTTCAGTCAGGCTGCCTTCGAGCAATTGCGCATGGCGCAGCGTGCCCACGCGGTTGGCCAACACACCGGCAAACGGCAAGTCCGGCTGATAGCGCGCCAGCCCCAGGGCCAGCGCGCCAAAGGTCTGGGCCATGGCGGTGCCGTCGATCACCCCCAGCACCGGCACACCGAAGTGCCGCGCCAGGTCGGCGCTGGACGGCGTACCGTCGAACAGCCCCATGACCCCTTCGATCAGGATCAGGTCGGCCTCAGCGGCGGCTTCCCACAACAGTCGACGACTTTCCTGCTCGCCGACCATCCACATGTCCAGCTGATACACCGGCGCACCGCTGGCGCGCTCGAGAATCATCGGGTCGAGGAAGTCCGGGCCGCACTTGAAGACCCGCACCTTGCGCCCCTGATTGCGGTGCAACCGGGCCAGTGCGGCGGTGACGGTGGTCTTGCCCTGACCGGAGGCCGGCGCGGCAATCAAGACCGCCGGGCAATGACGTGGCTGACTCACAATTCGACGCCTTTTTGCGCCTTGATCCCGGCCTGGAACGCGTGTTTGATCACACCCATTTCGGTAACGGTATCGGCCAGCTCGATCATTTCCGGTTTGGCACCGCGACCGGTGACCACCACATGCTGCATCGGCGGACGCGCCTGCAAATCGCTGAGCACCTGATCCAGGTCGAGATAACCGTGCTTGAGAGCGATGTTCAACTCATCGAGCACCACCAGGCCGATGGACGGATCGCTCAGCAGTTCCCGGGACACGGCCCAGGCGGCTTCGGCGGCTGCGATATCGCGCTGACGATCCTGGGTTTCCCAGGTGAAGCCCTCGCCCATCACATGAAACCGCACCTGCTCCGGAAAGCGGCGGAAGAACAATTCTTCGCCGGTGCTGTTGCGGCCCTTGATGAACTGCACCACGCCACACTGCATGCCATGGCCCAGGGATCGGGCGAGCATGCCGAAGGCTGAACTGCTCTTGCCTTTGCCGTTGCCGGTCAGCACCAGCAGCAGGCCGCATTCGTTCGGGGAATTGGCGATGCGTTCATCGATCACGGCTTTTTTGCGCAGCATGCGCGCCAGGTGACGTTCGTCACGATCGGGGGTATCAGTCATGGGGGAGCTCTCCGTTGAGGCTGGATAACGGCGGGCAGGCACAAGAATAGACGGCAAAAAGCCTGGCATCGCCCACCGTGATGCCGCTGGATGGATCAGGCCGGTCTCCGGGCTCATGAGCGGCGCAGGCCTGACTGCGCGCCTTCCCATGTCGGTTGTCGACACAGTGGCTCAAGGCGCAGTCTTCACTCATTTACCGTTGCGGGGGCAGCGTCGGGATCATGACGCTTCATCCTGCGAAGACTGTCATTCACCGACTTCCCTGTTTCACTCTGTCGGCCATCGCCACAGAGCACCTGAAACAAGCCGCGAAGGTTAGAGGGTTGGGGGTGGAGCGTCAATTGAGAAAGCGCCCTGCGGCTGACCGGTTGAACCATCGCGCCTCCAGGCTTCTCTATGATTGTATCAATGCGTCCATAGGGAAGATCAGCATGCGCAAGCCCCAGCTCGTTCTCGTCATCGCGCTCGCCGGAGGGCTTGCCGCCTGTGGCGAAACCTCCAGCCTGCAAGTCATGGACGGCACCGGACCGTCGCCCAAGCTGCCGGAACCGAACAAGACCCTGATCCCGACGGTGAACATCGCCCCGGCGATCGGCTGGCCGGACGGTGTGAAACCCGTCGCCGCGGCGGGCACTCAGGTTGCCGCCTTTGCCGAAGGCCTCGATCACCCGCGCTGGCTCTATGTGCTGCCCAACGGCGATGTGCTGGTCGCCGAAACCAACGCGCCACCGAAACCCGATGATGGCAAAGGCGTCAAAGGCTGGGTCATGAAGAAAGTCATGGGCCGTGCCGGTGCCGGCGTACCGAGCCCGAACCGTATCACGCTGCTGCGCGACAAGGACCACGACGGCATTGCCGAAACCCGTACGGTGTTTCTGGAAAACCTCAATTCGCCGTTTGGCATGACCTTGGTCGGCACCGACCTGTACGTGGCCGATACGGACCGCTTGCTGCGTTTCCACTATGAAGATGGCGAGACGGCGATCAAGTCGCCACCGATCAAAGTGGTCGATCTGCCGGGCGGCACGCTCAATCATCACTGGACCAAAAACGTCATCGCCAGCAAGGACGGCAGCAAGCTGTACGTAACGGTGGGTTCGAACAGCAATGTTGCCGAAAACGGCATGGACCAGGAAGAAGGTCGCGCGGCAATCTGGGAAGTGGACCGCGCCACCGGCAACCACCGGATCTTCGCATCAGGCATTCGCAATCCCAACGGCCTGGCCTGGGAACCCCAGAGTGGAGCGCTGTGGACAGCGGTCAATGAACGCGACGAAATCGGCAGCGACCTGGTACCGGACTACATCACCTCGGTGAAGGATGGCGGGTTCTATGGCTGGCCTTACAGCTATTACGGACAACATGTCGATGCGCGCGTGACCCCACAGAATCCGGATCTAGTGGCCAAGGCCATAGCACCGGACTACGCGGTCGGCCCGCACACGGCATCCTTGGGCCTGACCTTTGCAGCGGGCAACACCCTGCCGGCGCAATTCCAGGAAGGCGCCTTCATCGGCCAGCACGGCTCGTGGAACCGCGACCCGCACAGCGGCTACAAAGTTATTTTCGTGCCATTCAGCGCGGGCAAACCGGTCGGGCAGCCGGTGGATGTGCTTACCGGGTTCCTCAACGACGACGAAAAAGCCATGGGCCGCCCGGTGGGAGTGGTGATCGATCAGCAGGGGGGATTGTTGGTGGCGGATGATGTGGGGAACAAGGTGTGGCGGGTGTCGGCAGTTAAATAACTGCAATACACATTACTTACGG
>Ga0213829_1000583_pt1 | contig 33159 bp, 31 predicted proteins | sample MC6MC0896MG_FD_180665 | JGI IMG/M metagenome (GOLD analysis project Ga0213829, IMG submission 180665) | Enriched soil aggregate microbial communities from Iowa State University, Ames, United States - MC6-MC0896-MG | ecosystem: Environmental > Terrestrial > Soil > Unclassified | place: USA: Iowa...
AAACCTCCTTAAATGAATTTATACTTTTATCAAATATACATGGTGCATTATTTGATTAACCCACAACTCCTTGTCGAATTTATACTTTTCAGAATTTTTTGCAGCACTTTCATTAAATACAAATACAGGACTTTCATTTATATTTAATAAATCGTTCTCCTTAAGAATTTGCTTCTTATTTTCAAGAGTAGTTTCCATTATGGAAATCTCAGGCGCAACCTGTTCATTCATAACAGCACCTAAGCCAAATAATATAAATGCGCCAGACTGCGACAAAATTCTAGCATTACTTTTTTAACTTTTACACAAATTATTCTTCGCAAATCATCAGATACTATACTAGTCTCAAAATTCGACTTCTCTGAAACAGAACGTCTGCTGCGGCTCCGCCCGATTACGCCCAATCTGACCTGGTGGATAGATTTTGTGATGTGCGCATTGGCAACGAGTCGCAGGATCAAGTGCCTTACCTGCGTTGATGACTTTACTAAGGAATGTGTGATAGTCACTGTTGCCTTTGTAATTCCAGGCACGCTGTTCCCACGAATTCTATACATCATTGCGCTGTTTCGCGGCTATCCGGATACGATAAGAACAGACCAAGAGCCGGAGTTTACCTTCAGAGCACTTAGCCAGTGGGCTTATAAGCATGGCGTTGAGCTGCGCATAATCCAGCCGGGTAAGCCAACGCAGAAGAGAATTATTGAGAGTTGAATTAAAGCTGTTGAACTAAAGCTTTCGCGATGAATGCCTGAATAAGCACGATTCAGCGATATTGTTCACCTTAGTAAAACAATTAATTGCTGTCGGCAGGATTATAACGAGTGCCGCCCACAATCGTCGCTGAATTACCAGACTCCCTCTGAATTTGCTGCGGGCTGGAAAAATATGAAATCATAAGGTAACCAAATCGGCATTTCTAACTGATCTTTTTATCTAATACTGGAGGCAGGTTAAAATGTTCTTTTTCGCAAAACAGGTGATAGCATTGGAAATAATTAATTGGTCTAACTTATGGTGAAAAATCAAACACTAATAGCTAGTGAAACGAATGAAAAACTAGTTGGCGAACTTGAAGGTTTTACACTTTATGATTTCCAGAATAGCATCAATTTCTTCATTAATATTTTGTGCTACTCAAGATTTACCAAGACACCTTATAATATTTTACGGAGAAATATAACAGTCAAAACGCATTCAAAAAAAGATATTTCAATCTTTGAAAATTGCATCAAAAAAAACTTATTGGTGGGAACTTAAGGGGAAGGAAAAACGAGTAGAAGCCTACAAAAAATCACTGATTCAGTCAGGCAAATTAAATGAAAACTTATTATTCCCTTACTACAGGCACCACACTTAACAGCTGTAGTAAGGGTCAGTGATAGATGAGAATATCATTTATTTAACATTACGAATAAATCATATTTCAGACTAGGGGAGAGTATAATTTTATTATATATTAAACCCCTCTTACTTCAGAAGAACTTGTATTTTACAAAATCCATTCTATTCCTGAAGAAACTCAGAAATTATACGTTTCACATGAATTTTGCTATCAGAATCAAGGCGTTCAAGATTACTCTCAATTTCATATAAATACTTCTTCCCTCCGTAAGAATGCGCTACCCGCTTAAGTATTTTAAATTCTTCATCACAAAAACACGCTGTTAAAGCCAGATCTCCCGGGTTCCATGATGAAGACATAAAAGCATCAACAAGTTCCTTTCGAGCAGTCTTACAACGGTCCCAATCGAAGAATGAGAAGATATTAAAACGCTCCGAGAAATCATTGGCTTTTGATAATTCTTTATAAATAATTGGGAATAATGCGGATATCATCAATGAAACAGGTTTATGTCGAGCATTAAGCAATGATGGGATGAGGGTGGTCGCCGCATCAATTAGTGCTGAATAGGAAACATCTTTAGCATCAGACATAAGTTTGGCGCAAGCATTATTAGCATCCTCATTTAAATAAATGACTTGTCTCATACGCAGCATATTAGCTATTTCGTTAACCACATATAATATTTTTTGACGAATCAATGTTTGAGATTTTTCTAAGACAATTACATTTCTACTGGCCAGTTCAGAATTAATATCTCTCTCTAATGCATTATAAATAACCCATTTTGGATCAAGATCATGCCCAATAACTTTTAGCAGCATAGACAAAATCACTTCATCATTCTCAAAACGATTACGTAGACATCTACCTAATGCATATTTAGCTATCAAAATCCTTTGGTCTTTATTGACTTCTGAAATCACAACCAGAACAATCCTGACATATATATTTATAGGAACGATGTCTTGTAATACAGCTCTTTCAAGTATGTCGAGATCATTTTTGGTCAGACGTTCGGCTATGCTTTCACTAATTTTGATATTGGATAATAGCTTAACAAATTGTTGTTCATCCGCACGACGGAAGACATTTGCTAAAAGAATTGATGACGATTCTTCAGATAAACTTGTATCGCCAAGCAGCCAAAGCACATCATCTACAGTAGGGTTAATCGTCTGAGCTAGCAATGCCTGAGCCCGTGTAGAACTATTTTTTGAAATTAATATCTTACGGACCTCTGTAATTCCCCCAATATCTCGAGCACGGTTAATTAGCGCCATACTAATTTTTTTAGACTGAAAATCATTGGTATTTTTCAACCAAACAAGTTCATCTGAAATCTCACTTATATCAAGACTACTAATGATGGGAAGAGCGACTGGAAGATGATGATCTTCAATCAGCAAAGGAAGCAAAATCATCCCAACTTTAAATGAAAGTGATTTATCTAGCTCTGATAATACAAGTCCAGTAAAATTAATTAGTTCATCATCACTAGTAATTTTCCCTGCAAGTCCATTGCCTAACAAAACTAAATTGGCAAATATATTTGAAGGTACGCTTAAAAGTACTTTTTTAACCATTGAACTAGGGCTTTTACCAAGCCCTGACGCGATCCCTGGCACCAAATTAATAATGACATCATCAGAATTAGTTTGCTTCATCAGGTTAATAACACCCTCTGGGTCTTTTTCAGATAAATACATGGCTAGGTTATTGACAGCAATTATACAATCAGCCATATCACGCCCTATAGTTTTTCTGGTCAGCGCACCTGCAAATTCCCAAGCATCCTTTTCAGGTAGATTATTTTCGACCGTATTAATAACATCAAGTAAGCGCGGTGTTAACAATGCCATAGCATGTTCACCGTTTACCATTCCAGAATTAGCGATATCAAGCAAACCTAAAAATGCTGTTGGTGTTTGTTCCAGCTTATCAAAGAGTTCATCCCAGAGAAGAGCTATACGGAGTACAGAAACATTTTCAGCTTCATTGCTATTTATAAGTTTGAACGCATTTTTTGACAATAATCTCGGTATTGACTCCTCAAAAACGCGACGAACAATCACTTTTGTCCATCGATGCCGTGCTGCAGGTAGTAAACGCCCGTCTACACGACGCCCTGGCCAGTCTGAGAAGCGAGCTTTTGCATTAGAAGGCGAAAAAATAAGATCTAAATCACGCCCCATTATCTTTCTGGGAGATAACGCAAACGCTGAAAAGGCGAATTTTTGTCTGATATTTGGCCACAGTGCGACAAGTAAATGTAATGCGATTAGTTCAGGTTTTGGTGCATCAAAAATGACTACTGGCTTAGGCTCTTCAAGAAAAAGAGCCTCAAGCAACTCGGATGCATTGAAATCCGAAATGGGTGGAAGTGTTTCCGTTACTAGTTCCTTTTCATTATACTGGACAAGAACCGCTTCTTTTTCAGATGGTAATTCTGAAGAATTAAGCAGCTCAAGAATAGCGCTAAGCGGAGGTGTATTAGCCCATATATTGGTATCAACTAGTAAGCTTTTAGTTCTAACACAACCTGCTCTAGGAACACTATGATCCTGCCAGGTTCTTGCAATTACATAATAGGTTCCGCTAGGTAGCGGATAAGCCGTTAGATAAGGTTCGAATTGTTCTTTTGGACGTAGGGGGCCAGCTACATCGGAGAGACGATCCACCGTTGCCTGATCTTCTTTAGAAAGCAATGTAGAAGATGCCAGAAGTTGATGACCTTTACGGTATCCGTGTATCTGTATATTAATGGTGATAACCATATTAAAGCCCCACTGCCCATTCTATTGGTATCGTAATATCAAATATTTTCTGCCATTTCTGTCCATCATATACTGCAGTCCACCCCTGGTCATTTGGACCTTCATCTAAAAATTTATTTCGGTATTCAGGATCATTTTTCAAATCGCCACCGATAGAGCTCAAACCAAAAACTTTAACATCAAGTGCGGTCAGGTCTACTATTCTTCCCGCAACTAAAGGATATTCCCTTTCAAGATAGGCTATAGGTCCTTGTTCGAACTTGTCAGGATCGACACGATCCCAAGCAGCAACAACAACTGAAAGACGTGGGCGTCCGCCATCTTCGCGCCTAGCTAGAGAGTCTTCAAGAAAATGGATTAACTCACACAACATAACTTGTGTAGGAAGCCCTTGGTCTTCCTCATTCCCCACCCTTTCAAGCATGTTCCTAGCTGTCACCCAATCTAATGGTCGAACGTCTTGATCAGAATCCACTCTGACAAAAAGCAACGCTGCGTCTGCTTGTTTTAGTTCATCCATCCAGTCTGAAGAAATTTCGTTCTCAATAACAGCATTACGCCAAGTTTCTCCAGAAATATCAGGCACAATGACCTTTGATCTAGGTCCATCTTTAGTTGCAGCAACGACAACTTCAAAGTTACGTCGTATGTCGCTTAGTTCAGTACGTGGTGCGAAACTTCCCTGGAAGATATGGTCAGCGACAGATAGCACAAAAGCAATATCTGGAGGTTGTTCTGCAGCATGTAATGCTCCCTTCCCATGATCCAGTGCAAGCCACAGGGGCCCGATATAGTTGGTCTTCCCCGAGTCTGGACCACCAAGCAATACTATTGATCGGCTCATATGCTTCTCCGATAGTTCAGATATTCACGTTTACTAGTCCCCTGCTCAGATGATTTCCAAAATATCAACGGCCGAGGGGGAGTATTAACTGTAATGTTAATCAATTCTGCAATACCAAACCCTGCGGGAACCATATCTAACTGATCTGAGAATGGAGCAACCTCAACGATCTCGGCATTCGCTCCACGCCGATTTAACTCGTGTTGCATTCGAAAGGAGATGTTTTCATCAACAGTGTATGAATCACGATGGGTAACTACGATTAAGAGCCGGGGAATATTGCCGCCGAACATTGTATGCAGTCGTCCAGCAAGTTGTCCTAAACGAGCAATTGTGCCATGGCGCTTCTCTGGATCTTTGAGAGCACGGCCATCGATAACAATCCAGATAGTTTCCGCTGACCTTAGAAAATCTAGCCGTTCATATTGTGAATTGGAAATAAGGGCTTGTGTCCACTCACCAGGTATGTCGGGAAGGGCAAAATCTACTTTACGTCCATCGGATAATCTTTTTAGTCTAAGATGTAAAAAACCCGGACTGCGTTCATCTGTCAACTCCGTGTGAACCGTCATCTGCTCTGGAACCTGACCGTTATTCCATTCCCGGGCTCCTCGTGCAATCTCTTCAAAAGCCGTTAGGCTTCGACTATCAGCAAAGGACCAACCATCAAGTTTGGCATGTGATAGAAGAAGATAAAGGCTTGCTAAGCAGGCTGTTTTCCCCGATTCTGGATCTCCGAGAATACCTACGACATTTACATACCTTTTGCTCATTAAAGCGTTGATATCATCCAGTCCAAGAGATTGTTTTGAACCAAATGTGTGGGATTGGGTTGGTTCTGATAGGACTGGGACACCGAGCTGCTCGGTTAAGTCATTATAATCCGAATTCTCAAGCGGTGTTCCTTCATCTTCTTCCAGTGGAAATCGGTTTGAACAAGATGTAGGGACATTTCCGAGAGTACAGATTCCTGTTTCATCGAAGGTACAGCCTTCATGCCTACATGAGCCACTCATATTGTTCCAGCTCCTTGTGACATCATTTTTGCAAATGTTGCTTCTAGCAGAGCTCTTTCCCCCCATTCAGAAACTGGACGTTTTATAGACGAATTTGTTTGATCTATCTCACCTGTAGTTAACGCATGAAGGAGAGGGAAAACAGTTGGATGGGCAAGTATATGTCCCGCCGTCAATTCTGCACTGAGTGTTGTTCGTTCATCGCCAATTACAGAGAGTAGTTCTTCTAGATCAAGTTCTGGATTCTGCCCCAATGTACGAAGGACAATCTCACGATGCACCTCACAAGGCAAACGCCGAAGAATTTTGGCAGCTTCAATACCTGCCGTTACAATTCGCACTGGTTCATCAATCTTAGATAGCTGCTTTTTAAGTAAACGGCTATGACCCAATTGTACCCACCACAAAAAATCGAGTTCCTCTCTATCCAAGACAGCGTTCCGACGTAATGCTTGTATGGTATCTTTGATTGCTTCAGGAAAATTATTCGTAACAATATCGTCCTCAACGGTTATATCTACTTCCGTTGGATCAGGTACATGAATTCGCTCTCTTGCCTTTTCAGCTGAAACCGCGTAATAATTTGCAGCTTTATCTAAAATCTCTAAACGCAAAATTTCTCGACGCTCATCTGGTAATGCTGGCTGATAAGATAAAGCAGACCATAAAGAGGCAGCATAAATGGCTGGTATAGTCCATCCATTATTACCTACGGCACCACTCAGAATCGAAATCATCGCCATACCACAACAAACACCAACATCAAGAGGTCGTTCATCATAGAGGAAAGCAGGAGCCTTTTTCTGAATGCTGGCTTGGACTTGCTCACCCAACTCCTGTGAGGGGTCTCCGTTACCACCAAGTGCTCCAGCTATATCAGCGGCAAGGGAGACTATACTTGCTACTTTATTCTGTTTACCCCAAAGGGTTGCTAAACTTTTAACTGCAGCCTTTCGTGATTCAACATCATTATCACTAATAGTAATACCGCTGATTCGCATATGACGAGCTAAATTGTCCATTATTTCGCCTCTTCCTTACGGTCACTAATTAATTGATCAATCATGTTCTCAATTCCTTCCAGTTTTCCTTCCCGAACGAGTAAATCCAACAATTTTCGCTCAATTCCTTGATTCATCCGTTCATTAAAATTCTCTGAGAGAGCCCCAAGTTCAACAAGAATTCGTAAACGCTCGCCTTCAAAAAGATCGCGGAAGAAACGAAGCCTGGCAATCTCATAGCTATCTGAAGCAGATACAGAAGGCATACAATTTTTGCCCTCTTTTGAAGACTCTGCCGGTGTTTTTTCTATCCCAGTGGCTAAAGAAGTCGTATTCTCGTCTTCTGTTAGTTTTGATTGTATTGGTGAAGAGGGCAAAGCTAACTGTGGGCGTGGAGCAACACGAAAATTCGGTGAGTTAAGACGATAATTGGGGTCCTTTCCACCTAAGCGCTTATCATCATTTTCAAAACAAGTACGATGCGGGTTCCAGGCTCTTGGATGTATGGTTACCGATAGCCCATCGATTTCTTCATCCCAATCAAACTCAATGATGTTATAAGTAAAGGTGTAGACGTCATCGGAATGATAAGGAACTGTTGCGCCAGCTGCGAGCATTAAAACATCACAACCTTGTTCAACACTATCCACAGACACTTTGGGATCATGCTCATGCCCAGAAATGAATACACGAGCACGACTACGTATGTATTGACGGACTTGCTCCTGATCTTTGTACCAACTTAAGGGGTGATGAACCAGAATTACATTTTCAACACCATCATCGCGTGGAATAATGAATTGCCGCGCTCCTATCATCAATTCTGGATCTTCATCGCGTTCTTCACCATGGCAAAGTAAAGATGAATTGAGCCTTATAAAACGAATAGAGCGGCCTGGAGCTAAATTTACTTCCATCTCAGAGGCAAATACTCCCTCATCATTGAGTGGGCAATTGTAGCCAAAACTGAAGTTGCCATAGTCTTCGAATCGAGCAAAAAGAGCGGCGCGATCCACTGCGTTGTTCATAACACGTTCGTATTCTTGGGGACCACCTTTACGGATGTGGTCAAGAATAGCTTTTCCGGATAACGACAGCTTAGAACGATCAAGGTCATGGTTACCCGGCACCATTTGAACACAATGGATTTCTGCCCCTATGCTGGAAGCAAGTTCATCCAACCATTCCCCTGCAGAATCGTATTCAGCCTTTGTCCCCGAATGAGCAATGTCACCTGTAACCAAGATTCCATGTGCTACTCCATTAGCTAAATTTGAAACTACATGTCGTGCATCAGAAATTAGTTGCTGCTTGACATCATCATGTATGTGGACGCGGTCATCACCTTTTTCTTGACCAAAATGGATATCTGATACATGAACAAATACTGCTGGCATTCTTACCCCCAACATTTCTCATTTTAGATACACAAAAAATCCATAAAAGCATCAATCACCTAACAAGCAAAATAGCGCTTCGGATTAGTTACTCCCACCGATATTCAGGATATTATACAATGAGATCTAATCTATGTCCCTTAATCATATATGAACCGATCTCGCAACTTGGACTAACCCAAGACCGTAGACAAATTATGTCCTCACAATGAGGCCTGTTCAAACACCACCGGACTAACGCCGCCGAGATGACTAGCATCGAAATAGGTTGTATCACACCTCAATACGGAGCACGTCACCAGATCACCGGTTTTGTAAATACGCTTTCTGATGCTTTCTTTTTTCAGCGAACTGGAAAACGATTCGGCCACATCATCATCCCACCAGTTACGACGCCCGCTCTTTTTCTGTTTCATGAAGAAGTACACAATTAGCGCCTTCATTCCAACATTTACTAAATCATCTTTTTTACATTAGTGTCGTTAGGGTGAACTGAACTATCACTGCTCGATCCAGAGAACTGCATTGTAAAAATATTCATTTATATATCATTCAATTGGACACACCTCATTAATGGCAGAACCCATGGTTCTGCCATTTTCATTTTAGAGGAGAAATGGTGAAAAAATCTGAAACTTTCCTGCTGCTGCAGCACTCGCTTTCCGGCCTGCCACGATGGATATCAGAGCGTAATCTGCAGAAGATAAAACACCTAACTCATTATGAGGCAGTGATCGGTATTATGGGCAAAACAGGGGTGGGCAAAACAGGGGTGGGCAAATCATTGCTGTGCAATTCTCTGTTTGCCAGTGAGCTTACACCTGATGATTGGTTAACGCATAATAAGCCTAGTGGATTTACCCGGTATAGGGGACAGCATTGAACTGTGATGCGGAATATACTGCACTTTACAGCAAGCATCTTCCCCGATTCGATTTGGTACTATGGCTGGTAAAGGCCGATGAGCGATCGCTGCCGGTGGATGAACATTTTTATCGTCAGGTGATCGGTGAGTCTTATCGGCATAAAGTGCTGTTTGTTATCAGTCAGTCGGATAATGTCTAACGCACCAGCAGTGGCAATAAATTATCGACGGAGCAAAAACAAAATGTCAGCCGTAAAATCTGCCTGCTACATGAGTTGTTCCAACTGTTATCTCAGGTATGTGCGGTGTCGGTTCGTTTACAATGGGACTGCAGGTGATGGCGGAGCGGTTGATTCGTTGCCTTCAGCATGAAGCCATTAGTCCTGAGGCGGTACAACTCAATACGCAGCTTCATACCGATACTATTAATAAAAAAGCCTGCGACTATTTGGTTAACGGTTGGCTCGGTGTTGGACATAGTAAGCATCATGCCCCTGATACGAGCCCCGGTTCGGACAACTATACAGGCTGTACGCAAGATCGTGATATAGGTCGCTCGAGCAGCCTATAGTTTATTCTTCTGCCATATTGTTTTCTCAGCCCTGCTGCGATTAGGAGACAGGGCATTTTTATTTTTTATTCTTCCATGCTGACAAAGCTCCAAGCCGTGTTCATTATTTTATTCACCACGACACTAAGCGCCATATTAAGACACTCCCGCGCTGGGCCTGCACCAAAAAAGGGCTTTGGACGTTGCAACACTACGGCTTTGCACCGTTTCGCTTCTTCAGATGCTGGCACACTTTATGCTTGGGTAGATTGACAGCCTTTAACGTCTGCGAGGTGACGATGCTGAATATCAATCTCTCCGCTTCACCCTTTTTTGATGAGATGCTTCTGGCTGAAGGTGAGCACCGTGACCATTACGCCGCCTACTGGCAATGGCTGCAACAGGCTGACCACCTGGCTATACAGCGCAAGCGGGAAGAAGCCGCCCTCCTGTTTCACCGGGTAGGTATTACCTTCAATGTCTACGATGACGATAATGGTGCTGAGCGGTTGATCCCGTTCGACAGCGTGCCACGTATTATACCGGCCGCCGAATGGGCCATGCTCGATGCCGGCATTCGCCAGCGTGTGCAGGCACTCAATGCCTTCCTCTACGATATCTACCATGAACAACATATTCTGAAGGCGGGAATCATTCCGGCAGAACAGGTTCTGGCTAACGAACAGTATCAACCCTGTATGCAAGGCGTTGATCTCCACCGTGATATCTATGCGCATATTGTTGGCGTAGATATGGTGCGCAACAGTGATGGCGAATATTACGTCCTGGAAGATAACCTGCGTACCCCCTCCGGCGTCTCCTATATGCTGGAGAACCGTAAAATGATGATGCGGCTCTATCCGGAACTCTTTGCGCAGCAACATATTGCTCCCGTAGAACGCTATCCGTCGCATCTTTTACAAACGCTTCGCGAAAGCTCACCCATTAACGATCCCACCGTGGTGGTATTGACCCCAGGCCGCTTTAACAGCGCTTACTTCGAACACAGCTTCCTGGCGCAGCAGATGGGCGTTGAGCTGGTTGAAAGCGCCGATCTGTTCGTTAAGGATGGCATGCTGTTTATGCGCACGACTGCCGGGCCATGCAGAATACATGTCATCTATCGTCGGGTTGATGATGCCTTCCTCGATCCGCTGGCATTCCGCCCGGACTCCATGCTCGGCGTACCGGGACTGCTGTCGGTTTACCGGGCTGGCAATGTCGTCCTGGCCAACGCCATCGGCACTGGCGTAGCTGATGACAAATCAATCTACCCCTATGTACCGGATATGGTGCGCTTTTATCTGCAGGAAGAACCGATCCTCAATAACGTGCCAACCTGGCAGTGCAGACATAAAAATGAGCTGTCGTATGTGCTGGCCAACCTCGAAAAAATGGTCGTGAAAGAGGTTCACGGTGCTGGCGGTTACGGCATGTTGATTGGACCCGCCGCGAACAAAGCTGAGCTCGCCCACTTCCGTGACCTGTTGCTGGCTCGTCCGCAGAATTATATCGCGCAAAACACGCTGGCGTTGTCCACCTGTCCCACTTTTGTCAACGACGGACTGGCACCACGTCATATCGACCTCCGACCCTTTGCGCTGAGTGGTGCGGAGATTCGACTGGTGCCCGGCGGCCTTACCCGCGTAGCGTTGACGGAAGGTTCGTTGGTCGTCAATTCGTCACAGGGCGGCGGAACCAAGGACACTTGGGTACTGGAGGATGATATATGCTGAGCCGGACAGCCAGTGAACTCTATTGGATGGCCCGCTATCTGGAGCGGGCAGAAAATATCGCTAGGGTACTGGACGTCACCAACAAGCTGTCGATGATGCCAATCCGCAACGGGGGTAATCATGATCTGCTGGTACCGCTCAACCTGACCAGCACCAGCGAGCTGTATGCTGAGACCAACCCGACACTGACGATGCCCAATCTGGTCAGTTTTTTCGCCCTGGATAGCCGGAATTACAGCAGCATTTTTAGTTGTCTGCAGATGGGCTGGAACAACGCGCATGCGGTACGTGGCAGTCTGTCATCCGAAGTCTGGGAATGTATCAATGCCACCTGGATCGCGATGAAATCGATACGCCGTCAGGGCATAGGCTCAGACGGTGCCGATGCCTTCTTTGACTGGGTGAAAGAGCGATCTCATCTGTTCCGTGGTGCCATGTTCGGTACCCTGCTCCGCAGCGACGCGATGCACTTTATTCGTCTCGGGACGCTGCTGGAACGGGCTGATGGCACCGCCCGTCTGCTGGAGGTGAAAAACAGGCTGATGGATATTGATGACGATCCGGTGCGCGAATATTACCGCATGGACACACTGCTGCAGGCGGTAAGCGCGCGCGAAGCCTACCATAGTATTTATAAGCAGCCGCTGAGCCGGGAGACCATCGCCGAACTGATGATCCTGCGCAACGAGCTGCCGCGTTCGTTGCTGGCGTGTATCAACGATATGGTTCAGCAACTGGAGCTGATAGGTGGCCGTGCAAACCAGCCACGCCGCCTGGCGCACATCCTGCACGCCGAGCTGCGCTTTAGTTCCATGAAAGACCTCAGCAGAATCGGGCTGAACAACTGGCTGGAAGCCTTTCTCGCCCAGTTAAACGAGATCGCCGAAAGTATTCATCACACTTATCTGGAGGCGCAATGAAACTTAGCATTGAGCATAACACGCATTATTGCTACGACCAGGCGGTGCAACGGAGTATCCAGTACCTGCGGCTGACGCCTCAGGAATCGCCTCATCAACGCATACTATCCTGGGAACTGACCTTACCGGATAAGGCGGTTTGCACCACTGATGCCTTCGGCAACATCATGCATGTGCTGACACTCGATGAACCGCATGAGTCCATCACCATTCAGGCACATGGCGTGGTGGAGATTGAACACGGCATTGAAGATCAGGCGCAGGGGCATTTGTCGCCGCTAGTTTTCCTGCGCCACAGTCCGCTGACCCAGCCCGATATGGCGATTCAGGCTTTTGCCCTGCGCTATTATCAACCCCAGGCGATTCTGACCACCCTGGAAAATCTGATGGGAGACCTGCTGCTCAGGATGCCTTACACCCCTGGCTCTACCCTTGTGACCGACAGTGCCGCTGAGGCTTTCGCCGCCGGTAGCGGAGTGTGCCAGGATCATACTCATGTCTTTCTGAGCTGCTGCCGTAGCCTGAATATACCGGCACGCTACGTCAGCGGTTACCTGCACAGCAAAGATTCTGCACATGTCGCGACCCATGCCTGGGCCGAAGTCTGGGTGGAAGACCGCTGGCACTGCTTTGACATTACCAACAATACCCGTATACCTGATCAACATCTTAAGCTTGCTGTGGGTATTGATTACCTGGATGCCTGTCCGGTGCGCGGTTTACGCATTGGCGGTGGATACGAAGATATGTGCGCGATTGCCGCCGTACAAATGATGTAAATTGACCTGTAGCGACTTGCTGATGGTGAAAACTTCATGCACGCTGATGGCGTGCACATTTTTTTGAGGGGAGTGTGGTATGACCTATTGTGTGGCCATGCGCCTGTCATCCGGGCTGGTCTTTGCATCCGATTCACGTACCAATGCAGGGGTGGATCACATTTCCACCTTCCGTAAACTGCATGTATTTCATCAGGACGGCGATCGTACGCTGGTGCTTCAGACTGCCGGGAATCTGGCGACCACTCAAAGTATTATCAGTCTGCTGCGACACCGCAGCAGGAATGCCGATTGTCCCAATCTGCTGAATGCCTCCAGCCTTTACGAGGCCGCTTCACTGGTAGGAGAGACGGTTCGTGAGGCGATCCAGCGTGACAGTGAGGCACAACAGAATGGCAGTACGACAGACTTCAGTTGCAACCTGCTGCTCGGCGGTCAAATCAACGGGGATGATATTGGTCTGTTCCATATTTACCCACAGGGTAATTTCATCGAAGCAACTCGCGATACGCCCTATTTCCAGATTGGTGAAAGCAAGTACGGCAAACCGATTATTGACCGGGTGCTGCACTACGACATGTCTCTGGAGCAAGCGATGCAATGCGCGCTGATTTCACTGGATTCGACCCTGCGTAGTAATCTGTCTGTTGGCCTGCCGCTCGACGTCATGATCTACCCTTGTGATAGCTTCAGCGATGCCCGGCAATACCGCATTACCGAAGACCATCCCTACTTCACGACTATCCGTAAAGGCTGGGGAGAAGGCTTAGTCAGCACCTTCAAACAGCTACCACCGCTGGTTCTGTAGTCAGACTCGTGTGCCCTGTTCCCCTTTACAGCCCCAACCCAAACACGAAATAATACCCCTCTACGCCGGGCCACAATGCCCTGCCAACGCTTAAACCCAAACTCAACTCTGCGGACACCCTATGAATAACGAAATCTCTCTCAAATACTATGATGTCGCAGATGAGTATGCGACGGAGTCCGCTAAGCCGGTGAGCGAAGCTGAACGTACCCCACTGGCGCATTACTTCCAGCTGCTGATCACCCGTTTGATGAACAACGAAGAGATCAGTGAAGAGTCGCAGCAGGATATGGCGCATGAAGCGGGTATCGATGAGCAGCGTATTGATGAAATTGCCGAGTTCCTGAACCGCTGGGGCAACGAGTAACAGACACTCACCGGCAGACGAGCTTTGCGCAGTTTGCCGGTTAATCTGCCTGAATCAGTTCCGCATTGGCCCGCCGGTATCCCCGTAACAACGCCCAGTGCTGACAGGCACGTGTCTCACGTGGCTGATATTCGTTCCCAGCTCAACTACCGACCCATCACTTCGTCTTTATCTGCCGCTACACACACTCCATCACACTCGCCTTCATCCGCCACAAAGGCCCCTTCCGCCGCTCACCCTCTGGCGCACCTGAAAATTATCATCCAGACTTATATAGTCTGCGCAGGCATTGTGTTTTACACTGCGCGCTGTAAAAAACTGAGTAGATTAAGCAGGCAAAAATGGCGATGAACGGAACGATCACAACCTGGTTTGAAGATAAAGGTTTTGGCTTTATCAAAGATGAAAACGGTGATAACCGCTATTTTCATGTGATTAAGGTCGCCAATCCTGATCTGATCAAGAAAGATGCGGCGGTGACGTTTGAACCCACCACCAACAACAAGGGCTTATCCGCCTATGCGGTGAAGGTCGCGCCGACAAGCAAATACATCTATATCGCAGGCGAGCGGCTGAAGATCACCTCGATTAAGTCTTATCTGGTCTACAACGAAGAAGTGCCGGTCGATGCCGGTGTCGATAAAGAGAACGCGGTGTTGTCAGTGGGCCTGTTGCTGAATAATATCCGGCCGAAAACTGACCCGAACGCCAATGAGATGCGCTCGCTGAAAAAGCTGGCGGTCACCACTTTCCAGGGTACGACACTGATCTTCTCTGAAGATGAGATCGACATTGAAAGCACGGTTAAAGTGCTTAAAGGCCTGAAGTAATCCCGCAGGCGGGCCGAAATTCTGTTAGCAGAATTCCGGCCTTCAGCCTCCCGCCAGCCTGCTATTCAGGCACATTTCTCTGACACGAAATCCCCGCCCACAGGGCTGATACATAACAAAGCGTTGCTCTGGCGGATAAAACCGTCCTGCTCTCCCCTCTAATCCATTGTTTATGATAAAACAAAGGTCAAAAGCGCAGCTCATCAAGGTTCATCCCCACAAAGCGACTTTCCAGGGTAGAATTAGAAACTTTGTTCAGTCATTGCCAATGTTTTCCATCATCGCAAAGTGATACGAAAAGCGGGTGAAATAAGGTATAAAGCCGCATGAAAATCCCAAACAGAATCCAGCCCCTGGTCGATGACGGCCTGATTGACGATGTCCTGCAGCGGCTGAAAAGCGGCAAAGAAGCGGACGTCTATACCGTGCTATGCGGCGGCAAGGTGCAGTGCGCCAAAGTCTATAAAGAAGCGACCCAGCGTAGCTTCAAGCAGGCCGTGCAGTATCAGGAAGGTCGTAAAACCCGTAACAGCCGTAACGCCCGCGCCATGCAGAAAGGCACAAAGTTCGGCCGTAAGCAGCAGGAAGAGTCCTGGCAGACCGCCGAAGTAGATGCCCTGTTCCGCCTGGCGAACGCCGGTGTTCGCGTGCCACAACCTTATCTCTGCATCGACGGTGTGTTACTGATGGAGCTGGTGACCGATGCCAATGGCTCGGTCGCGCCACGTCTCAGCGATGTCTCTCTGTCTGAAGAGCAGGCGGTGACGGATTTCCACACCATGATCCGCAACATCGTTCGTATGCTCTGTGCCGGTATCGTTCACGGTGACTTATCCGAGTTCAACGTACTGCTGGATGACCAGGGGCCGGTGATTATCGACCTGCCACAGGCGGTCGATGCGGCGGCCAATAACCATGCCGAGTCGATGTTTGAACGTGACGTAGACAATATCACCTCTTACTACGGTCAGTTCGCTCCGCAGCTGTTGAAGACGCGCTACGCCAAAGAGATCTGGCTGCTCTATGAAGATGGCAAGCTGACGCCGGAAACGCCGCTTACCGGGAAGTTTGTGGAAGAGGAGCGCGTAGTCGATATGGATTCTCTGATGGATGAGATCATCACCGCAGAAGATGAATATTACGAGCGCCAGCGCGCCAGCCGTGAGCGCGACGAAGAGTAACTGCATCAATAAAAAAAGGCAGCGAGTCCCCTCGCTGCCTCTCACTTACCGCACTATCACAACGCCATCACCGCACGATGACCGTCAGCGCAATCAGAGTTAAGCCGATGATCATCACGCCGACAAAGACCTTATCGAGCCTGCTTTTTTTCATCTTCTCCTCCCTAGAACCACTGACCAAAGCGACGGATGTAGAAACGTTTCATGCCCTGCGCCACCAGGCAGTAGCTGAACAGCGTAAGCACCAGCCACGGGAAATATTGCCATGGCAGTGGCACCAGACCGACCATCGCACCCAGCGGTGAGAACGGGATCAGGATGCCCAGCGCCATCACCGCCAGCGTAGTCAGCATCACCGGTAAGGTGGCGCGGCTCTGAATAAACGGAATCTTCCGGGTACGCAGCATATGCACTACCAGCGTCTGTGACAGTAGCCCCTCAATAAACCAGCCGGACTGGAACAGCGACTGCACGCCTGCATGGTTAGCGCCGAAAACAAACCACATCAGCGCAAAGGTGGTGACGTCAAAAATTGACGAGGTCGGGCCCATCCACAGCATGAAACGCTTGATGTTGCCGGCATCCCATTTACGCGGTTTATTCAGAAACTCACGGTCAACCTTGTCCCACGGCAGCGCCAGCTGGGAAACGTCATACATCAGGTTCTGAATCAGCAGATGAATCGACAGCATCGGCAGAAACGGAATAAAGGCACTGGCCACCAGCAGCGAGAAAACGTTGCCGAAGTTGGAGCTGGCGGTCATGTTGAGATACTTGATGATGTTGCCAAAGGTCTCGCGTCCTTTGAGTACACCCTCATTCAGCACCTGTAAATCCTTCTCCAGCAGGATGATGTCCGATGAGGCTTTCGCCACATCCGCCGCGCTGTCCACGGAAATCCCGGTGTCGGCTGCCCGCAGCGCAGGCGCGTCGTTAATGCCATCGCCCAGGAACCCGACGGTGTGACCGTTCTGCTGCATCAGCCGCACCAGACGGGATTTCTGCAGCGGCGTCAGCTGAGCAAACAGGGTGCAGCGTTCTGCTTCCTGCGCCAGCTCATCATCGTTCATCGCCTCAATCTGATCGCCGGTCAGCATCGCCGGATCGGTCAGCCCGACATCGGCACAGACCCGCAGCGTCACCAGCGGATTGTCACCGGTCAGCACTTTCACCGTCACACCGCTGTCACGCAGGGCTTTAATCGCCTTACCCGCGCTGGCTTTAGGTGGATCGCGGAAGGTCAGCATTCCCTGGATAATCAGATCGCGCTCATCACTGTCGCTGAGCGGCGCGTCTAGCTCGCCATCACGGGTTGCCACCAGCAGCACGCGATAGCCCTGCTGATGATAGTGTTCGGTCTGCGCCAGCAGCGCCGCGCGCTGTGCTGCATCCAGTGCGACCACCGTGTCACCCTGCCGCACGGCAATGCTCACTGCCAGCATCTCTTCCACTGCGCCTTTACAGATCAGTTGTGAACGATGCTGAGTCAGATCCTCCACCAGCACCGACACCCGACGGCGGGTAAAATCAAACGGCAGCTCATCGATCAGCTGGAACTGGCTGCGCTGAGACTGTGAAATGACCTTGTCGCCCGCGCAGAGTAAGGCGCGATCCATCAGGTTTTTCGCGCCACTCTGGCTGCCGCTGTTGAGCCATGCCAGCAGCAGCACCTGTGCATCTTCGTTGCCCCGCGCGTCCAGATGATGCGCCAGCAGGATGGTGTCCTGGGTCAGCGTGCCGGTTTTGTCGGTGCAGAGCACATCCATCGCGCCGAGGTTCTGAATGGCGTTGAGCTTTTTAACGATCACTTTGCGACGTGACATCGCAATCGCGCCCTTAGCCAGGTTAGCGCTGACAATCATCGGCAGCATTTCCGGGGTCAGTCCGACCGCGACGGCCAGTGCAAACAGCGTGGCATCCATCCAGTCGCCTTTGGTGAAGCCGTTAATCAGCAGCACCACCGGAACCATCACCAGCATAAAGCGGATCAGCAGCTTGCTGACGCTGTTCACCCCGCGGTCAAAGGCGGTCTGCGGACGGCTTCCGGTCAGCGATGAGGCCAGGGAGCCGAACCAGGTTTCGCCGCCCGTTGCTACCACGACTGCGCTGGCTGTGCCGCTGGCCACGCTGGTGCCCATCAGGCAGATATTCGGTGATGCCAGCCGCTCCTGAGCGGTCTGACCTCCGGCATCGATACCCGCATCGCAGCTCTGTTTCTCAACCGGCAGCGACTCGCCGGTCAGTACTGCTTCACTGATAAACAGATTACGTGAACTCAGCAGACGGACATCGGCAGGCACCTGATCGCCGGTGCTGAGCAGAATGATATCGCCCGGCACCAGTTCACTCATATCCACATCCTGGCGCTGCGCGGTTTCGCTGCCCGGCTCACGCCGCAGCACGGTGACCTGGCTGCGCACCAGTGACTTTAGTGCCTGCGCCGCACGGTTGGTGCGAAACTCCTGCCAGAAGCGCAGCAGCCCGCTCAGCATCACCATGGTGAAGATGATGATGACGCCGGAGAGATCGGTCTCCTGACCGGCGCGCAGCGGCAGAATATAGTCGGTAAACAGGCTCACCAGCGCCAGGACCAGTAATACGTAGATAAACGGGTTATTAAACGCCATCAGCAGCTGAATCAGCGCCGGTGGCGCTTTCTCATGCGCCACTTCATTACGGCCATACAAAGCCAGTCGTTTCGCCGCTTCAGCCTGGGTCAGGCCCTGACGCTGACTACGCAGGTTCGCCAGCGTCATATCAATGTGCTGGTCTGCCTGCTGCGCAACGGCAAACATTTTTTTACTTTTTTTATCATTACGGTTGCCGGATGAAGTGATCGCAACCTGTTCCAGTTTCATGTCGCTCATTTCGACATCTCCCTGATTTAAAGCAATAGTTGTCCTGCACGGGAAATAACGTGCATGGATAAAACCTGGCGTGGCCGGGTTATTTAATGGGGTGACTTTCAGAAACAGTCAGGTTATTCCGCCTGCGCGCTAAATAATGACGCACGCAGGGTTACCTGACGCCGGTTATACGCGGCGTTTTAAAAGTCTGATATCAGCGATTGGGCGCAGCCTGGGCTACGCCAGACGGGGCGGAGGAAAAAGAGCGAATATAAACAGCAGCATAACGCGCACTCCTGGTGATAGCAGGATTAAAAATAAGGAGCGCGATCGTTAATTAAAGCGGGGATCGCTGCTCGCCGGTTGGCAAGCAGCAGAGGAAACTCAGCTTGCCAGAATAAAGTTTAATCTCGGGTGACTGTCCAACTGAATTCTCCTGAAGTTATCTGCCGCCATTATAAAGAGAGGCCGGCGTCGGTAAAGCAATAACGTATTGAATAACGGTTTCGTTGAGGATTTGTTTCTGCTCAGGTTGCCGCTTCGGTAACAGCGTGGCGATCTTCTTATAACCTCCAGGTAATGCTTATAACCTTTTGGCATATGATTAGCCCATATTCGACTATTCTTCGCATCGGCCCTTTCGTAAACTCGCGTAACTTTTTAGAGGCAAGGAAATTTCATGAAAACTATAATTCCATCACTGCTGGCGCTGACGCTGGCTGCCGCCTTCACAGCCCAGGCCGCAACACCAAAAGATACGCTGGTGATTGCACAATCAACTGACGACGCAGACAGCTTCGACCCGGCCAAAGGGTTTGAACTGACCAGCGTTCAGGCTTTTACTAACATCTATCAGCGCCTGGTACAGTCTGACCCGCAGAATCCGGTGGACCTGAAACCTACACTGGCCACCTCTTGGCAGCCCGGCAGCGACAACCGCAGCCTGACCTTTGAACTGCGTAAAGATGCGAAATTCTCTACCGGCAACCCGCTGCGTCCGGAAGATGTGATCTTCTCGCTGGGCCGCGTGGTGAAGCTGAACCTCGATCCCTCTTTCATCCTGACGCAGCTCGGCTGGAACAAAGATAACGTCGATGGCTTCCTGAAGAAAGTCGACGACAATCATGTGCAGATCAGCTGGACCGCCAACGTCAGCCCGACCTACGTCCTGAGCCTGCTCTCTGCCCCGGTTTCGTCCATCATTGATGAAAAAACCGCGATGGCGAACCAGAAGAACGGCGATTTCGGTAACGCCTGGCTGGCCACCCACTCGGCGGGCAGCGGCCCGTATCAGATCCGCAAAGTGGTGATGCATCAGGTGGTACTGCTCAGCGCTAACCCGACTTCACCAGCGGGCGCGCCAAAAATGAAGAACATCCTGATCAAGAACGTGCCTGAACCGGCTGCGCGTCGTCTGCTGCTGGAACAGGGTGATGCCGATATCGCCCGTAACCTGGGTGCCGATCAGATTGCTGCGCTGAACGGCAAACCGGGCGTGAAGACGGAAGCGATTCCCATGGCGTCGCTCTACTATATCCAGTTCAACATCGGCGCGAACGAGACGATGAAGAACCCGGCCTTCTGGGAAGCGGCGCGCTACCTGTGGGATTACAAAGGCATCGCCAGTGAGCTGCTGAAAGGCCAGTTCGATGTGCATCAGAGCTTCCTGCCTAAGGGCTTCCTGGGCGCGATCAACGACACGCCATACAGCTACGATCCGGAAAAAGCCAAAGCGATTCTGAAGAAAGCGGGCCTGAACAACGTCACCTTCAAGCTCTCCACCAGCAACCAGCCGCCTTATCTGGATATCGCACAGGCGCTGCAGGGCAGCTTCGCCAAAGCGGGCGTGAAAGTGGAAGTGGTGCCGGGTCTGAGCTCCGAAGTATCGACCAACGTGAAAGCGCATAAATATGAAGCGACGCTGAACGCCTGGGGCTCCGACTATTTCGATCCCAACACCAATGCCGCCTCGTTTGCTTACAACCCGGAAGATGGCAGCAAAACCATCGCCTTCCGTTCAGACTGGCACATTCCTGAGCTGAACAAGCAGGTGATTGCGGCGACCGCCGAGAGCGATCCGAAGAAACGCGTGGCGCTGTATGAAGCGATGCAGCGTGAAGTGATGAAGAACTCACCGTATGTGATTGGGATGCAGGCGAAGAACCTCATCGCCCTGCGCGACAACCTGAAAGGCTATGTGCAGGGCATTAACCCTGACATGGTGTATTACTCGCAGGTCACTAAGTAATGGCACAGTCTGTTCCTTCAGCCGGGTTCGCCCGGCTTTTTTGGCAGCGTGGCGGGCGCCTGATCGGTAGCGTACTGTCGCTGCTGGTCACGCTGCTTGGCCTGCTCGCCTTCACCTTTATGCTGTCGCATCTCTCGCCGATCGATCCGGTGCAGCAGATCGCCGGCGATCACGCCAGTGAAGCGACCTATGAGCAGGTGCGTCATGACCTGGGTCTCGACCAGCCGGTGCTGATGCAGTTCTGGCGCTACGTCGAACATCTGGCGCAGGGCGATCTGGGTGTCTCCCGCCTCACCAATCAGTCGGTGAGTGGCGACCTGATGACCACCTTCCCCGCCACCATCGAGCTGGCGACCTGCGCGATGATCTTCGCGGTGGTGTTCGGTGTGACGCTGGCGCTGCTGGCCGCCTGGAAACCGGGGAGCTGGATCGATAATCTCGCCCGCTTTGTCTCGCTGCTGGGCTACTCGGTGCCGGTGTTCTGGCTCGGCCTGCTGGGCCTGCTGCTCTTCTATGCGGTGCTGCACTGGTCCGCCGGACCGGGACGGCTGGATGATATCTGGGTCTACACCCTGGAGCCGAAGACCGGCTTTGTGCTGATCGACAGCTGGCTGTCGGGTGAACCGGAGATGTTCCGCAATGCAATTGCGCACCTCTGGCTGCCGGTGGTGATCCTCGGCCTGCTGGCGATGGCGGGCATTACCCGCCTGCTGCGTGCTGCGCTGCTGGAAGAGAGCAGCAAAGAATATGTGGTGCTGGCGCGTGCTAAAGGCGCGGGTCGGGTGCGCATCCTGCTGCGCCATATCTTCCCCAACGTGCTGGGCACGCTGGTCACGGTGATCGCCCTCTCCTACGCTACGCTGCTGGAAGGCTCGGTGCTGACTGAAACCGTCTTCGCCTGGCCAGGTGTGGGTCGCTATATGACCAATGCGCTGTTCTCCGGCGATGTGCCGGCGATTCTGGGCTCAACCCTGTTAATCGGCAGCTGCTTTATCCTGATTAACACCCTGGCGGATGTTTTAACCTGGTTAACCGATCCGAGAACCCGATGACGCAACAACTCTCTGAACTCGAAACGCTGCGACCACGCCGTCGCCGTCAACGCGTTACCTCGTTAACCGTTGGGCTGACGCTGGTGGCGATTCTTATCCTGATGGCACTGCTGGCGCCGCTGATTGCACCGTTCGATCCGAACGTGCAGACCATGTCGAGCCGTCTGCTGGCCCCGTCGGCACAGCACTGGTTCGGCACCGACGGCTTTGGCCGCGATCTGCTGTCGCGCGTGATTTACGGCGCGCGTCCGACCCTGCTGCTGGTGTCGCTGATTCTGGTGCTGACCATTCCGGCCGGGCTGCTGATCGGCATCACCGCCGGTTACGTGGGCGGCTGGACCGAACGCCTGCTGATGCGCATTACCGATATCTTCCTGTCGCTGCCCAACCTGGTGATCGCGCTGGCGCTGGTGGCGATTCTCGGCCCAGGCCTGATGAACGGCGCACTGGCACTGGCACTGACCAGCTGGCCGCCGTTTGCCCGTCAGGCACGCGCTGAAACCCTGGCACTGCGCCGTAGCGACTACCTTGCCGCCGCGCGGATGCAGGGGATTACGGGCTTTCGCCTGATGTTCGGTCATATCCTGCCGCTCTGCATGCCGACGGCGGTAGTCCGCGCCGCACTGAGCCTGGGCGGGATTATCCTGGCCGCGGCCGGACTCGGTTTCCTCGGTATGGGCGTTCAGCCGCCGACGGCGGAATGGGGTTCGATGGTGGCCGAAGGCAGTAAAGTCATTTTTGATCAGTGGTGGGTTGCTGCTGCACCGGGCGCGGCGATTCTGTTTGCCAGCCTGGCCTTTAACCTGACAGGCGATGGCCTGCGCGACCGACTGGATACCCGTCATGCAAAATAATCTGCTCCATGCCGAGGGGCTGACCATTCGCAGCGACGATGCGCTGCTGGTCGACAACATCAGTTTTTCCGTGGGTCGCGAGCGCGTGGCGCTGGTCGGTGAGTCCGGTTCCGGCAAGTCACTGACCGCCCGCAGCCTGATGGGCTTACTCTCGCCCGCGCTGCATCTTCAGGCCAGCCAGCTTCAGGTGGCCGGTGAAAATGCGCTGACGCTAAGCGAGCGTCACTGGAACCAGCTGCGCGGTAACCGCGTGGCGATGGTGATGCAGGACCCGAAGTATGCCCTTAACCCGACGCGCACCATTGGCTGGCAGGTGGAAGAGCCGCTGATCCTGCATCGCCGCCTGAGCCGTGCCGAGCGCAAAGAGAAAGTGTGTGAAATGCTGGATGCGGTCGGCCTGCCCGATCCGCGTCGTCTGATGCAGCAGTATCCGCATCAGCTCTCTGGCGGCATGGGCCAGCGCGTGATGCTGGCGATCGCCCTGATTACCGATCCGGACTTCCTGATCGCCGATGAACCGACCTCCGCGCTGGATCATGCCATGCGCGATCAGGTGCTGGCGCTGATCCGCGGTCTGGTGGAGGCGCGCAACATGGGCCTGCTGCTGATCAGCCATGATTTGCAGCAGGTTTCAGAACATTGCGAGCGGGTGATGGTGATGTATAAAGGCCGGTTGCTGGATACGCTGCCCGCCGCCGATCTGCCGCACGCTACCCATCCCTACACCCGCACGCTGTGGGCCTGCCGTCCGGGCAAAGCGACCCACGGACAGACTTTACCGGTGCTGGACCGCGCTGCGCTGGAGGCGAATGATGATTAAGCTGCAGGATCTAAGCGTCGCCCACAAACAGGGTTACGAGCTGCGCACCGTGGTGCATGAGGTTAACCTGGAGGTTAACGCTGGCGAGTGTTTTGGTCTGGTGGGTCCGTCAGGCTGCGGCAAGTCGTCGCTGCTGTGGGTGCTGGCAGGTCTGAACCCACACTGGCAGGGTCAGATGCAGCTTGCCGGTCACGAAGTTCAGCCGGGTAAAGCCTTCACCGGCGCGCTGCGTCAGGAAGTGCAGATGGTGTTTCAGGATCCCTATGCCTCGCTGCATCCGCGTCACCGGCTGCGTCGCACGCTGGCCGAGCCGCTGAAGCTGCTGAAACGTGACAATATCAACGATCGTATCGATCAGGGCTTCCGTCATGTCGGACTCGATCCCGCCCTGGCGGATCGCTATCCGCATCAGCTCTCCGGCGGTCAGCGTCAGCGCGTCGCCATCGTGCGCGCCCTGCTGCTGCAGCCGAAGATCCTGCTGCTGGATGAGCCGACGTCGGCGCTGGATATGTCAGTGCAGGCGGAGATCCTCAATCTGCTCAACGATCTGAAACAGCAGGATGGCCTGACCATGGTGCTGGTGAGCCACGATCCCGACGTGATCGATCACATGTGCGATCGCGCCGTGCACATGTCGCAGGGTCGCATCATCGAACAGATCTCTGCCTGAAATCAGGCCGGACGGCGTTCACCTGCCGTCCGGCGCTGCTGCATCCGCCGCGCCTTTATGTAACATCCCCTTCTTCCGCCATTAGCGTCATCCTCTCCATTGCCAGAACGGCGCGCTGTTCTCTTCCTCTGAGTCATTAGATTGCCACGCGACGCTGTAAACCTTTACAGGCTGAAGCAGGCACGCGAATGCGACAGCGCAAAACGCAGCGGCTGGCTGATGCGGTATACTCGCGACCATTATTTCATGAGAGGAAAAAGCAATGACGGTAAAACTACGTCCGCTGGAACGGGAAGACCTGCACTTTGTCCATCAGCTGGATAACAACGCCAGCGTGATGCGTTACTGGTTTGAGGAGCCGTATGAAGCATTTGTGGAGCTGTCCGATCTCTACAACAAGCACATTCACGATCAGACCGAACGTCGCTTTGTGGTGGAGCACAGCGGGCAGAAAGCGGGATTAGTGGAACTGGTGGAAATCAACCATGTGCACCGGCGCGCCGAGTTTCAGATCATTATCGATCCGGCCCATCAGGGCAAAGGACTGGCAACCCAGGCGGCGAAGCTGGCGATGGATTACGGCTTCTCGGTGCTGAATCTCTACAAGCTCTACCTGATTGTCGATCAGGAGAACGAAAAAGCGATCCACATCTACACCAAGCTCGGATTCGAGATCGAAGGCGTGCTTAAACATGAGTTTTTCATCAACGGGGAGTACCGCAACACCATCCGCATGTGCATTTTCCAGCATCAGTATCTGGAACGCCATAAAACGCCAGGCGGAATGGTGAAGCCGACCGCGCAGTAATCAGCCGCGCGCGCCAACCGGGTTCATAAAGGGACGCGGGTGTTCAGGCTTAAGGTCGTACATGCCGCCATAGAAGGGATCGACCAGCAGCCAGCCGGGGAATCCACCCAGCGGGATATTGCCCAGCAGATACCACAGGTTAGCGCGTGCCTCGATAGGCACCGTGACCGGCACGTAGCCCGGGCTTTCCAGCATCAGCAGGTAGTGCTTTTTGCCGAAGTAGCGGCCGGTAGATTTTTCCAGTTCAACGGTCTGCGGCGTGAAACCCTGCGCAACCGCATAGCCACGCTCATCCTGCACGGTAAAGCGCGCGCCCTGCGGCAAGGAGTCGATGCGCACCAGTTGGGTTTCATTGCCGACAATGGTGGCACAGCCGCTAAGCAGCAGCGCGGCGGCCAGGGCCAGAATTCGCTGTTTCATGAAGGGGTCCACAGAGTGATCAGTGATCAGAGTGTAGACCGCCCTCTCCGCCTCAATCGGGCTATCATCGCCCGATTCAGCCAGCTTATTGCGGTTGACAAGCGCGGGCGATAGCCGCGATGTCGTTGGGTGAGGTGCGACAGCAGCCGCCAATCAGCTTCGCGCCCGCCTGCTGCCACTCTGCCAGCTTGTCATGCAACGTGCAGCCTGATGGCGCTGAGTGCCAGGTTTTGCTGCTGGCATCATACTGCTCGCCGGAGTTGGGATAGACCACCAGCGGCTTGTCGGTCAGCTTCTGCAACTGCTGCAGCGCAGGCGTCACGCTCTCAAGTGCCACACAGTTGATTCCCACCGCTACCACCTGCGGCTGCTGATTCAGCCAGCTCACGACGTCTGACAGCGGCGTGCCGTCGCTGATGTGTCCGGCGTCACGCAGGGTAAACGAGAACCAGGCGCGGCCTTCAGGAAATTCAGCCAGCAGCTTCACCAGCGCCTGCGCTTCGGCAAACGAAGGCAGGGTTTCGCAGGCCAGCAGATCGGCACCCGCCGCCAGCAGCGCCTGTACGCGTGGGCGATGAAACGCCATCATCTCCGCTTCCGGCAACGCATAGTCGCCGCGATATTCCGAACCATCCGCCAGGAAGGCGCCATAGGGACCGACCGATCCCGCTACCAGCAGCGTTTTTGCGTCGGGCCGGACCGCCAGATAATCGTGACGGGCGCGTCGCGCCAGCTCGACGCTCTGAGCGATCAACGCCAGTGACTCCGCCTCATCAAGGCCACGTGTGGCAAAGCCCTGCGGCGTGGCCTGGTAGCTGGCGGTAATGGCACAGCGCGCGCCAGCGACAAAATAGTCGTAGTGCACCTGGTAGATCAGTTCAGGATTTTCCATCAGCACCTTAGCTGACCATAACGCATCGGCCAGATGACAGCCGCGGGCTTCCAGCTCGGTGGCCAGGGCACCATCCAGAATCAGCAGTGGCGACTCCGTTAAAGCCTGCGCGACAGGGTTATACGACATCATTGGCCTCCTCAGGCTTCGGGGATGATTTGTGGGTCAGATGGTAAGCGGCATAGCAGAACAGCACAAACGGGATGCCACACCACAGCGCGATACGCTGGGTCGGATCAAACGCCAGACCGACACAGGCCAGCAGGCAGAGCAGGAAACCCAGCACCGGCGTCAATGGATAGAGCGGCGCACGGTAGGCCAGATCGGCCAGCGATTTGCCCTGCTGAAGATGACGGCGACGGAAAACAAAATGCGAAGCGCAGATGCTGAGCCAGACGGCTACCACCGCAAAGCCGGAGATGGCCGACAGCGCCACAAACACCGTGTCTGGCGCGACCACGCTGGAGACCAGCGCCAGCAAACCACCCACCATGCTGACGGTGATCGCCAGCATCGGCACGCCGCGCTTGTTCACCCGGGCAAAGGCGCGCGGCAGCGTATTTTCATTGGCCAGCGACCAGAGCATCCGCCCGGAGGCATAGAGTCCGGAGTTGGCCGCAGACAGGATAGCGGTCAGGATCACAAAGTTAATAATGTCAGCCGCCCACGGGATGCCGATCTTTTCGAAGACCAGCACGAACGGGCTTTTCACGATACCCGCCTGATCCATAGGAATCAGCGCCGCCAGCACAAATACCGTGCCGATGAAGAAGATAATCAGCCGGGCCACGGTAGTACGGATCGCCAGCGGCAGCACTTTCTCCGGCTGCTGGGTTTCACCGGCCGCAATACCGATCAGCTCGGTGCCGGAAAAGGCGAAGTTGACTGCCACCATAGTCATCAGAATCGGCAGTACACCGTTAGGCAGCCAGCCGTGCGCCGTCAGGTTGCTCAGACCCGGTGCGGGCGTGCCATCCTTCATCGGGATAAACCCAAACATCGCCGCGCCCCCGAGCACGATAAAGGCGACGATCGTCACGACCTTAATCAGGGAGAACCAGAACTCCCCTTCGGCGAAGAAGCGGGTTGAGATGACGTTCAGCAGATAGATGGCGCAGCAGAAGACCAGGCACCAGATCCACACCGGGATCTGCGGGAACCAGTACTGCATACAGAAGCCCGCCGCCGTCAGGCTGGAGCCGAGGGCGACTGTCCAGGTGAGCCAGTAGAGCCAGGCCACGGTGTAGCCGGTTGCCGGGCTGAGATAGCGTGCGGCATAGACGTGGAACGCGCCGGTTTCCGGCATCGCCACGGAGAGTTCGCCCAGACAGACCATCACCAGCCAGACCACCAGCGCGCCAATCAGATAGGCGAGCAGCGTCCCCGCCGCCCCGGTGGTGGAAATGATGTAGCCGGTATTAAAAAACAGGCCGGTGCCGATTACGCCGCCCAGCGATAACATCACCAGATGGCGCACTTTCATGGTGCGTTTAAATTGTTCCTGCGAGGGAGTTGGCTGTTCGCTCATCACTTTTATCCGTATGGACGTCTAAACATCTATAAGGAACAGTTTTATACGCGTCACAGCCGGTAATTGCAACGGCAGGGAAACAGGGAGGAGGTAAAGGCGGTTCAGTGCCCCGTCGCGGCGGGGCCTGATGCGTTAGCCGAAAACGCTCTGAATATAACGTTCCAGCGCCATGCGGGAACTAAATCCGTGCGGGATGCCGTAGTGTTCCTGTGAATCACCCGCCAGGTAGAGAGGGAATTGGGTGTAGTGATCGCAGGTCTTCATTTCTGAAGCAGGTTCAGCGAACGGCTGGCTCTTCTCTTTCAGTGTCGGGTGAATGACTAATGCCATGCGCCCCATGCGCGCTTCGCGATTCACATAAACATAGTTCTCTCCACGGCGATAACCATAGGCCCGTGGGGTAATTTCATCGACTTCGAAACCCGCTTTTTCCAGTACGCGCGCTACCTCATCTGGTCGTAAATACATGCTCGATCCTCTCCTCTTTCAAAAGCTTCGCAACCTTACAACAGCATGACAGAGTGGGCATTCGGAATTTTCCCTAAAGAACACTCCCGCGTCTCGTTTATCTCAAGGTCGTCTACACTAGTATTACGTTTTTAAATCAAAGGGAGCTAAAAAATGTTTAATCGCACTGTAAAAAACGATGACATTGATATTAATCAGGATGTTAACGAACTGGCCGATTCACTGGAAGCGCTGCTGAAATCTTACGGCAGTGACGCCAAAGACGAAGTGGATTCTGCACGCAGTCAGGCAGAAAAGCTGCTGAAACAGACCCGCTCCAGACTGAACGGCGGCAGCAACCGTGTCTCACAGGTTGCGCGTGATGCCAGTGCGCAGGTTGACACTTATGTCCATGACAAGCCATGGCACGGTGTTGGTATCGGTGCCGCTTTCGGTATCGTAGTGGGTGTGCTGCTGGCTTCACGTCGCTAAGCTCAACTCCAGAAAATCTCCTGAGCCCTGCCCTGTGCGGGGCTTTTTTATGCCCTTTTTCTGGCTGGTGACATTTACAAAAGATTTTTCCAGGCTGCAGGGCGCATCCCTGCTGGCTTTGCCGCTGTTGCGCAAATGCAAATCATAAAACCCTATATCTGGTGGGCTTGACCCACAAAACCACTACATCTAGTATTTATCTCATCAGCACGACACCAGATGTCCGGCAGAATGAGGCCCGCAACCTGCTCCTCCAGCTCTGTTTCCTGACATCAGAACCGCATATAGAGGGAAATACGAATCATGCGCATTATTATTTACACTAAAGATAACTGTGTCCAGTGCACGGCAACCAAAAATGCGATGGACCGTCAGGGTCTCGCCTATCAGCTTATCAATCTCGACAGCCAGCCCGAGGCGATCGACAACCTGAAATCACTGGGTTACCGCCAGGTACCCGTCGTGATGGCAGATAACGATCACTGGAGCGGTTTCCGCCCGGATAAAATCGCCACTCTGCGCACGCTTTCTGCTGTCGGAGGATAAACACATGTTCCCGCTGGTCTATTTTTCCAGCCAGTCGGAAAACACCCACCGGTTTGTGACGCGCCTCGGCCTGCCTGCCCGGCGCATCCCGCTTGATGCCCGGCAACAACTGCATATCGACCAGCCCTATATTCTGGTCGTGCCCAGCTATGGCGGTGGCAGCAGTCGCGGTGCGGTGCCCGGTCAGGTGATTCAGTTTCTTAATGATGAGGCGAACCGACGCGGTATTCGTGGCGTGATCGCAGCGGGCAACCGTAACTTCGGTGCCGGTTACTGCCTGGCGGGCAGCATCATTGCAAATAAATGTCAGGTTCCCTGCCTCTACCGCTTCGAGCTGATGGGAACGCCTGACGATATCGCGAAAGTTAAAGCGGGAGTAACCCAATTTTGGCAACAACAGACACCCTCAACGGCGTGACGCTCGATTATCATGCCCTTAATGCCATGCTCAATCTCTACGACGCCGAGGGCCGCATCCAGTTCGACAAGGATCGCGAAGCGACACGTCAGTTTTATCTGCAGCATGTGCAACCCAATACCGTCCCCTTCAATAGCTGCGCTGAGCGTTTACGCTATCTGGTGGCAGAGAGCTATTACGAAGCGGAAGTGCTGAACCAGTACGATTTTGCGTTCCTGCTTGCGCTGCATGAGGTGGCGGAAAATTGGGGATTTGAGTTCAAAACCTTTCTCGGTGCCTGGAAGTACTACACCAGCTACACCCTGAAGACCTTCGACGGCAAACGCTATCTGGAAACCTTCGAACAGCGCGCCTGCATGGTGGCGCTGACGCTGGCTCAGGGCGATGAAAAGCTTGCGCGGGCCCTGCTGGAGGAGATCCTTAGCGGCCGTTTTCAGCCCGCTACACCAACCTTCCTGAACTGCGGCAAACAGCAACGCGGTGAGCTGGTCTCCTGCTTCCTGCTGCGCATCGAAGACAATATGGAGTCAATTGGTCGCGCCGTGAATTCGGCACTGCAGCTCTCAAAGCGCGGCGGCGGCGTCGCCTTTTTGCTGTCGAACCTGCGTGAGTCCGGTGCGCCAATCAAACGTATTGAAAATCAGTCGTCGGGCGTTATCCCGGTGATGAAAATGCTGGAGGACGCCTTCTCTTATGCGAATCAGCTCGGCGCGCGTCAGGGCGCTGGCGCGGTGTGGCTCAATGCGCACCATCCCGATATTTTCCGCTTCCTTGATACCAAGCGCGAAAACGCCGATGAGAAGATCCGCATCAAAACCCTGTCGCTGGGCGTGGTGATACCCGATATCACCTTCCAGCTGGCAAAAGAGAACAAACCGATGGCGCTGTTCTCGCCTTACGACGTTGAACGGATCTATGGCCAGGCCTTTGGCGATATCAGCATCAGCGAGAAATATGACGAGATGCTGGCCGACGACCGCATCCGTAAAACCTATATTCAGCCACGCGACTTCTTCCAGACGCTGGCCGAGATTCAGTTTGAGTCGGGCTATCCCTACATCATGTATGAGGACAGCGTGAACCGCAGCAACCCGATTGCCGGTCGCATCAATATGAGCAACCTCTGCTCTGAGATCCTGCAGGTGAACAGTGCCAGCGAGTACAATGACGATCTCAGCTATCGCCGGATCGGCAAAGATATCTCCTGTAATCTCGGCTCACTGAACATTGCGCACGCCATGGATTCACGCGATCTGGCGCGTACCGTGGATGTGGCGATCCGCGCCCTGACCTCGGTGTCGATGATGAGCGAAATTGGCTCGGTGCCCTCGGTCGCCGAAGGCAATCGCCGTTCGCACGCCATTGGTCTGGGTCAGATGAACCTGCACGGCTATCTGGCGCGGGAAGGCATCGCCTACGGTTCACCGGAAGCGCTGGATTTCACTAATCTCTACTTCTACTGCATCACCTATTATGCGCTGCGCACCTCTAATCAGCTGGCAAAGGAGCGTCAGCAGACCTTCGATGGCTTTGCGGAATCGCAGTACGCCAGCGGCGCCTACTTCGATAAGTATCTGCAGCGCGAATGGCTGCCGCGCACGGAACGGGTAGCGACGCTGTTTGCCGATGCCGGACTGGCCCTGCCGACACAGGCGGACTGGCAGGCGCTGCGCGACGCGGTGATGCAGCACGGGCTGTTTAATCAGAACCTGCAGGCGATCCCGCCAACCGGTTCAATCTCTTACATCAACCATGCCACCTCCAGCATCCATCCGATTGTCTCCCCTATCGAGATCCGCAAAGAGGGCAAAACCGGCCGCGTCTACTATCCCGCGCCGTTTATGACCAATGAGAATCTCCATCTCTATCAGGATGCGTATCAGATTGGGCCGGAAGCGATTATTGATACCTACGCAGAAGCGACGCAGCATGTCGATCAGGGCCTGTCGCTGACGCTGTTCTTCCGCGATGACGTCTCGACCCGTGACATCAACAAAGCGCAGATTTACGCGTGGAAAAAAGGCATCAAGACGCTCTATTACATTCGACTGCGCCAGATGGCGCTTCAGGGCACGGAGGTTCAGGGCTGCGTCTCATGCTCCCTGTGATGAAAACGATGAAATTAAAACAGATTCAGGCAATTAACTGGAACCGCATTCAGGATGACAAAGATCTTGAAGTGTGGAATCGTCTCACCAGCAACTTCTGGCTGCCGGAGAAAGTGCCGCTCTCCAACGATCTGCCCGGCTGGCAGACGCTGGATAAACAGCAGCAGCAGCTGACCATCCGGGTGTTCACCGGCCTGACGCTGCTCGACACTATCCAGAACGTGATCGGCGCGCCGGGGCTGATGGAAGATGCCATTACCCCGCACGAAGAGGCGGTGCTGTCGAATATCAGCTTTATGGAAGCGGTGCATGCCCGCTCCTACAGTTCGATCTTCTCAACCCTGTGTAACACCCAGGATGTGGATGCCGCTTATCAGTGGAGCGAAGAGAATGCGCCGCTACAGAACAAGGCGCGCATCATCCTGGAACACTACCAGGCCGATGATCCGCTGAAGAAGAAGATCGCCAGCGTCTTCCTGGAGTCGTTTTTGTTCTATTCCGGCTTCTGGCTGCCGATGTACTGGTCGAGCCGTGGCAAGCTGACCAACACCGCTGACCTGATTCGCCTGATTATGCGCGATGAGGCGGTGC
>Ga0213829_1000584_pt1 | contig 33058 bp, 27 predicted proteins | sample MC6MC0896MG_FD_180665 | JGI IMG/M metagenome (GOLD analysis project Ga0213829, IMG submission 180665) | Enriched soil aggregate microbial communities from Iowa State University, Ames, United States - MC6-MC0896-MG | ecosystem: Environmental > Terrestrial > Soil > Unclassified | place: USA: Iowa...
ACGTGACCCTGCGCGCACGCAATTACAAGCGCAACGTGCTGCGCACGCCGGCCAACAACAAGCTGCGGATGGAGGACACACGGGGCAAAGAGCACGTCAAGCTGAGTACCGAGCACAGTGGCAAGAGTCAGCTGAATCTCGGGCATTTGGTCGATGCCGAGCAGCAGAGGCGGGGTGAAGGGTTTGAGTTGCGCACCGATGGCTGGGGGGCGATTCGGGCGGGGAAGGGGTTGTTGATCAGTGCCGAGGAACAGGCCAAGGCGCAGGGGCCGGTCCTGGAAATGAGCGCGGCCATCGGGCGCCTGCAACAGGCGGGTGAGCAGCTGCAATCGATCTCCGTCGATGCCCAGGCCGCCAACGCCGATCCCGCCGACGTAACCGCGCAACTGAACCTGCTCCAGCAAGACCTTGAGCAACTCAAGTCGTCCGTGCTGCTGCTCAGCGCACCCCAGGGCATCGCCCTCACCAGCGGCAAACACCTGCAACTGGCCGCGCAAAACAACCTGATGCTCAACGCCGGGGGCGAAGCCGACCTCAGCGTGGTCAAGCGCCTGTTCATCGGCGTGGGACAGGGGCTCAGCCTGTTCGTGCGCAAGCTGGGCATCAAGCTGATCGCCAATCACGGCCCGGTAAGCGTGCAAGCGCAAAACGACACGCTCGAGCTGATGGCTCGCCATGGCCTGGCAATCACCAGCACCGAAGACGAAATCCACATTACCGCGAAGAAGAAAATCACCCTCAACGCCGGCGGCAGCTACATCACCCTCGACCCCTCCAGCATCGAGTCTGGAACGGCGGGTGATTACAAGGTCAAGGCGGCGCATTTCGACTACAGCGGTGCAGCCAGACAATCGCTGGAATTACCGCCGCTGGCTCAACTGTCCGAGCACCAAACCGAGTCCGTGGGACTTTCGGATTTCTCAGCCTGATCCCAATGAGATTCAAGGAGTGAACCACACTATGCGCGATTTGCTCATTTGGCTTTTTGGCACCGAGTCGTCGTTCGGTCGGCGCTCACGATCTGCCGCGCCCGTGACTTCCATCCAATCCGCTTCCCCCTTATCAACAGGTGTGGAGGACACTTCGCCAGAGCCCGTCATTGATGGATTGCAGCCACTGAAAAACTGGAGCCACCCGTTCAAGGACAAAGATCCCTCCAAGGACAAACGCAACCCGCTGTCGCAACTGACTCACCTGGCCAACGCGAAAGCAGGCTATTTCCCCCTCGGCCGCAGCGGCCTCTTTCATGGCGGCATCCATTTCGATAGCGGCACCGCTGGCGCTCTGGATCAATCCCGCGTGCACTGCCTGGCCGACGGCGAAGTGGTGGCGTACCGCATCGACACGCAGGCACCGACCACGGCTTACTCGATCAATAAACAAACCGTGGAAAAACCGTTCTCACGCAATTTCGTGCTGGTGCGCCACCAACTACAGCCACCGAAGATCGAAGGCAGCCCGGACACGCCGCCCAGCCTGACCTTGTATAGCCTGTACATGCACCTGCAGGACTGGTCGGTGTACCACGAGGATGCCACCCTTACACGCCCGGCATTCTGGCCCGAGAGCCCGATCCGTCGCGTCAAGCAGACGGTGAACGACTTCCTCCCCGCACACCCTGAGCTGCGTGGCCTGAACGTGCGCACGAAGGATTGGCAGGGCAAGGTGATCGACCTCTTGCCACGGGGCGCCGAGGTGACCGTCAGTGGCGAGAGACACATGCGCAAGCTGGAGAGCAGCCTCGGCCCCGCCAAGCTGATCAGCGCTGATGGATCGCTGCGCGGCTATGTGTCCATTGCCGAGGTGAACCAAATTACCGGGGACGACTATTACGTCAAGACGCTCGGGGACTCGCTCAGTGTCAACGCCGAACCGGACTTTCACAGTGAAGTCCTCATGGAGCTGCCGAATGGCACACACCTCACGCTCAGTGGTGACGGCTATTACCGCAAACTGGAGCGCGTCGACCAGTACGTGCATTTCGCCGAGTTGCAAGGCGAACAGAAACCGCTGGGGCCGGACCGGGTGGTGGTGCTCGACACGCCCATCGCGATCAAAGCCGGGGAACTGATCGGCCACCTCGGCCGGTACCAGGAGAGCGGTGCGGAGCAGCCGGAACAGAAGCTGCATCTGGAAGTGTTCAGTGGCGATGACGTCGATTCATTCATCAAGGCCAGTCGCGCCTGGGCCCAGCGTCTTCCAGAGAAAGACAGGAGTTGGTTGAAGCTCGCCAAGGGCACCGCCGTGGTGCCTCATCAAGAAAATCCCACGGCGGCGCTACTGAAGGTATGGAGTGCCGCCAGCCCCCTCTGCGCTGCCGACCTGCTGGTCCCCAAAAGTGTGCTAGATGATCTGCCGGCTGACCGAAAAATCCAGGTGACCGCGAGCGAGAGTCGCAAAGCCAGTAACTGGTATCGCCTGGACGGGCTGCTCCACGGCGCCGACAACCACCCGCTCAATGGCTGGGTGCGCGAAGAAGTCGGCGTCACACCGTGGGTCAGCCCCTGGTCCTGGGAAGGCTACGACATCATTGATGAATACGACGTCCCTCAGGAGTTCATGGCCTCATTCCTGCGCGCGGTCAAACGCCTGAGCGAAGCGCAACTCGAGCGTTTCGGCCCCATGGCGGATGAAGGAGACACGGGACCGCTGAAGACCCGGCTGTACGACATCATCGACACCAATCGCGATGGCCGGATGACGGCTGAAGAGCTGCGAACGGCACTCAGTCTGCCCGCCCATGCGCAATCCATTTCGCAATTGATCGTCAATTGCGAAAGCGAGTGGTACCACAAGGCGGGCAAGTGGGATCGGCTGGATGAGGTCCTCGGGCATAGCGGTTCGACGCCCCAATTGAATTGGTTGGCGGAGAAAAAGCGGATCAGGCAGATGTGTTGGTGGGGGGAGGTGGCGGAGGGAGTTGGGCTTCCGGCGCATGGAGAGGTTTATTACTTTCATCCAATCGGATTGGTAAGCAGTTTCTTCGCCATTGATGATCAGAACGATTTGAGCTGGCTAACAGTACCTTATGGTCAATTAACCTTTGATGCTGAAGGCAACGATATAGAGGATGAGTCGCATCCGTTGTACAGATATTTCAGTAGAATTGCCCACTGGCCGGGTGGCGTATCTGGAGTAACAATTGGCCGTGGTTACGATCTAGGACAGCGGCCTGATCCAAGAAAAGACCTGTATGCAGTAGGAATTGAAGAGCCTCTGCTAACTTGGCTGGTCGGGGCTAAAGGGCTTCATGGAACAGCAGCGAAAAATTATCTCGACACCGCTCCGATGGCTATCCGAAAGCAAAGGATTTCTAGAAAGCAGCAGTACGAACTGTTCTTGCCTGTCTATGCATACATGAAAAAAGAGGTTATTCGCATATCGAATACAGCAGCAGTCAAAGATGCTTATGGTGTACTCACTTGGGGAATGGTAAACAGTAATATCCAAGACGTTGTAATTGACCTGATTTATAGAGGTGATTATACCACGCATGCGCGAACTTTTATTCAAAAGCCTTTTGTCGAAAATGATATTGGGCCTGTAAGAAACATAATATCCAATAAAGATCGTTGGTCGAACGTGCCAGACGATAGATTTAAGAGAAGAGCGGAATATATAAAATAATGAAAATAATCTTTTTATTTGTACTGGCTGTTTTCGCCGCTGGCGTGGGTGAAGCCTCGGAATTTAACTACAAGAGAGTACTAATGGCAGGGACAGGCGACGTAGGAAATCTTTTGGTTCGATACCTTATTTCATCGGATGAGTCATGTATTTTTATCCAAAATTTGCTTCCCGGCGGTAAAGGCACGGTATCAGCAGAGAAAAAAATCTGTTCATTAGCTGGGAAGAGTTTTGATGACGGATACACAGCTGTGGATGTAAAAGAGGGCGCCTTCAAAGATGGAAAACTTCTATTTAAAATTGGAGTGACCCCCTTGCAGCCCATCGGTGAGACAGTTATGTCCTGCGAAGCAATATTTTATAATGGCCTGGCAGATCACCTTTCTTGCCAGGAAAAGGAAGAAATCAACGACGTGACCTGCAAATGCAACACGGAAAATTAGTATTTATAGTTTTTCAATATCATAGTCACCGCAAGCAGGCGCTGATTACTTTATGCGCTGAAAAATTTGAAGATATTCTTAAACAAACTTTTATGCTGTCTTTGGGGTTGTGATATGTCAAAAAAAACATTCTTTATCATGGTGTTGTTTTTGATTTCGCCCTTTTCAAAATCAGCTGCAGTTGAAATAGTAAAGGGGGCGAAAGCTGGAAGTGTAGTGTTGCGTGATGGGAGTAGTGAAATAGTGTATGAAAATATTACGGGCAATGAATACAATGTCGCTCGTAGTTTGGTTGATATAAATGGCACTCCTGCGTTGCGCGTTCTTTCCAGAGATAGCTTTTATTTTACCCTGCTGTCAAGGGGGAGGGAGATATTAATTGATTGTGCTTACGCTGATAGTCGAAATAATTATAATGGCGCCAGGATGTCGGCTGGGACGTGTGGGCTTAACATTCCGCTGAGCGAGGACTATGTTGAAGTTGTACAGAACAATTCAAACAAGTGGTCGTCTTCGATTTTTTCTTTCGATACAAGTCCCGTTTTTAAGCAGAAGCTAGCGACTAACTTCTTGTTGGGAACGATTGACGATGTTGAGATTTATGATAGATATGCTTCGGAAGAGGCACTTGAGAATGCATTGCCTCAGAAATATATCAAAGGTCCTTCTGGCTGTTTTAGTTTTAAAGAGACTGATGTTTTTTTAGTTTTTTTGAATGAAGGCAGTCTTCAGCTTAAGTATCTCGATATTCTCCAATCTAAAGAGCCAATTAGCTTTGCCAGGAAGACGGGAGATGATTTAAAAAAGCTAGCCACTGATAGATGTTTATAATGGAAATTTTTCGATTCAACTGCATGTCATTTATTGGTATGCAGTGTGGCTATAGAAAACTGATCAGCAGTGGCTCCAGTTCGGGAAATAGATAAAGAGAGCCTGAGTAAAACAAGCCGCAAGTAATATGCGGTTGGAGACTGGTTCTGCAGGATGGTTTTGGAGGAAGGGCTCTGCTTGGGGCGATATGAGCAAGCTATCAAGAAATAATGATTTTATTAAAGTTATAATTGGCGTCAATGGAGGCTTTAACCATGCGCATGAAAGGGAGCAGTATGCCTTGGCACTCATCGAGAGGCTCAAAGTTTCAACTTGTCCGATACATGGTGGGAGAGAATTTAAGAAATACAAAATTTCAGAGAGTTCGTTGGTAGGAAGTGCGGTGGGGTTAAATATCTGGAAGCGTTATTTTGGTGAGAGCGATGAAATACTTAAAAAATAAAATTGTCGCATTTGTATTTTTTATATTATTGCTGGCTCAGGCAAGCATTCCTAGTTTTGCGAGCGCTGAGAAGAGTGTTAGAGTTTTTAGCTCGGTGCTAGCAACGGGTTACGATATTCAGGTAAAGCTCGAAGAAAATAGATATTGGTTTCGAATGGGTGATAATGAATGGGTGTTGTTGAAGGGTGACGTTCTGCAAGGGGGGAAGGCGGTAGAAGTGTTGTTCATGGATGTCAATGATAACAAAATTAATGACGTGTTCGTTAAATTGTTTGAGGTAGGAGCAAATAGCCTTTACGCTTTATTTATTACTACAATAAATGACGGGGGCGTCTTGTTTTCTGAGCACGGCGAGGTGTTTGGTTCGCCTTATTTGAATAATCAAGGGGCATTAATAAGCGTTAAGCATGACGGCCCTTTTTCGAAAATTGAAAAATTTTATGGTGATGGAGATGTGTTCTATAGATCAGAACTTCGCGAGGCAATTAATTCCGATCTCGAAAGAGTAATAATCTACGATAAGCGCGGGAAGACAGGTTTCTCGATAAATTTTCTAGGTACAAATATTACTGCCGGTGCCTGCGTAATTTCGGAGCGAGCATATTTATCTCGCGGCCCATCTTCTGCAGAGGTTACAAAAGCATACTTTGTCAAGGGTGATAGGCTCGTAGTGCTCGACTCTACTAGTGATGCTGAATGGCTTAAAGTACGTTATCGTGGAAAAATAGTTACCGAGGCATGGGTGTCACAAGAGATGCTGAGGTTTAATATTGATGACCAATGTGGTGAAAATATGCTCAATTTTAGTAGTTAGGAAAACGCATCAGATAGGTCCGAAGAGGAAACTAATAGCTCTAGAGATTCACTGTGATTAAACACGTGACTGTGTAGGGATAAGGCATGAAAAATATAATCAGTGTTTGTGGCAAAACCAAAGATAAGGGGGCCGTTTTCTCAGGGTTCGTTGTAATGAAAGCCGTAAGTCCCGGCGTTAGCAGTTGTGCAGTGATATCACCCTTGTCCGAAACAAGAGCGCGTTAACTATGCCGGTCAGATTGGATAAAATTCCACCTCTTGCGCCACGTCCTGCACGGCCTCGTATCTGGTTGTGGCTCGGTTTGCTGCTGGCGGGGTTGTTGCTGGGGGTAGGAGGAACCTTACTGTTCGGCGACCAAACGTTGCCCCAAAAACCTGATGAGTTCTGGCGTCTGGCCTTAGGTGTCCCGTTCCTGGGTTGGTGCGTGCTGGGTTTCGGGCGAATGCTATTTCACATCGGCCAACATGCTGCTGCCGATGGTTGGGATGAAGCGCGGGAAGAAGTCCTGATCCGCAAGATTCGTCAGGGTCGACGCTCGCAGCAAGTGTTGGGCGTGAGTTGGTACACCGCGCTTCGAGCACCAGGAGAGCAACCGGCCTCACAGCTGGAAGCCTTGCTGAGTGCAACCAAAGCCCTGAAAGCTCAACCGTCCAGGCTGGATCTGACGACGTCTGGTCATAGTCGCCTGTCAGGCGGTACCGATGCAGACCTCAAACGCACTCTGCAGCGAACACTTGCATCCGTGCTCGCCGACTTGGCGCCAACCCTGGCCAGGTTGCCTGACGACGCTCCACTGGCCCTGTTGCTGGAACTCGATAGCGGTTTGTCTGAGGACCAATGGCGCCAAATGTGGCAAAAGGCATGGCGCGGGTCCGGCATCCGTCAGCCGATTTTACCCGTCGAGGGCAGTGGTCTGGCCGCGCTGGACCAATGGCTGGATCAGCGCATCGATGACCAAGCGTTGCTGATGGTGATGGCAGTGCGTTTTGCCCCGGAACAGCCCGAGGGCACGGCAGAAGTCGCCGTTGGTTTGCTGTTCGGCAACCGGCTGACGCAAACCAGCTTGACGCCGGTCGCCTACCTCCATCGTCCGGAAAAAGAGCGCACATCCACTTCCGATGATTTGCTATACGCCACGCGCCAGGCCCTCGACTGGGTGCCGCTGGACGCGAAGTCAATTGAACAGGCCTGGCGGGTGGGTATCGATGCGCAACGGGAGGCCGCCATTGCGACTGTGTTGTCTGAGGTCCCCATGCTGGCCACCCCAAAGCAGGAACTGTGCAATATGGATACGCTGCTCGGCCAGCCCGGAAAAGCATCACCTTGGCTGGCCATCGCTGCTGCGACTCAGACGATCGAGGGCGGCGCTGGAGGGCAATTCATTTTCAGTGGTGACGCTGGCACGGCCAGTCTCTGGAGCACGGTTTTGACGCCTGTGCCGACGCTGTAGAAATAGGCAGATTCTGGCGCAGCTGTAGGCAGCGACGCAAAGTGTTGTAGTCCTCGTGAGGTAATTTTGACGATCGTTAAACAACCTCCAACAAATCCGTTTGTTTTCCGCCATACACGTCCCACAGCCGATTAAAACACGCTGAAATCACAGGAAATATCCGACGTATTTTTAGGGTTGGCTGTCGGAAGTGCGACGGTTAGCGTGGTAGCTCTCATCACTCAGCAGAGAGTCACCATGCCCGACCACATACTGAACACCCATGAGACATCTGAGGTCCACGGCGCCTCGCCATATTTCTGCGGCGATTCGAAAAAATTTCACCAGGCCGCCGACCGGGCCCTCGATCATTACCTCAAACCCGCCGCTCCCGCAGATGCCAATCCGCGCAAGCCCGCGATGATTTTTATCGTTGCCCCTGAAGTCGACAACGAAACCCTGCTGGCCCAAGTGTGCGAGTTGCTGGCTTCGGCCAATGCCATGGTCAGCGATCTGGCCGCGTTGATGGACGGAACTCAGCGCAACACCATGCTGGCGGTTCAGCAGGTGATCATGCTGGGTGAACTGGCGGTGAATCGGGCGCTGGATAATGTGGGGCCTTCATGACCGGGGCCCAACCTGTTCAGGTCGGGCCCTTGGTTACGCGGTCACTGATCCTTTTCGCAGTTCACCATCCACGACACACCAAAGCGGTCGACCAGCATCCCGAAGCGCGCCGCCCAGAACGTGGTTTCCAGTGGCATCTGCACCTTGCCGTCTTCGGCCAGTGCCGTGAACACGCGTTCCGCCTCGGCAATGCTGTCGACATTCAGCGACACCGAGCATCCGGCCATTTCATCCGTGGGGCGATCCGGCGTGGTGTCCGAGCCCATGATCGCCTGATCGCCCACCGACAGGCGGGTGTGGATGATCAGGTTATGCAGGTCCGCCGGAAAGTGTTCGCGCGCGGGGCTTTCACCGAAGGTCATCATCATCTCGATCTGGCCTTGCAGGGCTTGGGCATAGAAGGTGAAAGCGGCTTTGCAGTCGCCATTGAAGATGAGGTAGGGATTGATTTTCATGTTTCAGCTCCCGGGTCATTGAGGGTACACAGCGGTTGACCGTTTGCCTGGTCAGCGAATTCCGATGTGTTTCGACTCGGGTAGCAAAGCCCTAAAACGCAGCGGGCGGTTGGGTTTTTTTAGATGTTTTTTCTATGGACGGAGCCAGGCTTATTGCCTCGGCCGCGCGTCGCGGCGCAAGTACGCGCTCGATGGCGCCGCGCACCAGGCTTTCCACCAATTCATCGCGCTCCGGTTCATCCAGCGCAGGCTGCGCCAGCCAGCTGGGGGCGCTGTTGAGCAAGGCGGCAATCGCATGCCCGGCGGCCAGACGGCCCTGTTCACTAAACCGGGACCGGCTACCGAGTATCAGCAGCAGTTTGCGTTCGTACTGCTCGCGCAGTTGCCGCACACGTTGCTGTTGTTCTTCGTTCAGGCAGCCGCTGTCGCGCTCCACCAGGCGAAAATGCCAGGGCATCTCCTGATGCAGGTTTACGTGCGCGCGGATCAGCGCCTGCAGTTTGTCGCGCTTGGCCGGCGCCTGTTGGGCGATGCGGCCCAGGGTGGCTAACAGTTCTTCGTAGAACTCTTCGATCAGATCCAGCAGCAAGTGCTGCTTGCTGGGGTAGTGGTGATACAACGAACCCGGGGAGAGCCCCAGGCAGGTCGCGAGCTCACGCATGCCGACCTGGCCGAAACCCTTGCTGGCAAACAGCTCCAGGACTTTGTCCCGGTACTCGGCAAAACGTGAACAACGCTCAGGCATAGGCATGGAAGCCGCGCCCCGTTTTGCGTCCCAGGTAACCGGCGGCGACCATTTCCTTCAGCAGCGGAGCCGGGCGGTATTTGCTGTCGTTGAAACCCTCGTAGAAGGCTTCGAGAATCGCCAGTACGGTGTCCAGGCCGATCAGGTCCGCCAACGCCAGCGGGCCGATGGGCTGGTTGCAACCCAGGCGCATGCCGGCGTCGATGTCTTCGGCACTGGCCAGGCCTTCCTGCAACACCAGGACCGCTTCGTTGATCATCGGCACCAGGATCCGGTTGACCACGAAGCCCGGACGGTTACCGGCGGTGATCGCGGTCTTGCCCAGGGTGGTGGCCATGTCCAGTGCCAGGGCGTGGGTTGCGTCGCTTGTTTGCAGCCCGCGGATCACTTCGATCAGGCCCATCACCGGCACCGGGTTGAAGAAGTGCAGGCCGATGAAACGTTCAGGCTGGCTGACGCTGGCGGCGAGTTGGGTAATGGACAGCGACGAGGTGTTGGAGGCGATCACGCAGTCGGAGCTAACTTGTGCGGCGATCTGTTGCAGCACGCGCAGTTTCAGCTCGAGGTTTTCCGTGGCGGCTTCGATCACCAGTTGCACGTTCTGCAGGCTGCTGTAATCGGTGCTGGTGCGGATCCTGTCGAGGGCGGCGAGTTTTTGCTCCTGGGTCAGCGTATCCTTGGCGATTTGCCGATCAAGGTTTTTGCTAACCGTCGCAATGGCCTTTTCCAGAGCACTTTCGGAAATGTCGATCAGGGTCACCTTGAAGCCGGCCAGGGCGCAGACTTGCGCAATGCCGTTACCCATGGTGCCCGCGCCGATCACGCCAATGTCTTGCAGATTCATGTTGGTGTCCTTGCGCTCAAACCTTGCGATACCTTGGCCGTCGCAACGGCCGAAGGCGTACTATTGGCCACGAGTCTAGAGCTGGCGGGGCGGTTGTCCTATGCCGAAACTGTTCAACGCAACTGGTGTTTTTTGCCAGTCGGTCATGGGGAGAGAAGCGTTCAAATGCGGGAAAAAGACTCGGTGGCCGCCTACTTCATGCAGGCCATGGTCCAGGGGAAGGGGAACGATCCGCAACGCCTGGGGGCTGCGCTGGAGCAGGCCGGCATCGATCCGGTGTTGATCGGGCAACCCACGGCGCGGGTGCCGGCCAGTGCATTTGCCGCCCTCTGGCTGATCCAGATCCGCGAACTCGACGACGAATTCTTCGGCCTTGACTCCCATGGCATGTCACCGGGCAGTTTCGCCCTGATCTGCCGGGCGCTGATTCAGGAGCCCGACCTGCACAAAGCCATGCGCCAATGCCTGGCCAACTTTGCCCTGTTCCTGCGGGACTTTCGCGGCACCCTGACCGTGCGCGGAAAACGGGCGGTCATCAGCCTGGACACCCGCGCGCAGAACGATGACCTCGCCCGTTTGGGCGAAGAGACTTTCCTGATCTTGATGATCAGCCTGCTGTGCTGGCTGGGCGGTCGACGCATTCCCATCGACCGTGCGGACTTTCGCCATCAGCGCATCTCCCTGAGCGACGACCGTCTGCTCTGGGGGCACAACCTGACCTTCGGTGCCGAGCGCACCGAGATCGAATTTGCCAGTCATTACCTGCGTTTGCCGGTGATCCAGGACCTGGCCTCGTTGAAAGTATTCCTGCGCACCGCGCCGCAATGGCTGGTGATCCGCTTCCGTAACCAGCATGGCCTGGCGTCGCAGGTGCATCAGCGCCTGCGCCACAGCCATTACAGCGAATGGCCGACCTTGCAGGCCTTCGCCCTGGAACAACACCTGAGCCCCAGCACCTTCCGCCGCAAGCTGGAGCGCGAAGGCTGTTCGTACCAGGAGATCAAAGACGAAGTACGGCGCGGGGTGGCATTCGAGCAGTTGCGCCAAAGCAAGGCGAGCATCGGCGATATTGCCGAGCGCCTGGGGTTTCAGGAGCCGAGTGCGTTTCATCGGGCGTTCAAGAAATGGACGGGGGAGAGCCCGGGGCGCTATCGGGCGCGGTTCCAGGGTGAATTGTCAGAAGGCTCTGACAGACCGATCTGATTAAGCGCAACCCGGATGTTTTCGGCGGTTTCGGGCTGTAGAGTCGCAGCTCCTAGTCTCTGTTCAACGCTGTTTGCAACAAGGACGCTGACCCCAAGGAGCTGGAGCCTGTCGATGACCGATATTGAAAACATTCCCCCGAGAACCGTAAACCCGACACCGGATCGCTTTAGCCAATTGAGTAAGAGCCTGTTGTGGCTCAATGAGCGCGCCTGGCCATTGACCCTGGTCATACTGCTCACGGCCGGGGTGTACCTGTATCAATACATTCAGGAAGAAAAGATCCCGCTGAGTATTACCTCTTCGGCGGTCATCTCTGCACTGCCGGTCATGTCCGCGATACTCGTGTTCATCATTTCGGTGTTGGTGGCTTTTGTCCTGTTACCGATTTTCGTCTTGTTTCATCGACTGAATGATTCCGGCAAGCGGTTGAGCGACGAGCTCACCCTTGATCAAACCTCTGCCGAACACAGGGCGCGCCACCGGCGAATGTTAGGGCGCTGGGCTGGCAGCCTGTTGCTCCTCGGCACCTTCTGCGCTGCGCTCAGCGTTATCGGCTCTCAGGTAACGGGCAACTGGTACTGGGGCACCGCAGCGGTAGTGGGGATGGGGCTGACGATTGCCGGGTACTACTGGCTGATGACGCGCGGAGTGGCAGGACCGGTGTCTACGGATTTTCGCATTGCGTGCGTGATGTCCGCCTTTGTTCAGATGGTCGTGATTCTCAATGTCACGATGGTGGCGATCGACATCGCTGGGCAATACGTCAGTAACCTGTGGTGGCTGGTGCCGCTGATGCTGGTGGAATTGCTGGCGGTCTGGATGATCCAGCTCCTGGGCGCGTTGTTCGTGGTGAAGATGCGCAGCCATGACAACCCGGTGGCCCTGGTCGCATCCGCCGTCATGGTCCTGGTCATTGTCCTGGGCTTGTATCCGACCTCAGGCGCCAAGTTGGGCGGGTTTGCCTTTCAAGTCTCGGCCTCCGGCGCACGCAATTGCACCCTCATGAATTTCGTCACCGAGAGCAAAGGGCTCGAGGCGCTCACGGATCCCGACAGGCCCGGCTTCAGTCGCCCGTTGCGCGTCATCGCCGAGGCAGACGGTATTTACTTTGTGCGCCTGTGGAACACCGACTCCAAGGCGGTGCAGTTTGTGCCTCGTGCCAGTCTGACAGGCGTTGATGTCTGCCCGCCCGCCAAGCCCAAAACTGCTTCCTCCGGAGCCCCCGCGCCGATCCCAGGCTGAAGTGCTGGCAATCCTGATCGCGGGCGTCCTGCCCGCGTTCTCCGCTAATTCAGAAATTTCACAAAAATCAGCTCTGGATCGCCGGGGTCAAGATTCTCTACTGTGCCGCTATATTGATAACCAAGTTGCTCCAACAATTGCCGCATGGGCGTATTAGACCAATTAGTTGAAGTGAAAATTTTTTCCGCAGAGGAGAGCCGCTCTAAATAAGTCACGATTTGGCAACCCACACCAGAACGCCTCAGTGCGTTTGAAACCACCACGAGGGGAATGAACCATTCACCGAAGAAGCTTCTGTCCAGGCAACCGTAACCGATCGGGACGCTGAGATCGTTCGTCTCACAGGCCATCCAACATTCACCTGACCCTACAGCCCTTGTGATTTGCTCCCGGCGGCCGCCATCTTTTTTGGCGATAAGGTCAATACCCACCAAGGATCCGATATCGCTCAACACGGCTTTTCTAATTTGCCGGCTCATGATCTTACTCCTGCAGTATTGCGCAATTGCTGCCACATGACTGGCAGCCACGTAGACTGGATTATCTCAATACGGAAGGACATAAAATGCTCATTGTCTTCAGCGGCCTTCCAGGTACCGGAAAAACGACAATCGCTAGTGGCCTTGCCACCAGAACAAGTGCCGTATATCTGCGGATCGATACGATTGAGCAGGCTATCCGAAATTCCGGTGCTCTTGCACAAGATGTGGGGCGGAGCGGTTACCTGGTCGCCAATGAGCTCGCTCTGAGTAATCTTCGTATTGGCCGCGTGGTCATAGCTGACTGTGTCAATCCAGTAGCCGAAAGCCGAAAGGCGTGGAGCGAAATCGCCACACGCTCTGGCGCTCCATTGGTAAATATCCAGGTGGTTTGCTCTGATAGACATGAACACCAACGGCGGGTAGAAACCAGGAATATTGATATTCCTGGGCTGTCTCCACCCACCTGGCAGTCTGTATTGGATCATGAGTACGAGGCGTGGGATGACGCTCCGTTTAATATAGACACGGCTCTCACGTCTCCCACGGAGGCAGTGGCAATGATCACTGAACGATTTTTCAAAGATGAGGACAGCAAACAGCGCGGAGGCGCTGTAGATCGCTCGACCTCACCAGAGCCACGCCTGGGTCAAGCAAGCAACGTTTAGTTGTTTCCCGCCTGCGCAATTGTCCGGCTGAAGTACCATGACGGCATTGTCGTGTTCAGCGACCTGCCTTTGCCGAGTCCATCGCCCTATGCCTGCGGCCCTTTCCCGCGTCACCACGCTACTCGACCAGGCCAGGCGCGCCTTGCTGCTGGTCTGGGGCACCTCTCGCGGTCTGTTTCTGGGGCTGGTGCTGGCCACCCTGATCGCCGGGGTACTCCCCGCCCTGGCCGCCTGGCTGGGCCAGCGCATCGTCGATGCGGTGGTGTTCGCCATGCAGTTGCACGCGCAGCAGGGCAGTGCGCCGTTGTGGCCGGTGGTGCGTTATGTGCTGTTCGAAGCCGGCGTGCTGGCGTTGCTGTCCGGGACCCAGCGGGCGCTGTCGGTGCAGCAGTCGCTGTTGCGGGTGCAGCTGGGGCAGAAGGTCAACACGATGATTCTGGAAAAGGCCCAGACATTGTCGCTGGTGCAATTCGAGAATTCCGAGTTCTACGACAAGCTGGTGCGGGTGCGGCGCGAGGCCTCGACCCGGCCGTTGGCGCTGGTGATGAAGTCGTTGGGGCTGATCCAGAACCTGATCGTGTTGATCAGCTTCGGCGTGTTGCTGGTGCATTTTTCGCCGTGGGCCCTGGTGCTGTTGGTGGTCGGTGCGTTGCCGGTGTTCTTTGCCGAAGCGCATTTTTCCGGGGATGCCTTCCGCCTGTTCACCCGCCGCGCGCCCGAGAGTCGCCAGCAAAATTACATCGAGACGCTGCTGTCCCATGAAGGCTACATCAAAGAGGTCAAGCTGTTCGGGTTTGCGCCGCTGCTGTTGAAGCGTTATCGCGACACGTTCGCCCGTCTTTATGCCGAAGACCGGCGGTTGACGCTACGGCGTGATGGTTGGGGTTTCGGCTTGGGGCTGCTGGGCACCGCTGCGTTTTACCTGGCGTATGCCTGGGTGGTGGTCGATACCGTGCACGGCAGCATCAGCCTCGGGCAGATGACCATGTACCTGGTGTTGTTCAAGCAGGGGCAGACGGCGGTGAGCAGCAGCCTCAGCGCCATCAGTGGGCTTTACGAGGATGGCTTGTATCTGTCGAGTCTCTATGAATACCTGGCCGAACCGGTGGTGGTCGATACCGGCAGCCTGACGGTGGGCGCGGTGCCCGGCGATGGTTTGCGTTTCGAGAACGTTGGCTTCCGTTATCCGGGGGCCAGTCGGGCCGCGCTGGAAGGCATCGATCTGCACCTGGTGCCCGGCCACAGTGTGGCGCTGGTGGGGGAGAACGGTTCGGGCAAGACCACGCTGATCAAACTGCTGGCGCGTCTGTACCGTCCCGATCAGGGCCGCATTCTGCTGGACGGCAGCGACTTGCAGGCGTGGGAAGAAGACACCCTGCGTCGCCGCATCGGCGTGATCTTTCAGGACTACATCCGTTACCAGTTCTCGGTCGGCGAGAACATCGGCGTCGGCGACACCCTGGCCTTCAACGATGAACAGCGTTGGCAGGAGGCAGCTGCCGAGGGCATGGCCGCGCCGTTTATCGAGCATCTGGATCGCGGTTATGCGACCCAATTGGGGCGCTGGTTTGCCGGTGGGCAGGAACTGTCCGGCGGACAATGGCAGAAGATCGCCTTGTCCCGCGCCTACATGCGCCGCGAGGCCGACATCCTGATTCTCGATGAGCCGACCTCGGCGCTAGACCCGGCCGCGGAAGCGGCAGTGTTCGAACATTTCAGCGAGCACACCGAAGGCCGCATGACGCTACTGATTTCCCACCGTTTTTCCAGCGTGCGCAATGCCGATCACATCATCGTGCTGGATCAGGGATCGATCCTGGAGCGGGGGGACCACGACAGTCTGGTGGCGGCGGGCGGGCGCTATGCGCAGTTGTTCAACTTGCAGGCCAAGAGCTATCGCTGAGCCTCAGGACTCCTGAGCGCGCCGAGGCACTGCCGGCGCGGCGACCTGGGCCGGCGGCGTCGACTGGATCAAGCTGTCCAGCGCCTTGCGGTAGGTCTGCCCACCCCGGCTCATGCTGTTGTTGTGCGATGCGCCGGGCACCAGCAACAGGCGCTTGGGCTCTACGGCCGCATTGAATAGTTGCTCGCTGAAGCGCGGCGGCACGTAGCGGTCGTCCAGCCCGTGGACCACCAGTAACGGCATGTTGATCCCGGCGATCTTGTCGATGGAATCGAATTTCTGCGACAGCAGCCAGCGCACCGGCAGGGAGGTGTTGGCCATCGCCGTGGCGACATCGGCCAGGGACGTGAAGGTCGACTCAATGACCAGGCCGCGAGCCGGCACCGGGGCCTGCTCTTTTGCGGCTGTCTGGCCCAGTTCGGCTGCCAGGTCGATGGCCACGGCGCCGCCGAGCGAATGACCGTAAATCAGCCGTTTGTTCGCGTCCGGTTGCAGCAGTTTGAAGCGTTCCCAGGCAACCCGTGCATCTTCGTACACCGTGGCTTCCGACGGCAGGTCGCCATGACTCTGGCCGAAACCGCGGTAATCGATGGCCAGCACCGAGTATCCGAGTGCCTGCAGTTGCTGGATGCGAAACAGCTGCCCGGTGAGGTTCCAGCGTACGCCATGCAGGTAGAGGATCGCCGGCGCGTTTGCCCGCTCCGCCGGCCACCACCAGCCATGGATGCTTTGTCCGGCCTTGAAGCTTTTGGGCTGCAGTTCGAACTCCTGGACGCTGCTCGGCAGCCCGCTGTACCAACTGGCAGTCCCCGGTTCGATGCGGAACAACAGCTCCCGCTCCTTATGCTCCAGCACCGCGCAACCCACCGGCAGGCCGACGACCAGCGCGGCCATGCACAGCAGCGCCAGCCAGCGTCGGCGAAGACGAGTGAGGAGGGAAGCGGGCATCGGGCGGTCCCCGGTTAAAAAACTGAAGTTCGGGTTTTAGCAGAAGCTTGCTCAGCGCGGGAAAAATTTCGACAGCCGTTCACCCGAACCCTGTAGGAGCCGGCTTGCCGGCGAAAGCGGTCTGTCAGCCAACACATGTACTGAATGTGCAACCGCCTTCGCCGGCAAGCCGGCTCCTGCACGATGGCGTTGTTCATCCCATCAGATAGTCCGCGTCATTCCTGCGTTTTTCGCGAGCAGGCTCGCCCACACAGTTTCAGGGTTGGGGTCAATCCACCCGCAACACAATCTTGCCAATGTGCTCGCCCGCTTCCATCCGGGCATGCGCCTGCGCGGCCTGGTCCAGCGGATAAACCTTGTCGATCATCGGCAGGCAACGCCCGGCGGCGAGGACGGGCCAGACGTACTCGCGCAACTGCTCGGCAATCGAGGCTTTTTCTTCGCGGGTACGCGCGCGCATCAGGGAACCGGTGATCGTCGCGCGTTTGCCCAGGATCGCCATCAGGTCGACGTCCTTGGCCTTGGCGCCGCCGAGAAAGCCCAGCATCACCAGTCGACCGTCCATGCCCAGCGCCGCCAGATTCGGGTTCAGGTATGAGCCGCCCATGATGTCGAGGATCACATTGACGCCTTTGCCGGCGGTTTTTTCCTGGATGACCTGGACGAAATCCTGATCGCGATAGTTGATCGCTTCGGCCCCCAGCTTGCGAATCGCTGCGCACTTGTCTTCACTGCCCGCCGTGGCGAAGGCCTTGATCCCGAACTCTCGACACAACATCAACGCGGTGGTGCCGATGCCGCTGGTGCCGCCATGGATCAATGCGCGCTGGCCTTTGCTGGCGCCACCGAGGTCGAACAGGTTGGCCCATACGGTAAAGAACGTTTCCGGGACCGCTGCGGCTTGCAGCCAGTCCATGCCTTGGGGAATGGGCAGCGCCTGACTGGCTGGGGCGACGCAGTACTGCGCATAGCCGCCGCCATTGGTCAGCGCACACACGCTATCGCCGAGGATAAATTCAGTCACGCCCTGGCCGATCGCCACGACTTCACCGGCCACTTCCAGCCCGGGGATCGGGCTCATGCCGGGTTTCATCGGGTACTTGCCGGCGCGCTGAATCACGTCGGGGCGGTTGACGCCGGCGGCGTGGACGCGGATCAGTATTTCGCCGGTCGCTACGGTGGGAACCGGTACCTGGCGTGGTTGCAGGACCTCGGGGCCGCCGGGTTGGGTGATTTCAATCTGGGTCATGGTTTGGGGCACAGTCATGTCGTTTACCTGTCTGGAAGGTGATCTGTAGATGGGATCACCTGGATGTACAAATCATTCAGTTCGTTACACCGATCAATGTGGGAGCGAGCCTGCTCCGGGCGGCGTTCCGACGAAAGCGGTGTATCAGGCGGCACCATTGTTTAATGTACCGCCGCATTCGCGAGCAGGCTCGCTCCCACAGGGTGATCGGCACAGGGTTCCTGTCGCTGGCCGGTACAGCAAGCGCATGCCCAATTCCAACAACAGCGCCACTACAATAGCCCCCGCAGCAATGACAAACAGCAACCCATGCCGCCCGCCGCTGGCATTGAACACCGCCGAGTAGGCAAACCCTGCAGTCGCCTGGAACGTGGCGAATGAAACCGTAGCGCGGCTCCAGGCGATCTGCTGCTGATGAGGGTTCGGGATCAGTTCATGCACCCGGGCCAGCGCCAGCGGGACGATGCCCGGCGGGAACGAACCGAGGCTCACCGCCAACAGCGCCAGCGCGGTGAAAGAACTGGAGACTGACAGCGCGCCAACGGCAATCGCCTGCACCCCCAGCACCAGCCGAATGCTCAAGCGTGCGCCCAGTTGATCGGCGAGAAAACCATAGCTCACCGGCCCGATGATTGCGCCAAGACCGTACATCACCCAAATCAGCGCGCCGATGTGCGGGCCGGCACCGAGCCCGCGGGCCACGTAATCCACCAGGAACACCATCGCCGGCACCAGGCCCGCCGCCATGAAGGCATATTGGGCGAACAACAGATAGACGCCAGGAGGGGTCACCGGACTCGCACTGTCGTCCTGCACAGGCGCCGTCGCATGATTGACGGTTGACGGCCAGCCGAACCAGCTCGCGGCAGTCAGCACCAATGCCAGCACGCCGAGGCCGAACCAGGTGTTCTGCAAGCCAAGGCTCAGCAGCGGCGGAACGAGGGTCCCCGATCCGGCAATGCCCAAGCCAATGCCCAGAAATATCGCACCACTGGCCAGTCCTTTGCGAGACGCCGGCACCTGGGGCAATACCGTGGCCGCCACCAATACCATGATTGCGCCGCCGGCCACGCCGGACAGCAGGCGCCAACCGAAGAACCAGCTCACCGACAACGGAAAACCACAGGCGAAAAACGCCAGCGTCACCATCAGCATCATCAGACGCAGGGCGGTTTTGTTGGAGGTGCGAAGGGCCAGCGGATGGCCGATCAAGGCGCCGATCAGGTAGCCCACCAGATTGGCCGCGCCGAGGTAGACCACGTCGCTGGCAGAAAACCAGTGGGCCTCGATCAACGATGGAATCAATGGCGTGTAGGCGAATCGTGCCAGGCCGATGCTGACCAGGCTGGCACAGAGGCCGGCGAAGATCGGCAGCCATATCCCGTTGCGTTGGGTGGTCGATGTGCTGTGCATGAGCGGTGTCCCGTGAGTGTTCTCAGGGGTTCAGCATATCGAGAACCATTGATGCAATAATGCAGCGTTTTTGCGTTATGCTGATGCAAACATGCAGCAGTGGGCAGCGCTATGAATTGGGATGACGCACGGGTATTTCTCGCGGTCTGCCGGGAGTCCACGCTCAGGGGCGCGGCACGGGTGCTGAATGTAGACCAGGCAACCGTCGGCCGCCGGGTCACCGCGCTGGAAAAGTCCTTGAGCGCGACGCTGTTCCTGCGCACCTCAGAGGGTTATGCGCTGACCGCCGTCGGCGAAGCGGCGTTGAAAGCCGTGGAGAAGATGGAGCATTCAGCGCTGGAACTGCAGCGCCGGATTCAAGGCCTCGACGAGCGGCTGACCGGTATCGTTCGGGTCAGCACCACCGATTCCCTGGCCATCGATTTCCTGATCCCGGCCATTGCCCGCTTGCATCGGCAGCACCCTGACGTGCGGGTGCAACTGGACGCCTCGACGCAGATTCTCAGCCTGTCCAAACGCGAAGCCGACATCGCGGTGCGCAATACCCGGCCGGACAACCCGGACCTGATCGCCCGGCGCATCGCCCGCTGGCCGGTGGGCCTGTTTGCGTCGCAAGCCTATGTGGACGCCCACGGCGTGCCGGAGCCGGGTTCGGCCTTCGAGGGCCATGATCTGGTGGTCTATCAGCCGTATCTGCAGGGCAACAAGGACATGACCCTGGTCGCGGAACCGCCGGGGCGCGGGCGGATCGTAGCGAGCCTGAGTTCCAGCCTGCTGGTGCGCAGATCCATAGCCGCGGGGATCGGGCTGGGAGAAATTCCGGTGTACATGGGGGAGAGGGACGGGCTGGTCAGGCTGTGGCCGGAGCGCACGCGCCCGGTGCCTTATGACGTGTGGCTGGTGACCCACGCCGACTTGCGGCATACGGCCCGGGTGCGTGTGGTCATCGATGAAATTGTCGCGGTATTTTCGGGGACGGGTGAGTAACGTTTAAAAAGTCTCAGCCTCGCTCCGCTCGACAGCGCCTACCGGGGGATCGAGTTCCCTGTAGGCGCTGTCGAGTGAAACAAGGCGGCGATCTTTTGATTTTATGGCATTTCCGGCAATTCCTGAGGCCGCAGATCAAACACCAATACTTCAGCGTCCACACCCTTGCTCAAGTTCAGCACCTGCTCATCGCGAACCCGGACGCCATCACCTGCCTGCAACAGCACGCCGTTGAGTTCGACGCTGCCCCGGGCTACATGCACATAGGCATAGCGATTCGCACCCAGCGCCAGGCTGGCGCTTTCCTTGCCGTCGATCAGGCCGGCATACACCCGCGCGTCCTGGCGCACCTTCAGCGACCCATCAGTTCCCTCTGGAGAAATGATCAGTTGCAGACGTCCGCGTTTCTTCTGCGTGCTGAAGTGTTCCTGTTGATAACGAGGCTTGGCGCCGCTGACTTGCGGCACGATCCAGATTTGCAGGAAATGCACCGGCCGGGTCGCCGAATGGTTGAACTCGCTGTGAGCGACGCCGCTGCCGGCGCTCATCAGTTGCACATCGCCGGGGCGGATCACCGAACCGGTGCCCAGGGTGTCCTTGTGTTCCAGGGCGCCTTCGAGCACATAGGAGAAAATTTCCATGTCGCGGTGCGGGTGCTGCCCAAAGCCTTTGCCGGCCGCCACGCGATCATCGTTGATTACCAGCAGGTCGGAAAATCCCTGCTCTTTCGGGTTGCGGTAGTTGGCGAAGGAAAAGGTATGGAAGGACTTCAACCAACCGTGATTGGCGGCGCCGCGATCAGAAGCTTTGCGAAGGGTCAGCATGATGAAATTCTCCTGTGGGGACGTTGATTCGTCCGAGTGAGGAGAAGGTTAATAGTTACTGGTGGCTGCAATAAGTAGGTGAAAATTGAAATACTGTCGCGTTTTGGTTGACAGTGAGCGACAGCTGATCAGGTATTCTTACCCGATGCTGCATTACTCAATACCATGCGCATGCCCCTGTGGGAGCGAGCTTGCTCGCGAAAGCGGTCTGACAGTCACCATCATGGTTGCCTGTGAAACCGCTATCGCGAGCAAGCTCGCTCCCACAGGGATCCGGTACCACTCAGCAATTCATTTTTGACCTCAGTGATTTGAACTCATGAAAACCGTGGCAATGGTGTTGTTCCCCGACTTTCTCCTGCTCGACATGGCCGGGCCCATGGAAGTGTTTTCCATCGCCAACCGTTATCTGCCGCAGGCCGAGCGCTATGAGCTGTCGACCATCGGCACCGAACACGGCGCGCTGCGGGCCTCCAACGGCGTCAGCGTCCAGGCCGACCGGCACATCGATCAGGCGCCCGAGGCCTATGATTTGTTACTGGTGCCGGGCGGTCCCGGTGCCTACAACGAAAAGCATCCGCCGTTGCTTGCCTGGCTGCACGGCGCTGTCAGCCGCGCGGGCCGTTATGGTTCGATCTGCACCGGCGCCTTCGTGCTGGGGCATGCCGGGCTGCTCGACGGCTACCGCGTCACCACCCACTGGCACTACACCGAACGACTGGTCAAGGGCTTTCCCAAGGCGAGGGTAGAGACCGACCAGATCTACGTGCTGGACCGTAACCTCATCACGTCCGGCGGCGTCACTGCCGGTATCGACCTGGCGCTGGCGGTGGTCGCCGAAGACCATGGCAAGAAAGTCGCGCAGGACGTGGCCAAGGTGTTGCTGGTGGTGATGAAGCGCCAGGGCGGACAGGCGCAATTCAGTCCGTTGACGGCCGCCGTCGCCCCGCAGGAAACGCCGGTGACCCGCGTGCAGAACTACATGCTCGAGCATCTCGATGAAACCTTCAGCATCGAGCGCATGGCCGGCTTGGCCACTATGAGCCCACGGCATTTCGCCAGGGTCTTTACCCGGGAAGTGAACATGACGCCCATGGAATTTTTGCAGAGTGCGCGCATCGATTGCGCCAGGAACCTGCTGGAAACCAGCGACCTGCCACTCAAGACCGTGGCCTTCAAAAGCGGCTTCGGCAGCGTGCGGCACATGCGTTTCCTGTTCAGTGAAAAGCTCGGCCTGACCCCGACCCTGTACCGCGAACAGTTCAGCTAGAGCATTCTTGTCCGTTGTGCGCACCCTGATGGCCGCGACGCTCCCACCAGGGTGGTTGTACCGTCACCTAGGCCTGCCAAGATAGCGCTGAACCCTTTGCGATGGAGATGCGGGAGCCTGGATGACGTGTGCGATAGAGCATTGCTGCACTGTGCACCGGTCCGGCTTCAGCACGAGAACCTGCATGAACAGCCTCAGAGATTTGAACAGCGAAGCGCTGCTGCGATTCGGTCCCTATGTGTTCCACCTGCGTCAGCGACTGGTCCTGCAGGGTGATCGGCCGCTGCGCATGGGTGGACGGGCCCTGGATATCTTGCAGGTGCTGGTGGAGCGTGCCGGCTCAGTGGTCGGCAAGGACGAGCTGATCGCGCGAGTCTGGCCGACGTCGGTGGTCGAGGACATCAACCTGCGGGTGCACATTGCGGCGTTGCGCCGGGCATTGGCTGACGGCCAGGACGGGCAGCGTTATATCGTCAATATTCCGCAATGCGGCTACAGCTTCATCGCGCCGGTGCAGCACGAACCGGACGGTGCGCCGGTCTCGCTCGAGACGCTGCACAAAGCCCGGCACAACCTGCCTGCGCGGCTGTCGCCGGTGACAGGGCGGGACTCGATCGTCGGCAGCCTGGTGCGGCAGCTGCCCGTTCGCCGGCTGATGACCCTGGTCGGTCCCGCCGGCATCGGCAAGACCACCGTGGCATTGCGCGTGGCCGAGTTGCTGTTGCAGCACTATCAGGATGGCGTCTGGCGGGTGGATCTGGCGGTGATCGATGACCCGGCACAAGTGATCGATCATTTGAGGCGAGTGCTCGAACTGGACGTTGGCACCCGCCTTGACGTGTTGGCGCAACGGCATACGTTGCTGCTGCTCGATAACTGCGAACACTTGCTCGAACCTTGCCGCACTTTGGTCGAAGACTTGCTGATGGCAGCGCCCCGGTTGTCGATCCTGGTGACCAGTCGCGAACCGTTGCAGGCGTCGGGGGAAACGGTGCAGCGTTTGCCACTTTTGGCGGTGCCGCCGGCTTCGGCGTTGCACAGCGTGACCGAGGCCATGGGCTATTCGGCGGTGCAGTTGTTCGTCAGCCGTGCCCGCGCCCGTCAGCAAGGCTTTACCCTGCGGGAACAGGACCTGCAGGCTGTAAGGGAAATCTGTCGGCGGCTCGATGGTTTGCCCCTGGCCATCGAACTGGCGGCAGCGCAAATCGACGCGTTGGCGCTGGTCGGTTTGCAGGCCCAGCTCGACAATTGTTTTGAGCTGCTGACCCAGGGCCGGCGTACGGCGGTCCCACGGCATCAAACCCTGAAAGCGGCGCTGGACTGGAGCTATGAACGGCTGAGTCCGGTAGAGCAGGTCGTTTTGCAGCGTCTGGCAGTGTTCAAGAGAGCCTTTACCCTGGAAGCGGCAATCGGCGTGATCGGTTGCGCGCAGCTGCTGCCTGGCCGTCTGGTCGAAGTGATCGAACGCCTGGCGCTAAAATCCTTGCTGTCGCTGGAGCAGGGCAGCGGCGTGACTCGTTACGGTTTCCTCAACACCACTCGCAGCTACGCCCTGGAAAAACTCCAACACGAGGGTAATGCTGTTCGGTTAAGCGCAATGCGCGTCCCTGCAGGAGCGAGCTACATCAGCCGGGCGCGCTGGATTTCAGGCGGCCAGATGGCGCTGCAAGCGATCGAGTAAGCAACGGACCGTCGTCAGGTCCGGTGTGCTGAAGCCTTCGGTGAAGCGTTGGTAGATCGGCGCCAGCAGCTCATGGGCTTGCTCATAACGGCCCTGACGCAGCCAAAGCTGCGTCAATGCGGTGGCGCTGCGCAGTTCCCAGGTCAGGGCGCCTTGGGTTTTTGCCACGTTGAGCGCCCTGATCAATAGCGCCTCGGCCGCCGCGGTTTTCAGCGGGCAGTCTTCGCTCAGTAGCGCTTGTGCCCTGGCCCGCAGAATCTCCGCCGTGCTCCAGCCTGCAGCGCCGGTATCGGCCCGGTGCAGCAAGGCGTCATCGACGAAACGGCTGTCCAGCGTGACCATGATGTCCTTGATCAACCCGCTGCCCGGTTGTGGCTGCGGTCGCGCTTCGGCGTGGTCGATCACCTGCGCATACTGGCGAGCCCAGGTGTAGAACAGCAGCACCGAATGTTTTTGGGCTTGCTCCAGCAGCAGGTGCAACAGTTCGCGGGCGGTACGGGTATCGCCGTTGTAATGGGCGATCAGGCAGCCGGCCAGCGCCAGGGTGTAGCAGATGGACGTGCCGTGGTCGATCTGGATCGCGATATCCAGCGCCTGGCGGGCAGTGCGCCAGGCCTGTTCCGGTTGACCCTGCAACCAGAGAATGCGCGCCAGGATGGTCAGGGCGGCAACGCTCTGGTCGTACTGCACGCCGAAACCGTGGGTAAAGCGGTTGAGGTGCCCGCTCTGGGCCATGCGCTGCAGGACCTGTTCGGCATTCACCCGTGCCGCTGGCTGATCGCCGGCGAAGTGCAGGGCCAGCACCCGCAAGCGCTGCGCGCTGAGGGACAATAGTGCATCGCCCTGCAGCCCCAACTGGTCGAACTGCCGGCTTTGTTCCAGCGCCGTTTGATAGTTGGCGCAACCGAGGTTGACCGCCATGTGCCCGGACACCGCTCGCAGTTGACCGTCCAGGTCGTTGCACGAATTGGCCAGCGCCCGGGCGTCGACAAAGGCTTCGACCGTTTCCGCCGTTCCGCCCTGGGTGTGGTAGCACGAACTGCCAAGGGCCAGCTTGAGGGTCATTTTCAATTGCGCGCAGCGCTCGGGTGCGGCGTCGAGCAAGGCCAGCGCCTTGCGCACATAGGCCCCGTGTTCCTTGAGCAGCGACAGTTCCTGCCACAGCGGCGTGGACGTCGCGGCCAGATGGATCGCCAGGGTCTGTGGTCCTTGGGCAGTCAGGCCCCAGTCGAGGGCCGAGCGAATGTCTTCCAGGCTTCGGGCGTAGCGCTCGATCCACAGTCGGGTCGCGATCAGCTCCCAGTCGTGCCGCGCCTGACGCATCAGGGTCAGGCAGTGTTCGGCATGGCGTTCCCGGGTGCCCTGCAAATCGGCGGCCTGGTCGAGTTTTTCCAGGGCATAGCTGCGAGTGGTGTCGAGTAGACGGTAGAACACTTCTTCATCGCCCACTTCCACGTTGAGCAGCGATTTGGCCACCAATTGCGTGATCGAGCCGAACACCGTGCGGGGTTCGATGTGTTCGCCGACAATCACCGCCGCGGCCGACTGCAGGGTGAAGCCACCCCTGAAGATCCCCAGTCGACGCAGGCAGGTCTGTTCGCACGGGCTGAGCAGTTCGAAGCTCCAGTCCAGCGTGGCGCGCAGGGTTTGATGGCGCCCCAGCGCCGAATGTCCGCCTTGGGTGAGCAGGTCAAAACTGCCTTGCAGTTGCTCCAGCAGGCCGCTCAGGCCCAGGCTGCCTACTTGCGCCGCCGCCAGTTCGATGGCCAGCGGAATGCCGTCCAGACGACGGCAGATTTCAATGGCCAGCGGCAACTCGTCATCGGTCAGTTCGAAGCTGTCATGGCTGGCCATCGCCCGCTCGACGAACAACTGCAGCGCGGAGAACTCCAGGGCCCGGGCGCGCTCGGTGATGGGAGGAGGGCAGTCCAGCGAGTCCAGGCGCTGGACGTATTCGCCTTCGGCCCGCAGGCTCTCGCGGCTGGTGGCCAGGATATGCACCTGGGGTGCACCGCGCAGGATGCTTTCGCTCAGCACCGCGATCGCGTCGATCAGGTGTTCACAGTTGTCGATCACCAGCAGCATCTGTCGCTCGCGCAAGCACGCCGCGAGGCCACTCGTGGGTTCGGCATCGTGCAGTGACAGGTCAAGCAGCGTCGCCAGGTGATGGGTGATCATCGATGGGTCGTTGATGGGGGCCAGGTCCAACAGGCGGATGCCGTCCCGGTAGCACCCGAGCAGTTGTTCGGCAACGCGCAACGCCACGGTGGTCTTGCCGATGCCGCCGGGGCCGACCAGGGTGATGAAGCGCTGGCGCGCCAGTTGCACCACCAGACTGTCGACCAATGACTGGCGACCGATCGGGCGGGTGCGGCGTACGGGCAGGTTGTGGCCGTTCGGTGGGGGGGCGTCGCTGCCGGGATGGGGCGCGACCTGTTCCAGCGAATAGGGCGCCACAAAACTGTAGCCACGCTGGGCGACGGTGACGATGTAGCGCTGGCCGGCCTGACCGTCGCCGAGGGCTTTGCGCAACGCTGCCATGTGCACACGCAGGTTGATGTCTTCCACGATGCTTTTTGGCCAGACCCGGGCGATCAGCGATTGTTTGCTGACCACATTCCCGGCGTGTTCCAGCAGGATCAACAGAATGTCCAGGGCTCGCCGGCCCAGGCGCAAGGGCTGGTCGGCTTCCATCACCAGGCGTTGGCCGGGATAGACCCGGTAAGGGCCAAAATGGACGGCCTGTTCGGGGGAAAGGGTCAACGGGACACTCCGCGCAAATTCACAACGATTAACGCGTACTGCGTCAGGTCTGCGCCCAAAACTCTCCTATCAGGGCTGATGCGTCAAGAGCATGCCAAAGATCGTGGCGCGACTGGCGCAGTGCATGAGCCACTGCATCGCAACGCGGATCAGCTGCGTACACGATAAATTGTGGTCAACGCCAAACCCTGTAGGAGCCGGCTTGCCGGCGAAGGCGTCTTCAAGGGCGCTGCAGGATTCGAGGCCGCCTTCGCTGCGGTGCGGCGATCCGACAAGCCAGCTCCTACAGGATCACCTGCGTGCCGGCAAATCGGGGTCAACGCCAAACCCTGTAGGAGCCGGCTTGCCGGCGAAGGCGTCTTCATGACCACCGCCTTACTTGAGGCCGCCTTCGCTGCGGTGCGGCGATCCGACAAGCCAGCGCCTACAGGAGGGTGCGGGGAAGGGCTCGCAGGGTCTGGCAGCGCCAGGCAAACGGATTGATGCCCTCGCTGCGGGTGAAGATATGGCAGAAGTGCGCCTGATCGCAGAAGCCGCATTCCAGGCTGATTTGCGTCAGCGTCAAGTCAGTGTTGCGGATCAGCTGCTTGGCCCGTGCAATGCGTTGGTGGCGAATCCAGTCATGGGGCGAGAGACCGGTGCTACATTTGAACGCGCGGGAGAAATGACTGCGCGAGAGCGCACAGGCCTGGGCCAGTTCGGTGACTTCCAGCGGTTCACCGAGACGGTCGAGGATCAGCTGCTTGACCAGGCGCACGCGCCACTGGGTGAGGCCGCCGGTGGTTTTCTTCGTTTCATTGACTGGCGCGCGAGCAGCGCTTTGCTGACAGTGAGCCATGGCAAATGTCCGTGTTGGAGAGATCCATTCTTGGTCCCGGGCGCTCTGGCACGCGAGTTAAACGTTGTTAATTCTTCGTTTGCGACGGGCAGTCTCGAGCAAAGTCAGACACAATCTTCAGCCCCCGCGCCTGGCTGAACACATAAGGGAATCTTGCTGATGAACCGTAACGATCTGCGCCGCGTCGACATGAACCTGCTGGTGATTTTCGAGGCCTTGATGTTTGAAAAGAACCTGACCCGTGTGGCGGAAAAGCTGTTCATGGGCCAACCGGCGGTGAGCGCGGCGCTGGGGCGATTGCGCGATTTGTTCGACGATCCGCTATTGCTGCGCAATGGCCGCGGGATGGAACCGACGGCGCGCGCGCTGGCGATTCTCAAGGAATTGCAGCCGGCGATGGACACCATTTCCGGGGCGGTCAGCCGGGCCAAGGAATTCGATCCGGCGACCAGCTGCGATGTGTTTCGCATCGGGCTTTCGGACGATGCCGAGTTTGGCTTGTTCCCGCCGTTGTTGACGCAACTGCGGGAGGAGGCGCCGGGGATCATTGTGGTGGTGCGTCGGGCCAACTATCTGTTGATGCCAGCGTTGCTGGCGTCAGGGGAGATTTCGGTGGGGGTCAGTTACACCACGGATCTGCCGGCCAATGCCAAGCGCAAGACGTTGCGCGACATTCCATGCAAGGTATTGCGCGGTGACAAGCGACCGGGGTCGCTGACCCTGGACGAATACTGTGAGCGGCCCCATGCGATGGTGTCGTTTTCAGGGGATCTGAGCGGCAACATCGATCTGGATCTGGCGAAGATCGGGCGCAGTCGACGGGTGGTATTGGGCGTGCCGCAGTTCAGTGGGTTGCGGGCGCTGCTGGCCGGGACGGAGATGATTGCGACGGTGCCTGATTATGCGGCGTGTGCGTTGGTCGAGGGGTGTGCGTTGCGCGCCGAGGATCCACCCTTTCCGATAGAGGCGGCGCAGCTGTCGATGGCGTGGAGCGGGGTGCATGACAATGATCCGGCGGAGCGGTGGTTGCGGGCGCGGATCGGTCAGTTCATGTCCGAGCCGCTGAACATCCCGATCTGAAAAAGAGCACGTACATCCAATTTTCCCCGCCTTCACCCCGGCACTATCAAACCCGGTTCCGGCGCCTTGACGCCGGTGGTTTTTGATTTGTGCAAGGTAGTCCATGAACGTTTCGCGACGGGAGGCTGCAAAGCCCCGCATCCTTACCGCCGGCCCGGGGCGGCTGGCATTCAATCTTCGTCACTGCGGAGCCTTGCGTCATGCCTGAAGTCAATCGTTTCGAAGAAGTCGTGACCCTGGTCATCAAACATCGGGTCAAGGCCGGGTTCGAGGTGCCTTACGAAGCCTGGTTGCGCAACATCGTCAGTATTGCCGGGCAGCAGGAGGGGCATCTGGGGGTGGATGTGATGCGCGGCAAGAACGCCGGCCTCGACCTGTACACCTGCGTGCTGCGCTTCTGCTCCACCGAAGCGATGCAGCGCTGGCTCGATTCGCCGCAACGCCAGACCCTGGTCGAGCAAGCCGCGCCGATGCTGGCGGACGGCGACCAGACCGAGGTCAACCCGGTCAATGAATTCTGGTTCGCCCCCCAGGCCGATGCGGGTCCACCGCCGCCGCGGTGGAAGCAGGCGGTGGTGACGCTGCTGGTGATTCTGCCGCACACCTTGCTGGTGCCACTGCTCTGGGGACCGCTGTTGCAGCTCAACGCCTTCCTCTCCCACTACGTGGTCGCGACGTTTCTGATCACCCTGACCATCGTGGTCTCGGTGGTGTACCTGTTCATGCCGATGGCGACGCGCTTGTTCGCGCCCTGGCTTTCCTCTTCCACTCAGCCTAAGGAAACGCGATGAGCGCCGATCTGATTTTATTCAATGGCCAATTTCATACCGTTGACCGGGAAAATCCGCGTGCCAGCGCCGTGGCCATCCGCGACGGTCGCTTCGTCGTGGTAGGCACCGACGCCGAAGCCATGGCCCTGCGCAGCTCGGCTACCCAGGTTATCGACCTCAAGGGCCGCTGCGTCATCCCCGGCCTCAACGACTCGCACCTGCACCTGATCCGCGGCGGCCTGAACTACAACCTCGAACTGCGCTGGGAAGGCGTGCCGTCGGTGGTCGATGCCCTGCGCATGCTCAAGGATCAGGCCGACCGGACGCCGACACCGCAGTGGGTGCGCGTGGTCGGTGGCTGGAACGAATTCCAGTTCGCCGAAAAGCGTATGCCGACCCTGGAAGAACTCAACCAGGCGGCGCCCGACACGCCGGTGTTCGTGCTGCATCTGTACGACCGCGCCTTGCTCAACCGCGCAGCGCTGCGCGTGGCCGGTTACACCCGAAATACGCCGAACCCGCCGGGTGGCGAGATTGTGCGCGATGCCAACGGCGAGCCGACCGGCATGCTGGTGGCGCGGCCCAACGCGATGATTCTGTACTCGACCCTGGCCAAGGGCCCGAAGCTGCCGCTGGAATATCAGGTCAATTCGACCCGCCAGTTCATGCGCGAGCTTAACCGCCTGGGGCTGACCAGCGCCATCGATGCCGGCGGTGGTTTCCAGAACTATCCGGACGATTACCAGGTGATCGAACAGTTGGCCAAGGATCAGCTACTGACCATTCGCATCGCCTACAACCTGTTCACCCAGAAGCCCAAGGAAGAACTGACCGACTTCAAGAACTGGACCAGCAGCGTCACGTTGCACCAAGGTGACGATTACCTGCGCCACAACGGCGCCGGGGAGATGCTGGTGTTCTCGGCGGCGGATTTCGAAGACTTCCTCGAACCGCGTCCGGACCTGCCACAGACCATGGAAGACGAGCTGGAACCGGTGGTTCGCCATTTGGTCGAGCAGCGCTGGCCATTCCGCTTGCATGCCACCTACGACGAATCCATCAGCCGCATGCTCGACGTGTTCGAGAAGGTCAATCGCGACATCCCGTTCAATGGCTTGCCGTGGTTTTTCGACCACGCCGAAACCATCACCCCGAAAAACATCGAGCGGGTGAGGGCGTTGGGTGGCGGCATCGCCATTCAGGATCGCATGGCGTTCCAGGGTGAATACTTCGTCGAGCGCTACGGCGCCAAGGCCGCCGAAGCTACACCACCGATCAAGCGCATGCTGGCCGAAGGGGTACCGGTTGGCGCCGGCACCGACGCCACGCGAGTGTCCAGCTACAACCCCTGGACCTCGTTGTACTGGATGGTCAGTGGACGCACCGTCGGTGGCCTGGAACTGCACAGCGAAGGACTTTCCCGCCAGACCGCATTGGAGTTGTTCACCCACGGCAGTGCCTGGTTCTCTTCCGAGCAGGGCAAGAAAGGCATGATCAAGGTCGGCCAGCTGGCTGACCTGGCCGCCCTGAGTGCGGACTTTTTCAGTGTCGATGAAGAAGCGATCAAATGGATCGAGTCAGTGTTGACCGTGGTCGGCGGCAAAGTGGTGTACGCCGCCGGTGATTTCGAAAAACTGGGCCCCGCCAGTGTGCCGGTGCTGCCGGACTGGTCGCCGGTGGTCAAGGTGCCGGGCCACTGGCGCCCGACTTCGCCGATGCAAGCGCAGGTTCACCATTGCAGCGGGCCGTGCGCGGTGCACTCCCACAGTCATGAGCGGGCGCGGTTGTCCAACGCGCCGGTCAGCGATTTCGCCGGTTTCTGGGGCGCCTTTGGCTGCTCGTGTTTCGCCTTCTGAACCTTATAAAAAGCGCCGGCCCTGGTCCGGCGTTCCAAGCGACAACCATCCATCGAGGAGTTTTTCCATGAGCAACGTTCCCTACAAACGCTTGAACAAAGATGACGCCGTTGTGCTGCTGGTCGACCACCAGACCGGCCTGATTTCGCTGGTCCAGGATTTCTCGCCAAATGAATTCAAGAACAACGTGCTGGCCCTGGGCGACGTGGCCAAGTTCTTCAAATTGCCGACCATCCTGACCACCAGCTTCGAAAACGGCCCGAATGGCCCGATCGTGCCAGAGTTGAAAGAGCAGTTCCCGGACGCGCCGTACATTCCGCGTCCAGGCCAGATCAACGCCTGGGACAACGAAGATTTCGTCAACGCCGTGAAAGCCACTGGCCGCAAACAGCTGATCATCGCCGGTGTGGTGACTGATGTGTGCGTGACCTTCCCGACCTTGTCGGCGCTGGCCGAAGGTTTTGAAGTGTTCGTGGTCACCGACGCTTCCGGCACCTTCAACGAAACCGTGCAACAGGCAGCCTGGGCGCGCATGACGGCGGCCGGCGCACAACTGGTGAACTGGTTCTCGGTGGCGTGTGAACTGCAAGGCGACTGGCGCAACGACATGGAAGGCCTGGCCAATCTGCTGTCGCCACGCATTCCCAACTACCGCAACTTGATGAACAGCTACTCGGTACTGACCTCCAGATAAGAAGTCAACGCCTACCCTTGTAGGAGCTGGCTTGCCAGCGAAGGCGGTGTGTCAGTCGACACATGTATTAACTGACCCACCGCTTTCGCTGGCAAGCCAGCTCCTACAGGGGGAATGCGTGCACCCCCCATTCAACGCTTGTGCAACCACCCCAGAAAACCCCCTTTCTTGATCGGCACCGGCTTGGCCAGCAGCGCCAATCGGCTGTTCTGCTGCCGCACCGCCTGCAACGTGTTCAACGCCCGGCCGACCTCGGCGCGCTGCTCCATGCAGCTGCGGGTCAGGGATTTGTCGATCCGGTAGATGATGCACGAGGTCAACGTAGTAAACGTTGCCTGTGACGGTGTGTCATCGAGGATGCTCTGTTCGCCCATGACCTCACTGGGCCCCATGCGGCCGGCTTCAGTTTGCCCGGTGCCATCGGGCACGGTTGCGCTGACCACGCCCGTGGCGATGACCATCAGGCTGTCCGGCACTTCGCCCAACTCCAGCACCACCTGACCGGCCGCGTACTGCTGCGCAACCATGCACTGAGCCATTTGGTCGCGTTCATCTTCGCTCAGGGAACGGAAGACTTTCACTTCATCCAGCAGTGCCCGGGCGCGGGTCGAAGGTTCGATCACACCGTCGAGCTGCCGGGAAATACCCGCCGCTTCCAGGTGTCTATGGGCCAGGTCAAACAGTTGATTGCGCACTTCGCTTTTTTTGCCCAGCTCGGTGATGAAGCCGCTGGCCACGTATTCGGACATGCTTTCGCCGGCTTCCTTGAGCACCGCTTTCGGGGCCGGGTTGAGCAGCAGACTGCTACTGCCCTGCAGCGTGCGATCGAGCGCATCCAGCACCCGGCGGGGACGAATGTGGTTGGGCACCCGAATGCTGATCGACACGCCGTGCATGTTGCTGGGGCGACTCAGGTTGACGATCTTC
>Ga0213829_1000585_pt1 | contig 33036 bp, 30 predicted proteins | sample MC6MC0896MG_FD_180665 | JGI IMG/M metagenome (GOLD analysis project Ga0213829, IMG submission 180665) | Enriched soil aggregate microbial communities from Iowa State University, Ames, United States - MC6-MC0896-MG | ecosystem: Environmental > Terrestrial > Soil > Unclassified | place: USA: Iowa...
CTGTGGTTGAAACCCTCTCCGGCCTGGAGCGCCGTGTTGATCTGGCCGTCTCGGTGGCCGACGTCGAAAAGGAAGTCCAGGCGCAATTGAAGCGCGTGGCTCGGACCGCCAAGGTCCCCGGCTTCCGTCCGGGCAAGGCGCCGCTCGCCATGCTCGAGCGCAGCCATGGTCCCAGCATCCGCTACGACGTGATCAATAGCCAAGTTGGCCGTGCCTTTGAACAAGCCATCGACGGCGCCAAGCTGCGCGTCGCTGGCGCCCCGAACCTCGAGCCCAAGACGGAAGGCGTTTCCGACGACACGCTGGCGTTCACCGCCACGTTCGAGGTCTATCCTGAAGTCGCCGTGCCGGACCTGTCCGACCTGGCCGTCACCCGCTACGAAACCGCCGTCACCGACGCAGAAGTCCAGCAGACGCTGGATGTGCTGCGCAAGCAACGCGCCACGTTCGAAGCCCGTGAAGGCCGCGCCAGCGCCGACGGCGACCGCGTCACCCTCGACTTCGCCGGCACCATCGACGGCGTGCCGTTCGAAGGCGGCAAGGCCGAAGACTTCCCGTTCGTGCTGGGCCAAGGCCGCATGCTGCCGGAATTCGAAGAAGCCGCCCGCGGCCTGAAGGCTGGCGAAACCAAGGTTTTCCAGCTCAAGTTCCCGGACGACTACCAAGGTGTGGAAGTCGCTGGCAAGACTGCCGAATTCACCATCACCATCAAGGAAGTGGCTGAAGGCGTCCTGCCCGAACTGAACGGCGAATTCGCCAAGTCGCTCGGCCAAGCCGAAGGCGACGTCGAAAAGCTGAAGGCCGACATCCGCAGCAACATCGAGCGCGAAGTCAAAGTTCGTTCGCAAGGCCGCACCAAGTCCAGCGTCATGGACGCCCTGGTCGAAGCCGGTAAGTTCGACGTGCCGAAGGCCCTGATCGACAACGACGTGCAAGGCCGTATCGCCGCTGCCCGCGAAGAACTGAAGCAGCGCGGCGTGCCGAACGCCGAATCCGTGCCGATCCCGGCCGAGGCCTTCTCGACCGAATCCGAGCGCCGTGTCCGCCTGGGCCTGCTGGTGTCCGAACTGGTCAAGCAAGCTCAGCTGCAAGCCAAGCCGGAACAGGTTCGCGCGCGCATCGAAGAATTCGCCCAGAACTACGAACAACCCGCCCAGGTTGTCAGCTATTACCTGGCAGACCGCCAGCGTCGTGCTGAAATCGAGGCTATCGTGCTCGAAGACAACGTCGTCGCGCATGTTCTGGAAAAGGCCAAGGTCACCGACGAAAAGGTGGCTTTCGATCAGTTGATGGGGATGGCGTAACACTATGCAGAGATTCACCGATTTCTATGCGGCAATGAATGGCGGGTCTTCGGTGACCCCCACCGGCCTGGGCTACATTCCCATGGTGATCGAGCAGTCGGGGCGCGGCGAGCGCGCCTACGACATCTATTCGCGTCTGCTCCGCGAACGGCTCATTTTCCTGGTGGGTCCGGTGAACGACGCCACGGCCAACCTGGTCGTGGCTCAGTTGCTGTTCCTGGAATCGGAGAATCCTGACAAGGACATTTCCCTGTACATCAACTCGCCCGGCGGGTCGGTGTACGCGGGAATGGCCATTTTTGACACCATGCAGTTCGTCAAGCCGGACGTGTCCACCCTGTGCACCGGCCTTGCGGCCAGCATGGGCGCGTTCCTGCTGGCGGCTGGCAAGAAGGGCAAGCGTTTCACGCTGCCCAACTCGCGCATCATGATCCACCAGCCCTCGGGCGGCGCCCAGGGGCAGGCTTCCGACATCCAGATCCAGGCCCGCGAAATCCTGGATCTGCGCGAGCGCCTGAACCGCATCCTGTCCACCAACACCGGACAGAGCATGGAGCGCATCGAGCTGGACACGGAACGTGACAACTTCATGTCGGCCGAAGATGCGGTATCGTATGGACTGGTGGACAAGGTCATGGCCTCCCGGTCCGAAGGCTGACTTCCCGGTTGATCCAGACCCGCTGCCATCATGTTTGAGTAAGCGCATGCGCTAGGCCATTTATCCGGCCTGGCGCATCTTTACCTGAGATACGAAAGAAATATGCCTGAAAAAAAGGGATCGGCAGACGCTAAGGTGCTGCATTGCTCGTTTTGCAATAAAAGCCAGCACGAAGTCCGCAAGCTGATCGCGGGTCCGTCGGTATTCATCTGCGATGAATGTATAGATCTGTGCAACGACATCATCCGCGAAGAGGCGCAGGCTACCGCGCGCGCGGCGATTCGTTCCGAGCTGCCCACTCCGGCTGAAATCAAGACCTTCCTCGACCAGTACGTCATTGGGCAATCGTCGCCCAAGCGCATGCTGGCCGTGGCCGTCTACAACCACTACAAGCGCATTCGCCACGGCGAAATCAAGGGCGACGAAGTCGAGCTCTCCAAGAGCAACATCATGCTGATCGGGCCCACTGGCTCCGGCAAGACGCTCCTGGCCCAGACGCTGGCTCGCATGCTGAACGTGCCCTTCGTCATGGCCGACGCGACCACGCTGACCGAAGCCGGTTACGTGGGTGAAGACGTCGAAAACATCATTCAGAAGTTGCTGCAGAACTGCAACTATGAAGTCGAAAAGGCCCAGCGCGCCATCATCTACATCGACGAGATCGACAAGATCTCGCGCAAGTCCGACAACCCCTCCATCACCCGCGACGTGTCGGGTGAGGGTGTGCAGCAGGCCTTGCTGAAGCTGATCGAAGGCACGGTGGCGTCGGTGCCCCCGCAGGGCGGCCGCAAGCACCCCAACCAGGACTTTGTCCAGGTTGATACGACTAACATCCTGTTCATTGTGGGCGGCGCCTTCGACGGACTGGAAAAGGTCATCCGTGACCGCACTGAAAAGTCCGGCATCGGTTTTTCGGCGTCGGTGCGTGCCAAGTCCGAGCGTGGCGTCGGTGAACTGTTCTCCGAAGTCGAGCCCGAAGACCTCATCAAGTTCGGCCTCATCCCCGAACTGGTCGGCCGTCTGCCCGTTGTCGCAACGCTGGACGAGCTGGACGAAGCCGCGCTGGTCCAGATTCTGACCGAGCCCAAGAACGCCTTGCTCAAGCAATTCCAGAAGCTGTTCGCCATGGAAGGCGCCGAGCTCGATGTGCGGCCCGCCGCGCTCAAGGCCATCGCCCGCAAGGCGCTGCGCCGCAAGACGGGCGCTCGTGGCCTGCGCTCCATCATCGAACAGGCGCTGCTCGACACCATGTACGACCTGCCCTCGCAGGGCAACGTCAAGCGTGTGGTGCTCGACGAAAACGCCATCGAAGGCGAGGGCAAGCCCTTGCTGATCTACGCGGATGAAAACGCCGCGCCAGAGAAGCCGGAGCGCGGTGAAGTCCGCGATGCCGCCGCCTGATATTTCAAAAAAGCCCGTTCTCGTAACGGGTTTTTTTGCCTAGGGCGCTTCTACACCCCCGATCGCGCTTTTCAGCCGTCCGCCATGGCCGCATACTGAAGGCGGTTCCAGGGCCTTTTTGGGGCCTTTTGGTGATCCAGGCGGCCGAGATCTTGAATTTTCGGCTATTGTTCCCATAACAGACGTAATTGACGAGTTTGCTCGGGTATTACCCGGGTGTCCCGTCCCCATACGCCGAGTCATACCGAGGAACCTCATATGTCTGCCAGCCAGACCCTGCCTTCCGACCCGATCGACCTTCCCCTGCTGCCGCTGCGCGATGTCGTAGTGTTCCCGCACATGGTCATCCCGCTGTTCGTCGGCCGTCCGCGCTCCATCCGCGCGCTCGAGGTCGCGATGGAAGCGGGCAAAAGCATCATGCTGGTGGCTCAAAAGTCCGCCGGCAAAGATGACCCCACGCCTGAAGACGTTTACGAAATTGGCTGCGTCGCCGGCATCCTGCAGATGCTCAAGCTGCCTGACGGCACCGTGAAGGTGCTGGTTGAAGGCACGCAGCGCGCGCGCATCAACACCATTGAAGACGCCGATTCGCACTTCACCTGCCAGGTGTCGCCCATCGAACCGGACGCCATGCAAGGCTCCGAAACCGAAGCCCTGCGCCGCGCCATCGTCGCGCAGTTCGAGCAATACGTTAAGCTCAACAAGAAGATCCCCCCGGAGATCCTGACCTCGCTGGCTGGCATCGACGATGCCGGTCGCCTGGCTGACACGATTGCCGCGCATCTTCCCCTGAAGCTCGAGCAGAAGCAAAAGATGCTCGAGATCACCGGCACTTCCGAACGCCTCGAAGGCCTGCTCACGCAACTCGAAACCGAAATCGACATCCTCCAGGTTGAGAAGCGGATTCGCGGCCGCGTGAAGAAGCAGATGGAAAAGAGCCAGCGCGACTACTACCTGAATGAGCAGGTCAAGGCCATTCAGAAAGAGTTGGGCGAAGGCGAAGAGGGTGCGGACATCGAAGAGCTTGAAAAGAAGATCATCGCTGCCCACATGCCCAAAGAGGCACGCAAGAAGGCCGATGCCGAGCTCAAGAAGCTCAAGCTCATGTCGCCCATGTCGGCCGAAGCCACCGTGGTGCGCAACTACATCGACACGCTCATCAATCTCCCCTGGAGAAAGAAGAGCAAGATCAACAACTCGATCAGCAACGCCGAAACGGTGCTGGACAACGACCACTACGGTCTGGAAAAGGTCAAGGAACGGATCCTCGAATATCTTGCCGTGCAACAGCGCGTGGACAAGGTGAAGGCGCCGATCCTGTGCCTGGTTGGCCCTCCGGGCGTCGGCAAGACCTCGCTTGGCCAGTCGATCGCCAAGGCAACGAACCGCAAGTTCGTGCGCATGGCCCTGGGCGGCGTGCGTGACGAAGCCGAGATCCGCGGCCACCGTCGCACGTACATCGGCTCGATGCCCGGCAAGATCGTGCAGAACATGTCGAAGGTCGGCGTGCGCAATCCGCTGTTCCTGCTTGATGAAATCGACAAGCTGGGCATGGATTTCCGCGGCGATCCCTCGTCGGCCCTGCTCGAAGTGCTGGATCCGGAACAGAACCACACGTTCCAGGACCACTACATCGAGGTCGACTTCGATCTGTCCGACGTCATGTTCGTGGCCACCAGCAACACGCTGAACATCCCGCCGGCCCTGCTGGACCGTATGGAAGTGATCCGCCTGTCGGGTTACACCGAGGAAGAAAAGATCCACATCGCCCGCGACCATCTGCTGCCCAAGCTGATGAAGAACAACGGCGTGAAGGAGACCGAGCTGACGGTCGACGACAGCGCGCTGCGCGATATCGTGCGCTACTACACCCGCGAAGCCGGTGTCCGTGCGCTCGAGCGCGAAGTGGGCAAGATCTGCCGCAAGGTCATCAAGCAGTTGCTGACCCAAAGCGATCGCGCCAAGGCCGAGGGCAAGACGCTCGAGGTCAAGGCGGTCAACGTCACGGCCGACAACCTCAGCGATTTCCTGGGTGTGCGCCGCTACGCCTTTGGCATGGCCGAGAAGGAAAACCAGACTGGTCAGGTGACCGGCCTGGCGTGGACGGAAGTCGGCGGCGACCTGCTGACGATTGAAGTCGCGGACATGCCCGGCAAGGGTGTCATCCAGCGCACGGGTTCGCTCGGCGACGTGATGAAGGAATCGGTCGAGGCAGCGCGCACCGTCGTGCGTTCGCGGGCTCGCCGCCTGGGCTTTGCCGACAGCGTGTTTGAAAAGCACGACATGCACGTGCACGTGCCGGAAGGCGCGACGCCCAAGGACGGTCCGTCCGCGGGTATCGCGATCACCACGGCCATGGTGTCGGCGCTGTCGCGCATCCCGGTGCGCGCAGATGTCGCCATGACGGGCGAGATCACGCTGCGCGGCGAAGTGCTGCCCATCGGCGGCCTGAAGGAAAAGCTGCTCGCGGCTCACCGCGGTGGTATCAAGACGGTTCTGATCCCGGAAGAAAACGTCAAGGATTTGGCGGAGATTCCGGACAACGTCAAGAACCACCTTGAGATCGTGCCGGTGCGTTGGATCGACAAGGTGCTTGAACTGGCCCTGGAACGTCTGCCGGAGCCGTTGGCCGAGGAAGAAGCCGTCAAGGATGCCCTGGTTGCCAAGCCGGCTGAACCCGGCTCGACCGACCCGGTCATGAAGCACTAATGGCGTCTTGAACGCAGGACGCTCTCGAAAGAGGGCGTCCGAAGCCCAGGGGTGGCGCAAGTGTAGCGAACGCCCCGAAAGCAAAAAACCCCGCTCACATGAGCGGGGTTTTGTTTTTTGAGCTTGGGCCCCCCTGCAAGGGGCGGGGCGCAGGCCGCATGATGGCGGCCCGACTTTACATAGGCCGAGCCCGGCCTAGTGCAGCGCCTGGGTGCGGATGAGGCCCACTGCAATGCCTTCGAGCGCAAATTCCTGATCGGCCTTGACCACGATGGTTTCGAAGTCGGGATTTTCGGGCAGCAGCTCGATGTGGCCGTTCTGGCGGTGAAGGCGCTTGACCGTGACATCGTCGCCAATACGAGCCACCACGATCTGGCCATTGCGGGCTTCAGATGCCTTTTTGACAGCCAGCAGGTCGCCTTCGAGGATGCCTGCGTCGCGCATGCTCATGCCGCGCACCTTGAGCAGATAATCGGGCGCCTGTGCAAAGAGGCTAGGGTCTACGCCGACTTCGCGTTCAACGTGCTCGGCTGCAAGAATCGGGCTGCCTGCCGCAACGCGGCCGACGAGCGGCAATAGGAGCTGGGCGAGGGCGGGAATGGGAAGCGAGGACTGGACCGGTGTGGTGGCGTCCTTCAAGCGGATGCCGCGCGAGGCGCCGGCCGTGAGTTCGATGGCGCCCTTGCGAGCCAACGCCTTGAGATGGTCTTCGGCGGCGTTGGGGGAGCGGAAACCCAGGGCCTGGGCGATTTCGGCACGCGTCGGCGGAAAGCCGGTGCGCGTGACCGTTTGCCTGATGAGGTCCAGGATTTGTTGTTGGCGATCCGTGAGTTTGCTGGCCATGGCGATGATCCGTTGCGAGCGGACTGTACATATATACAGCGCCATTCTGGGGGACGCAGCGCAAAAAAGCAAGCCGGTCGCGAGGCCAACAAAAACGGGACCCGCAGGTCCCGTTTTTGGTTGAAGACGGCGCGGCGCCGACTGGCGATTTACAGCACGGCCGCGATGCCGGCTGCGACCTTGTCGATGTTGCCGCTGTTCAGCGCGGCCACGCAGATGCGGCCGCTGGACACGGCGTAGACGCCATGTTCTTCGCGCAGCCGGTCCACCTGAGCGGCGGACAGACCCGAATACGAGAACATGCCGCGCTGCTTCAGCACGAAGCTGAAGTCCTGCTTGCCGCCGTGCTCTTTGATCTTGTCGACCAGCTGCGCGCGCATCAGGCGGATGCGATCGCGCATGCCGGCCAGTTCTTCTTCCCAGAGGGCGAACAGCTCGGGCGTGTTCAGCACCGTGGAGACGACCGTGCCGCCGTGCGTCGGCGGGTTGGAATAATTGGTGCGGATGACGCGCTTGAGCTGGCTCAGCACGCGGGTGGCTTCGTCCTTGCTGCCGGCCACGACAGTCAGTGCGCCAACGCGCTCGCCATACAGCGAGAACGACTTCGAGAACGACGAGCTGATGAACATGGTCATGTCCAGGTCGGCGAACAGGCGCACGACCGAGGCGTCTTCCGTCAAGCCGTCGCCAAACCCTTGGTAGGCGATGTCCAGGAACGGGACCAGGTTGTTGTCCTTCACGACAGCGGCAATTTGCTTCCACTGATCGGGGGTGGGATCGGCGCCGGTGGGGTTGTGGCAGCAAGCGTGAAGCACAACGACGGTCTTGGCGGGCGCGGCCTTGAGGTCGGCCAGCATGGCTTCGAAGTTCAGCCCGCGGGTGGTGGCGTCGTAATAGGCATAGGTGCCGACTTCAAAACCGGCGCGCTCGAACAGGGCGCGGTGGTTTTCCCAGCTGGGATTGCTGATCAGGACCTTGGAGCCCGGCAGCAACTGGCGCAGGAAATCGGCGCCAATCTTCAGGGCGCCGGTGCCGCCCAGTGCCTGCGTGGTCAGCACACGGCCGGCGGCGGCCAGCGCGGAATCCTTGCCCAGCAGCAGCGCTTGCGCACCGGCGTTGTAGCCGGCGATGCCTTCGATCGGCAGGTAGCCGCGAGCAGCAGCGGCCTCGATGCGGGCGGTTTCAGCTTTGCGCACTGCGCCCAGGAGCGGGATCCGTCCCTGATCATCGTAATACACGCCCACACCCAGGTTCACTTTACCGGGGCGGGTGTCCGCGTTGTATTGTTCGTTCAGGCCAAGAATGGGGTCGCGCGGCGCGAGCTCGACGGAATCGAATAGGGTGCTCATGGGACTCTGATGAGGTGGGTGGACGCAGTACGAAGTGCTGTGGATAATGGGGGGTTTACCCTGGAACAGTCTAGCATGCCTAAGAGCGCAATAGACCCAAGCGCGGGGGCTCCCGCCGCAGGTCCGGGATTCGTCGATTTCCCTGACAGCCCGTTTCATCTCTATCAACCCTATCCGCCGGCGGGGGACCAGCCCACGGCCATCGCAGGGCTGACCCAGGGTGTCGAAGACGGTCTCATGTACCAGACGCTTCTGGGCGTGACCGGGTCAGGCAAAACCTACACCATGGCCAATGTCATCGCGCGCATGGGCCGCCCGGCGCTGGTCCTTGCACCCAATAAGACATTGGCCGCGCAGCTCTACGCCGAAATGCGCGAGTTCTTCCCGAAGAACGCGGTGGAGTATTTCGTTTCTTACTACGATTACTACCAGCCCGAGGCCTACGTGCCGACGCGCGACCTGTTCATTGAGAAGGACTCGTCCATCAACGAACACATCGAGCAGATGCGGCTGTCGGCCACCAAGAGCCTGCTCGAGCGGCGCGACACGATCATCGTGGGCACGGTGTCGTGCATCTACGGTATCGGTAACCCCGGCGACTATCACGCGATGGTGCTGATCCTGCGCGCCGGTGACCAGATCGCCCGGCGCGAGATTCTCGCGCGCCTGGTTGCCATGCAGTACACGCGCAACGATGCCGAATTCACGCGTGGGGTTTTCCGCGTGCGCGGCGAGACCATCGACATCTTCCCGGCGGAAAGTGCCGAGCTCGCCTTGCGTGTCACGTTGTTCGATGACGAAATCGAAACCCTGGAACTGTTCGACCCGCTGACGGGCCGCATCCGCCAGAAGTTGCCGCGATTCACCGTCTATCCTGGCTCGCACTACGTGACGCCGCGCGATACCGTGCTGCGCGCCATCGAAACCATCAAGGAAGAGCTGCGCGAACGCGTCAAGCGCTTCGTCGATGATGGTCACCTGGTGGAGGCCCAGCGTCTTGAACAGCGAACCCGCTTCGACCTGGAAATGCTGCAGGAACTGGGTTTCTGCAAAGGCATCGAGAACTACTCGCGTCATTTGTCGGGCGCCGCGCCGGGCGACCCGCCACCGACCCTGATTGATTACCTGCCGTCCGACGCGCTGATGTTCATTGACGAAAGCCACGTCACGATCGGCCAGCTCAGCGCCATGTACCGCGGCGACCGCTCGCGCAAGGAAACGCTGGTGCAGTACGGCTTCCGGCTGCCCTCGGCGCTGGACAACCGTCCACTCAAGCTCGAGGAGTTCGAAACCCGGATGCGCCAATGCGTGTTCGTATCGGCAACGCCGGCCGCGTACGAGCAGGAGCACGCGGACAACGTAGTGGAGCAGGTGGTGCGTCCCACGGGGCTTGTCGACCCGATCGTGCAGGTGCTGCCTGCCCGCACGCAGGTGGATGATCTGCTGGGCCAGATCAAGACTCGCGTTTCGCAAGGCGACCGCGTGCTGGTCACGACGCTGACCAAGCGGATGGCCGAAGACCTGACCGACTTCCTGAGCGAGCATGGCGTGAAGGTGCGCTACCTGCACTCGGACATCGATACGGTCGAGCGCGTCGAAATCCTGCGCGACTTGCGCTTGGGCACCTTCGACGTGCTGGTGGGCATCAACCTGCTGCGCGAAGGGTTGGACATTCCGGAAGTGTCGCTAGTGGCCATCCTGGACGCGGACAAGGAAGGTTTCCTGCGTTCAGAGCGCAGCCTCATTCAGACCATTGGGCGCGCGGCGCGCAACCTGAACGGTCACGCCATTCTGTATGCCGACCGAATCACGGATTCCATGAAGCGCGCCATGGACGAAACCGCCCGCCGGCGCACGAAGCAGTTGCAATTCAACGTCGACAACGGCATCACGGCGCGCGGTGTGCATAAGGCAGTACGCGAACTGATCGACGGTATCGTGGCGCCTGCCCAGCACGACACGCTGGAAGCGGCGGTGCCTGCGGAATTGTTGAAGGACGAGAAGGCCCTGGCGCGCGAGATCAAGCGCCTGGAGAAACTGATGATGGACCACGCCCGCAACCTCGAATTTGAACAGGCCGCGGCCGCGCGAGATTCGCTCAATGCGCTCAAGCAGCGGGTGTTGCTCGACGGGGCAGTTTAGGGTCGGATCGTACGTTTCAAGTCATGTCTCGTTGCTTACTGCAGGCTGAAATTGTGCAAAAAGTGGTGCGTTGCCATCATGGTGTAACCATTCCGGAATTTTGCGCTGCTTGAGTCTCATGGGGTACCTGAATATAAGCTTGCAAGTCCATGATTTTGTTGTTGTTACGTGGGCCTTGAATTTGCGCTGCATCAATTGCGCGAGTGCAAAAAAAGCTTGCCTTATCTCGGGTTTTCCCGCACACTTGCTCCCATGATGACCAAGGTACTTTTCGTTTGCATGGGCAATATCTGTCGCTCGCCGAGCGCAGAGGGCGTGTTTCGCCATTTGGTGAATGACGCGGGTTTGGGCGATGTTGTTCGCATCGACTCCGCGGGCACGCACGCGTTTCATATCGGCGAGGCGCCTGATGCCCGGGCGCAGGCTGCGGCACGTAAGCGCGGCTACGAGATCACTCACTGCGAGGCGCGTCAGGTCACCGCGGAAGACTTCCGTGACTTCGATCTTATCCTCGCCATGGATTGGGACAATCTGTCCGCCATGCAGCAGCAATGCCCCAAGGCGTATCAGCACAAGCTGATGCTCCTGATGCGCTTTGCCAATGAGTTCGAAGAAGCCACCGTGCCCGACCCGTACTACGGCGGCGCCGACGGCTTCGGCAAGGTCCTGGACTACCTGGAAGATGCCTGTCAGGGCGTCCTCGAATTGGTCCGCAAGCGCGCTACCCAGTACCAGGCTGCCTGATCGGCCGGTTGCAGAGCCGCTCGCAGGGCGGCTCTCAAGGCACAAGGCAGTAAATAACCGCGCAGATGCGCGGTTTTTTGTAGCTGGGAGCCATACCAAATTAGTCGGGAATAGGCTATACTTGAGCCAATTACTCGGGTATTGACCGCTGGATTCGCTGGCGGCCATTGCCGGAATCACAGGGAATTCACCATGCGGCTAACTACCAAAGGGCGTTTCGCCGTGACTGCCATGATCGACTTGGCTATGCGGCAGCATAGCGGCCCGGTCACTCTTGCGGCCATCAGCCAGCGTCAGAACATTTCGCTTTCGTATCTGGAACAGCTCTTCGGAAAACTCCGTCGTCACGAGCTCGTGGACAGCGTCCGCGGCCCGGGCGGCGGTTATTCGCTTGCGCGTCTGGCGCGCAACGTGACTGTTGCAGACATCATCTTCGCCGTCGACGAACCGCTGGACGCCACGAGCTGTGGCGGCAAGCGGGACTGTACGAGCGGCAACGACGGCAAGCCGGGCAAGTGCATGACGCATGAACTCTGGGCTACGTTGAATCGCAAGATGGTGGATTACCTGGATTCGGTGTCCCTGCAGGATCTCGTCGATCAGCAGCGCGTGCGCCAGTTGCAGGAAGCCACGAATCAAGCGCAGGCCTGCGCAGTGCGTGTGAACCGGGTGGGAGGCGCTACCGCCGCCAACGCTCCGACCACCACTGTTGCTGCCAACGCCACCGTATAAGAAGTATCAGGAGTTGTAGAAATGACCACCCGTCCTATCTATCTGGATTATTCGGCCACGACGCCCGTTGACCCCCGCGTCGTCGACGCGATGGTGCCCTGGCTCTATGAGAACTTTGGCAACCCGGCGTCGCGCAGCCATGCGTTTGGCTGGGAGTCCGAAGAAGCCGTCGAACGCGCCCGCGAAGAAGTCGCCAAGCTGGTCAATGCCGACCCGCGCGAAATCGTCTGGACCTCCGGCGCCACCGAATCCAACAACCTCGCCATCAAGGGCGCGGCCAACTTCTATGCCGAGCGCGGCAAGCACATCATCACGGTCAAGACGGAACACAAGGCGGTGCTGGACACCTGTCGTGAGTTGGAGCGCCAGGGCTTCGAAGTCACCTACCTGAACGTCAAGGACAACGGCCTGATCGACTTGGATGTCTTCAAGGCTGCGCTGCGTCCCGATACCGTGCTGGTGTCCGTGATGATGGTGAACAACGAAATCGGCGTGATCCAGGACGTGGAATCGCTGGGCGAGATCTGCCGCGAAAAGGGCATCATTTTCCACGTCGACGCCGCTCAGGCGACCGGCAAGGTGGAAATCGACTTGCAAAAGCTGAAGGTCGACCTGATGTCGTTCTCGGCGCACAAGACTTACGGCCCCAAGGGCATCGGCGCGCTGTATGTGCGCCGCAAGCCGCGTATCCGCATCGAAGCGCAAATGCACGGCGGCGGTCATGAGCGCGGTTTCCGCTCGGGCACGCTGGCCACGCACCAGATCGTCGGCATGGGCGAAGCCTTCCGCCTGGCGCGCGAAGAAATGGGCACCGAAAACGAGCGCATTCGCATGCTGCGTGATCGCCTTTGGAACGGCCTGTCGGAAATCGAAGAGGTCTACCTCAACGGCGACATGGACCAGCGCGTGCCGCATAACCTGAACGTGAGCTTCAACTACGTCGAAGGCGAGTCCCTGATCATGGCGATCAAGGAGCTTGCGGTTTCCAGCGGTTCGGCTTGCACCTCGGCCAGCCTGGAGCCTTCGTACGTGCTGCGCGCCCTGGGGCGCAACGATGAACTGGCGCACAGCTCGATCCGCTTCACGCTGGGTCGTTTCACGACCGAGAAGGAAGTGGACTTTGCGGTCGAACTGATCAAGAGCCGGGTTGGCAAGCTGCGCGATATGTCGCCGCTTTGGGAAATGGCCAAGGAAGGCATCGACTTGAACACCGTGCAGTGGGCCGCGCACTAAGCGCCCGCGCCTTGATATACGTGGAGAATTAACATGTCTTACAGCACCAAAGTTCTGGATCACTACGAAAACCCCCGCAACGTCGGTTCGTTCGACAAGTCGGACGACTCGGTGGGCACCGGCATGGTGGGCGCGCCGGCCTGTGGCGACGTCATGAAGCTGCAGATCAAGGTGAACGAAGCCGGCGTGATTGAAGACGCGCGCTTCAAGACCTACGGCTGTGGCTCGGCCATCGCCTCCAGCTCGCTCGTGACCGAATGGGTCAAGGGCAAGACGCTGGATCAAGCGATGAACATCCGCAACACGCAGATCGCCGAAGAACTGGCCCTGCCGCCGGTGAAGGTGCACTGTTCCATCCTGGCCGAAGACGCGATCAAGGCCGCGGTGCAGAACTACAAAGAAAAGCATTCGGTCACCGCCGAAGCTGTGGCGGGCTGATCATGTCCGTTACCCTGACCCAACAGGCTGCCACCCATATCGGCCGCTACTTGCAAAAGCGCGGAAAGGGTATCGGCTTGCGGCTCGGCGTTAGGACGACGGGCTGCTCCGGCATGGCCTACAAGTTGGAATATGTCGACGCGGTCGAGTCGGAAGATGTCGTCTTCGAGAGCTTTGGCGTGAAGGTCTTCATTGACCCCAAGAGCCTGTCGTACCTCGATGGCACGGAGCTGGACTACGCCCGCGAGGGCCTGAACGAAGGCTTCAAGTTCCGCAACCCCAACGAGAAGGCGACCTGCGGCTGCGGCGAGTCGTTCACGGTGTAAGTCTTGGCTGGTGACGATCACTTCAGCCTGTTTGGCTTGCCGGCACGATTCGACCTGGACGGCCAGGCGCTTGAACACGCCTGGCGCTCCGTCGCCGCGAAGGTGCACCCCGACCGCTTTGCCACGGCCAGCCCGGCGGAACGCCGCGTGGCGATGCAATGGGCGGCTCGTGCCAACGAGGCTTATCGCGAGTTGAAGGATCCGCTGTTGCGGGCGCGCTATCTGTGCGAGCAGGCGGGCGTGGACCTGCAGACCGAAAGCAACACGTCGATGGACGCGGCTTTCCTGATGCAGCAGATGACTTGGCGTGAGATGCTGGACGATGGGCGCGATGACGCCGGCGTCCTGGACGCGTTGCAAGCCGAACTGGACGATGCGCGTGCAGAGATGCGCGCCACGCTGACGCGCCTTCTGGATGACGAACGCGATTACGCGGCGGCCGGGCGCAAGGTGCGGGAATGGATGTTCGTGGAAAAGCTGGCGCAGGAGCTGGCCCACGTGCAGCCCGCAGGATAGCCAACGGCGCGCTGGGGCGTTCCCGTCATGGGCGCCTGTCCGGCGCGGCCTACTGACCAGAAAAACAGAATCATGGCCTTATTGCAGATATCCGAGCCCGGCGAGTCGCCCGCGCCGCACCAGCGCAAGCTGGCGGTCGGGATTGACCTGGGCACCACCAATTCGCTGGTCGCTGCCGTGCGCAGCAGCGTGGCTGAAGTGTTGCCCGATGCGCAAGGCCATGCCTTGCTGCCCTCGGCGGTGCGCTATTTCCCTGGCGGCAAGGTCACGACGGGCCGTGAGCCGCTGGCTCAGCAGGCCGAGGATCCGCTGAACACGGTTGTGTCCGTGAAGCGTTTCATGGGTCGCTCGCTGGAAGAGGCGCAGGCAACGCGCGCGCCTTATGAGTTTGTCGATGCGCCCGGCATGGTGCGGATTCGCACGGCGCAGGGCGACCTGAGCCCCGTGGAAGTGTCCGCGCAGATCCTGGCGGTGCTGCGTCAGCGCGCCGAAGACGTATTGGGCGACGACCTAGTGGGCGCGGTCATCACCGTGCCTGCGTATTTTGATGACGCACAGCGCCAAGCCACGCGAGACGCCGCGCGCTTGGCGGGCCTGAACGTGCTTCGCCTTTTGAATGAACCGACCGCGGCCGCCATTGCCTATGGGCTGGATAATGCCGCCGAGGGTGTCTACGCGGTGTACGACCTGGGCGGCGGCACGTTTGATATTTCCATCCTGCGCCTGACGCAGGGGGTGTTCGAAGTGATCTCCACAGGCGGCGACACGGCGCTTGGCGGCGACGATTTCGATGTCTTGATCGCGGATCACGCCGTGGCGAAGCTGGGCTTGGGCGAACTGTCGCCCGCCGAGCGCCGCGGCTTGCTGATGGCCGCGCGCACCGCGCGTGAAACGCTGTCGGACGCCGACGTGACGAGCCTGAACCTGGCGCTGTCGGGCGGGCGCGACGTCGCGCTGACGCTTACCCGTGACGAGTTTGAATCGCTGGCCCAGCCGCTGATCGAGCGCACGCTGGACACGGCGCGCCGCGCGCTGCGCGATGCGTCGCTGAAGGCGGCCGACGTGCGCGGCGTGGTGATGGTGGGTGGCGCGACGCGTATGCCTGTTGTGCGCGCCGCGGTGGCCAAGGTGTTCGGCACGGAACCGCTGACCGATCTGGATCCGGATCAGGTCGTGGCGCTGGGCGCCGCGCTGCAGGCCAATCTGTTGGCGGGCAACCGGGCGCCGGGCGAAGACTGGCTGTTGCTGGACGTGATTCCGCTGTCGCTGGGCCTGGAAACGATGGGTGGGCTGGTCGAACGCATTATTCCGCGCAACAGCACCATTCCGGTGGCGCGCGCCCAGGAATTCACGACGTTCAAGGATGGCCAGACGGCCATGAGCATTCACGTGGTGCAGGGCGAGCGCGACCTGGTGGCGGATTCCCGTTCGCTGGCGCGCTTCGAACTGCGCGGCATTCCGCCCATGGTGGCCGGCGCCGCGCGTATCCGCGTGACCTTCCAGGTGGATGCGGACGGCTTGCTCAGCGTTACCGCGCGCGAGCAGAGCCAGGGCGTGGAGGCGATGGTGTCGGTCAAGCCGTCTTACGGTCTGTCCGATGACGAGATCGCGCAGATGCTGGCCGACAGCGTGGCGCAGGCTGATACCGACGCCAAGGCGCGCATGTTGCGCGAGCAGCAAGTCGACGCGCGCCAGCTGGTGGAATCGGTGCAGGCGGCGCTAGCCGTTGATGGCGACCTGCTGGAGCCGGAAGAACGCAAGCGGGTGGACGAGTGCCTGGAAGCCGCGATCGCGGCGCAGCAGGCCCAGGACGTGGACACGGTGACGCAAGCCGTGCAAGCGCTGTCCGCCGCCACCGACGACTTTGCCGCGCGCCGCATGGACCGCAGCATCCGCGCCGCGTTGGCCGGCCGCAAACTAGACGAAATCGCCTAATAAGAAGTTATGCCGAAACTGACTGTATTGCCTCATCCCGACTACTGTCCCGAAGGCGCGGTGATCGAAGATGCGCCCAAGGGCGTGTCGATCTGCCGCGTGCTGCTGGACAACCACATCGATATCGAGCACGCCTGCGAACTGTCTTGTGCCTGCACGACCTGTCATGTGGTGGTCAAGCAGGGTTATTCGTCGCTGGAAGACGCGACGGACGACGAGGAAGACCTGCTGGACAAGGCCTGGGGCCTGACCCCGACGTCGCGCCTGTCGTGCCAGGCGCTGGTGACCGACGCTGACCTGACAGTCGAGATTCCCAAGTACACGATCAATCACGCCAAAGAGGGCCATTGATGAAGTGGACCGACACCTACGAGATTGCGGCCGCGCTGTACGACGCGCATCCTGACGTCGACCCGAAGGAGCTGCGCTTCACGCAGCTGCGCGACTGGGTCATGGCTCTGCCGGGCTTCAGCGACGATCCCGCCCATTGCGGCGAGAAGATCCTGGAGGCCATTCAGATGGCCTGGATCGAAGAAGCCGACTGATTGCGGCTGCGCAAGGCGCTCCCTGTTGGGAGCGTTTTTTTTGGGCGCTGCCGCCATGCTGCGGACAGGCTCGGGCGCGGTCCTGCGTCTGACACGCCGTCGTCTCGTGGGCCACGGTATCATCGGGGATCCGTTTGTTTGACCTTTCCAGCCGAGTCTACCGATGCCCGCTGCCCAATTGCGTTTTGGCCTGGCCGCCAATCGTCTGCACCACGAAACCCCCGACGCTGCCTTGTTCACTTGGCTGCGTGCGTGCTCGTCAACCATCCGCGAGTTGGGTGTGCAGTTGCACACGGTCGGGCGCACCCATGATGCGATCGTGCGCGAAGGCATGCTGCAGGGCTATCCCGGCCTGATCCGCTATCCCTATGGCCGCGAGGGCGGCCTGATGAAGCTGGTGGCGCGCGTGACCGAAGGGCGCGATGGGCAGGCGCCGTTTGACGGCGCGATCTACCTGATTGATCCCGTCGACCCGTCGTCGATTTTTCCCGAAGCGCTGGCGCTCAAGCGGCAGTGCATCACGCACGGCCGTCCGTTCATCTCGACGTTGGCTGGCGCCATCGAATGGATGGAAGTTGAACGCATCCACGCCGGGCTGGCGCCGGACGCGTCGGCGTCGCGCCACTTCAATTTCTCGGGTCAGACGCTGGCGATGATCGCCCACGATGCGCTCAAGGACGAAATGGTGGCGTTTGCCAGCGAGCATTTCGATGTGCTTTCGCGCTTTGCGCGGCGCGTGGCCACCGGCACGACGGGCGGCCGGCTGAATGAGCTGGCCTGGTCGCGCGGCTGGCCCAAGGACACGCCGTGGGTGCATCGTTACCTGAGCGGACCGCTGGGTGGCGATGCGCAGATCGCGGAACTGGTGCTTGAGCATCAGTGCCAGCGCGTCATCTTTTTCGAAGACCCCCATGTCGCGCGCCAGCACGAGGCCGACATCCAGTTGCTGGAACGCGCGGTGCGCGTGGTGACCGAGTCGGCCACATGCGCGACGTCGCCCACGGTCGCGCGGCGCTGGGCGCAAGCGGTCGAAAAGCGGATCGTTTGAGCGCTACGCGCGCGCCGCGGCAGGCCCTGCGTCCGTGATGATGCGGGCGACGCGGTCCGCGACGGCTGCCGCTGCCATCGACAGCGGCAGCACATCCGAACGGCACAGGAAGACCGGACGGGTCAGCCGGGGCCGGCTGATCCGCCGCAATTGCACCAGGCCGCGTTCGGCCTCCTGGCGCACCGCTTCAAACGACAGGATCGTATGGGCGACGCCGGCCTGCGCCAGCTCGATCAGCTGCGGGATGGCGTTGGCTTCGGCAATGACACGAAATGCAACCTGTTCGCGCTGCTGATATTGATCGAGCAAGCGGCGCAGGCTGTGCGGATTGCCCGGCAGCACCAGCGGCAACGCGGACAGCGCGCGCAAGCTGATGGACGGCAGTGCAGCCAGCTCCGATGACGCGCGTTTAGCTTGTTTAGCGTGTTTTGCCACGGGCGGCGAAACGACCACCAGTTCCTCGTCGATCAGATGCTGAAAACGCAGATCGACGGACGCCTCATCGCTGAATGTCAGTCCCAGATCGGCGTGGCCTGAGCTGACAAAGCCGGGGATATAGCCCGTGCTGGATTCGATGATCTTCAAGTAGACGCCCGGCCAATGGGCAAGGCTGAACCGCAGCAACGGCACGGTCAGCATCTTTGCCATGGACATCGACATGGCCAGCGACACCGTGCCGCGCGGGGCGCTGAGGTCTTCTCGCACGTCCGCGCGCGCCGCATCGATGCGGCCGAGGATTTCGCGCGCGTGCGCCAAGAGGCGCGTGCCCGCTGCGGTGGGCGTGACGCCGCGGGCGCTGCGATAGAGCAGCACGACGCCCAGGTCTTCCTCCAGGTTACGGATCTGCAAACTGAGCGCAGGCTGGGCCACATGCAGCGCCGCCGCGGCGCGGCTGATCGAACCCGTTGACACCACCGCGACAAAGCACTGCATCGCGCGTATGGACATGGACATGAAGGGCTCCGGAAAGAGGCAGGCCATCATGTTTTTGTTATGGCCCGCATATTTAAACGGTATTTCTAATATAGCAATCCGCTTCCGATAATGAGCGTCATCCAAGAAGAACCACAGGAGACGTCATGACACTCAACAAAATTTTTGCCGCCTGCCTCGCTTGCTCGGCGCTGCCCGCGCCCGCGTTTGCGGATGCGTGGCCGTCCAAGCCCATCACGCTGGTCGTGCCGTTTTCGGCGGGCGGGCCGACGGATTTCATCGCGCGGCTGGTGGCCGAGCCGCTGTCGCACGAACTGGGGCAGCAGGTCATCGTGCAGAACAAGCCGGGTGCGAGCGGCAATGTGGGCTATCAGAGCGTGCTCAATGGTCCGGCCGACGGCTACACGCTGATGCACAACACGGTGGCCATGCAGGCCATCAATCCGCTGATGTATCCCAGCGCGAAGATGCATCCGTTGAAGGACTATGTGCCGGTCGGTACGACGGGCGCCATGCCGAACCTGCTGGTGGTGAACCCCGAGCGCACCCCCGTCAATACGCTGGCCGAATTGGTCGAGCGCGGTCGCAGCGCGCCGCATGGCCTGAGCTATGCGACGTTCGGGCCGGGTAGCTCGCCGCATGTGTACGGCGCGTCGCTGCAGAAGCTGGCCAACTTCCAGGCTGTGGGCGTGGCCTACAAGGGCAGCGCGAATGCGGTGACGGACGTAATCGGCGGTCAGGTCGATTTTCTGTTCGACAGCATGTCCACCAGCATTGGGCAGGTGCAAGGCGGCCGATTGAAGGCGCTGGCCATCACGTCGGCCGAACGATCTCCCCTGCTGCCGAACGTGCCGACGTTGAAGGAAGCGGGCTACCCCAGTCTGGATTTGAAGTTCTGGTTCTCGCTGCAGACGCCCGCCGGCACGCCGGACGACGTGGTGCAGACGCTGCGCGCCGCGGTCGCCAAGGTGGTGGCCAGCGACGCGTATCGAAAAGCGATGCAGGAGCGCGGGGCCGAGGCCTTCCAGGTGGCGCCGTCGAAGCTGGATGACTTCTTCAAGCAGGAAACCGCGCAATGGACGCAGGCGGCGAACACCATTGGGCTGAAGGCGGAACAGTGACTACGGCAGGCGGGCATCGCATGACTCCATTGAAGAACATCACGGTCCTGGACCTGAGCAAGGTGCTGGCGGGGCCGCTGTGCGGGCAATATCTGGGCGAACTGGGCGCCCGCGTGATCAAGGTCGAGCCGGTGGGCACCGGGGACGATACGCGGGCGTGGCTGCCGCAGGATGCGGGCGAGTCCGCGACCTTTCTGGCCGTCAATCACAACAAGCGCAGCCTGGCAGTGGACCTGAAGACCGAGGCGGGGCGCGCCGTGGTGCATCGCCTGGCCGCTCAGGCCGACGTCGTGCTGCAGGGCTTTGGCGGTAAGACGGCCGCGCGTCTGGGCGTGGATTACGAGACGCTTGCCGGTATCAATCCTCGCCTCGTGTACTGCGAGATCTCGGGCTATGGCCGCGAGGGACCCATGGGCCAGGAGCCGGGCTATGACGTCATGCTGCAAGCCTTCAGCGGCATGATCAGCACGATGGGCGATCCGGGCGGAAATTTTGCGCGCGCCAGCTTTTCGCCGGTGGATCTGGGCACGGGATCGTTTGCGCTGAGCGGGATTCTGGCGGCGCTGCTCGAGCGCGGCCAGACGGGCAAGGGGCAGTACCTGGACGTGTCGCTGCTGGATACGTCGTTGGGTTTGATGTCCTACCTGGCGCAGAACTATTGGCGCACGGGAAAGGTGCCGCGTCGCATGGGCACTGGGCATCCGGCCATGTGTCCTTACCAGGCCTTTCGCGCATCCGATGGCGACCTCATGCTGGGCGTGGGCAACGACGCGCAGTGGCAGCGTTTCTGCGCGGCGGCGAGTTTGCAGGACTACGTGACTGCGCCGGCGTTTGCGACCAATGCCGAACGCGTCCGCAACTTTGATGCGACGGTTGCCCTGGTGCAGTCCTGCATCGAGACGCGCACGGTGGCGCAATGGCTGGCACTGCTCAAGCCTGCGGGCATTGCCTGCTCCGCCATCCACACGCTGGACCAGGCGCTGGCCCATCCTCAGGTCGCGGCGCGCGAGCTGATCGTGACGAGCCAGCATCCAGTGCTGGGCGAGGTGCGTAACGTGGGCCTGCCCGTGCGCTTCGGCCGTCAGCCGCGCGTCGCCGCACGGCCCGCGCCGATTCTGGGCGAGCACAGCCGCGAGATCCTTGCGGAGCTGGGCTTTGAAGACGCTGAGATCGCAGCGATGCTGGCCCATGGCAGCGTGCAGCAACACGCCTCCAACGGAGATGCGAAATGAGTTCATTGCGTTACGAAGTCCTCGACGGCGTCGCGGAGATCCAGCTGCGCCATGCGCCCGTCAACGCGCTGGACGTGGACGTTCTGGACGCGCTGATCGGTGCGCTGGACGAGGCCAATGCGGACCCGTCCGTGCGAGTGGTGCTGCTGGCGAGCGGCCTGCCGGGACGGTTCTGCGCGGGGCTGGACATGAAGCAGCTGCTGCAAAGCACGCCGGCACGCGTGCGTGAATTGCTGACCCGGCTCTACATCAAGCTGTACGACGCGCAGTTCAATCTGACCAAGCCGTCGATATCCGTCGTGTCGGGCGCGGTGCGCGGCGGCGGCATGACGGTGGCGATTTCCAGCGACATGATCGTGGCTGCCGACACCGCGACATTCGGCTATCCGGAGATCGACGTGGGCGTGTTGCCCGCCATTCATTACGTGCATCTGCCGGCCATTGTGGGCAAGCACCGGGCGTTTGATCTGCTGTTCACGGGCCGCACCTTCGACGCGCAAGAGGCGCACACGATGGGCCTTGTGACGCGCGTGGCGCCGGAGGCCGAGCTGCTGGATCAGGCGCGCGCGCTGGCGCGGGCGCTGGCCGCAAAGCCCCCGCAAGTCCTGGCGATGGGGCGCCGCGCGTTCGTGTACAGCAACGACAACGAATACCGCCGCCGGGTTGCGACGGCGGTGGAGGTGTTCTGCAACGCCGCGGCCACGCCGGAAGCACGCGAAGGCCTGAACGCGTTCGTGCAGAAGCGCGCGCCCGACTGGGCCAGCGTCGCCGAGACGCGCTAGCGCTATTGGCCGGTGAAACGGGGAGGGCGCTTTTCGCGGAATGCCGCGACGCCCTCCGCGAAGTCGGCCCGCGCGGCCGACTGCAGGAAACGTGCGGTTTCTTCGGCAAGCTGGGTCTCAAGCGGCGCATGGGCGGCACTGCGCAGCAGCGCCTTGGCGCCCGCGATGCCGTGCGGCGCGTGATGGGCGAGGCCCTGCGCATATGTCTGCGCCGACGCTGCCAGTTCGCCAGCCTGCGCGGTGCGCGTGATGATCCCCCAGGCCTGCGCCTCGTCGGCGGTGAAGGCGTCGTGCCGCAACAGCAGATCCAGTGCGCGCTTGGGGCCGGCGGCGCGGAAGAGGCCGTGCGTCATGCCGGCGTCGGGCGTGGCGCCGAGCTTCAGATAGGCCGTCATGAAGCGCGTGCCGGCCTCGGCGATGGCGAGGTCGCAAGCCAGGACCAGCGACAGGCCCGCGCCTGCCGCCACGCCGTGTACCTGCGCCAGCCAGACCTTGTCCATGCGCGGTATGCGCGCGACAAATTCATTGAGCGGCGTGAAGAGATCCGACAGGGTGGCGCGCACCGTCGCGGTGTCGCCCGTGAACATGCTGATGTCGCCGCCCGCGCAGAAGGCCTTGCCCGCGCCGCGCAACAGCACGACCTTCACGGCATCGCGCGTGTCGAGCCATTGCGCGGCGCGCAGCAGGTCGCGAGCCATGGCGACATCGATGGCATTGAGCGCGTCCGCGCGGTTCAGCGTCAGGGTGGCGAGGGCGCCGTCAGTCTCGAGCGACAGCGTCTGGAACACCGGTGGTTCCTGGTTCATGGCGAGTCTCCGTTGTCGGGTAAATACCAACTTTCGATCAAAAAACCGCGATGCTATGGTCTGAACCGAGCGCTTGCTTGGTTGGGGTTTGAGCACGCTTAGCGTAACGCATAGAACGATTTTCCGGCGCTGTACTGGCGAAGGTAAAGACAGGTTCGTTGCATCACCTGCCTCGCAGGGTCGCCAGGTTCACCGTCGTAAAAAATGCCCGCCTCAGGCGGCAAAAAACTTCGCATCAAAAGCGGGGAGACAAATGGTGGATCAGTCCGACAGGCCTGCGTTGCTGGAGGCCGAGGGGGTGACGCTGGCGTTCGGCGGGGTGAAGGCGCTCACCAATGTGGGCTTTCGCGTCGCGCCCGGTTCCATCACCACGGTTATCGGCCCGAACGGCGCCGGCAAGACCTCGCTGTTCAACACGATCTCGGGTTTCTACAAGCCAGCCGCCGGGCGCATCCGCTTCGAGGGCCGCGACATCACGCGCGTGCATGCGCCGGAACGCGCCGAGCTTGGCCTGGCGCGCAGCTTCCAGAACATTGCGCTGTTCCGCGGCATGACGGTGCTGGACAACATCAAGCTGGGCCGCCACGCGCATCTGCGCACCAACGTACTGGATGCGCTGTTCTACCTGGGCCGCGCGCGCCGCGAGGAGATGGCGCTGCGGGCGGACATCGAAGAACGCATCATCGACTTTCTTGAGATCGACCATATCCGCCACGCGCCGGTCGCGGCGTTGTCTTACGGGCTGCAAAAGCGGGTGGAACTGGCGCGGGCGCTGGCAATGCAGCCCAAGGTGCTGATGCTGGACGAGCCCGTGGCCGGCATGAACCGCGAAGAGACGGACGACATGGCGCGCTTCATCCTGGACGCGCGCTCCGAGTGGGGCGTGACGGTGCTGATGGTGGAGCACGACATGGGCATGGTGATGGACCTGTCGGACCACGTCGTGGTGCTGAATTTCGGGCAGGTGATCGCCCACGGCACGCCGGCGCAGGTGCAGGCCAACCCCGAGGTCGTCAAGGCATATCTTGGCGCGGGCGACGTGGGCGATCTGCGCCGGCGGCTGCGGGAGGCGGCCTGATGGACTGGCTGTTCCTGCTGGAGGTGTCGCTGGCCGGGCTGGGCAGCGGCGGCCTGTATGCCCTGGCCGCGCTGGCCTTTGTGATCGTGTACAAGGCGACCCGGGTGGTCAACATCGCCATCGGCGAGTTCCTGATGCTGGGCGCGTACGTGTTCTACGCGTTCGCGACAGGCATGCAATGGCCCATCTGGCTGGCCATTGTGGGCGCGGTCGTCGTGTCCGGTGCGCTGGGCGCGGTCGTCGAGCGCCTGACCATCCGGCCAATGCTGGGCGAGTCGCCGATCTCCGTCTTCATGATCACCGTGGGTCTGGCGTCCATTCTGGTGGGCGCGGTCGAACTCATCTGGACAGCAGACCAGCGGCGCCTGCCGGAATTCATGCCGCGCGCGCCCGTCATGGTGGGCGAAGCGTTCGTGGCCCCCAAGGTGTTTTATGGCTTCTGGGTGGCGGTGGTGCTGGCGCTGCTGGTGCTGGTGGTGTTCCGTTACTGGCGCGGCGGGGTGGCTCTGCGCGCGACCGCGTCGGATCAGGGCGCGGCCTATGCCATGGGGATCAACGTGCCGCGCGTGTTTTCGCTGGCGTGGGTGGCGGCGGGCGCCATCGCCGCGGTGTCCGGCGTGATCGTGGGTGCGATCGGCGGCATCTCGTCGTCGATGGGCGTGTTCGGGCTGTCGGTGCTGGTGGTGGTGATCGTGGGCGGCCTGGACAGCGTTGCAGGCGCGCTGGTCGGCGGCATCTTCATCGGCCTGCTGGAAGCGTGGGCCGGCGCCTATCTGGGGGGCGAGTACAAGCTGCTGGCCACGTTTGTCGTGCTGGTGGTCGTGCTGATGGCAAGGCCCTATGGCCTGTTCGGCACCCGTGAAATCGAGAGGCTTTGAACCATGCGCATCGCGACCGCCAAGCAGACCTACCTGGCCGACGAGGCGCTTTTCGACACGCGCACGCAGCACGTGTGGCTGGCGCTGCTGGCGGCCTCGCTGGTGCTGTTTCCCTTCATGGCGAACGCCTATTGGCTCTACCTGGCGTGTCTGGTCGCGATCAACATCGCCAGCGCGACGGGGCTGAACATCCTGACTGGCTACACCGGGCTGGTCAGCTTGGGCCAGGCGGCGTTCATGGGCCTGGGCGCATACACCGTGGCGGTGATGGAACTGCACTTGGGCACGCCGGTTCTCGTCAACCTGCTGGCCGGCGGCATCGTCGCCATGCTGGGCGGGCTGCTGGTCGGCATTCCGTCGTTGCGGGTGAAGGGACTGTACCTGGCGATCTCGACGATCGCCGCGTCCTTCATCGCGCACTTCATCTTTGCAAACTGGCAGTTCACGGGTGGCACAAGCGGACTGCAGGTGCCGCCGGCACGTGTGCTGGGCATGGACCTGGACACCTCGTTCAAGATCTATTGGCTGATCGTGCCGGTGACGGTGCTGATGGTGCTGGGCGCGGCCAATCTGTTCCGCACCCGCATCGGCCGCGCATTCATCGCGATCCGCGACCGCGACATTTCCGCCGAGGTGCTGGGCATCCGGCTCTTGCGCTACAAGCTGCTGTCATTCGGCCTTTCCTCGTTCTACGCGGGCGTGGCGGGCGGCCTGTGGGCTTACTTTTTCCGAGTCGTCACGCCCGAGAGCTTTCCGCTCATCATGTCGATCTTCTTTCTGGCGGCGATCATCGTGGGGGGCATGGGCTCGATTCTGGGATCCATCCTGGGCGCCATCTTCATGACGATGGTGCCCGAGTTCCTGAAGCTGGTCGTCGGCTGGCTGCCGGTGGGCGGCGATGCTCTGCGCCTGATATCGCCGGTGCGCACCATTGTTTTCGGCCTGCTGATCGTGGGCTTCCTGATCTTCGAGCCGCACGGGCTCGCGGAAATCTGGCGGCGCGTGCGCCGATTCTTTCACCTCTGGCCTTTTCGCACGTAGCGCGATGCGTGCGGCGTGACGGCGGCCACCTATAAGACCCAGGAGACAAACCATGAAGCGCATCCGGATAGGCAGTGGTTTATCGAGATTGTTGGCCCCGTTGGGCCTGGCGGCGGCATTGGCGGCGGCGCCCGCCGCACAGGCGGCCGAAGACCTGGTGCTGGGCGGCTCGATTCCGCTGAGCGGCGTATTCGCCTTTGCCGGGCAGGGCATCCACGCCGGGATTACGGACTACGTGAAGATCATCAACGACCAGGGCGGCATCAAGGGCCGCAAGCTGCGCTACGTGCCGGAGGACACCGCGTACAAGGTGGACGCGTCGGTGGCGGCGTTCAAGAAGATCACCAGCCAGAACAAGGTGAACTTCTACTACGGCGATTCGACCGGCTTTTCCAAGACCATCAATGCCGAGCTGAACCGTACGGGCGACATCCTGATGACGGGCGCGTCCTTTGCGACCGAGCTGAACGACCCGGCCAAGTATCCCGCCCAGTTCATGCTGGGGCCGGACTACACCGAGATGTTCGGCATCCTGCTGCGCTACATCGCCAAGGAGCAGCCGGGCGCCAAGGTGGCGTTCGTGTATTCGGACACGGAGTTCGGGCGCGATCCGATCGCCAGTTCGCGCGCGGTGGCCGAGAAGCTGGGCCTGAAGGTGGCGACCGAGATCATGACGCCGCCGGGCAGCGTGGACGTGTCGACCGAGGTCATCAAGCTGCGCCGTGCGGATCCGGACTTCACCATCTTCCATGGCTACGTGCTGGCGCCGATTCCCGAGTTCGTGGGGCAGGGCAAGCGCATGGGGCTGAAGACGCGCTACATGGGCACGTTCTGGACGATGGACAACTCGACCGTGATGCAGATGGGCGAGGATGCCGAGGGCTTCATGGGCGTGATGCCGTACCGCTATTACTACGACCAGGCGGCCGACGCGCCGATGCTGAAGAAAATCCGTGAAATGCGGCCGCAGTACCAGAGCACGGGATACATGCAGGGCTTTCTGGCCGCCATGCTGTTCTCTGAGGTGGCCAAGCGCACGCTGGACGCCGGCAAGGAGCTGACCGCCGCCAACATGAAGGCCTCGCTGGACGGCATCAAGGACTTCGATACGGGCGGGCTGATCGGCGTGCCGATCTCCATCAAGGGCAACTCGATCCCCGTGGGCCGGATCTATCGCGCGGACGTGAAGCAGAAGCAGATGGTGCCGGCGTCCGATTGGATCGTGCTCAAGTGAGGCAGCCGTGAATCCGGGACATGACGCGCGGGGACCTGACGTGCGAGCGGGCACGAACGCCGCGGCGCCGCCCAAGGCGGTGCTCGACATCAACAACATCGAGGTCGTCTACAACAAGGCGGTGCAGGTGCTGCGCGGTTTGTCCCTGTCGGTACCGGCCGGCAGTATCGTGGCGCTCTTGGGAAGCAACGGCGCCGGCAAGTCCACCACGCTCAAGGCCGTCTCGGGTCTGCTGGATCTGGAGGACGGCGAGCTGGTGCGCGGCCAGATCGTATTCGGTGGCGGCGACACGGCGGGCATCAAGCCGCAGAACCTGGTGCGGTCCGGTCTGGCGCACGTGATGGAAGGGCGGCGCGTGTTCGAGGACCTGACCGTGGAAGAGAACCTGGTGGCGGCGACGTATGCGCTGACAGGGCGGCCGGCTGCGCGCGCGGACTTCGATCTGGTCTACGGCTATTTCCCGCGGCTTTTCGAACGGCGGCGCGGGCTGGCCGGTTATCTGTCCGGCGGCGAGCAGCAGATGCTGGCGATCGGCCGCGCGCTGATCGCCCAGCCCACGTTGATGCTGCTGGACGAGCCGTCGCTAGGCCTGTCGCCGATGCTGGTGGAAAGCATTTTTTCGATCATTGCGCGCATCAATATCGAACAGGGGGTGTCGATGTTGCTGGTGGAGCAGAACGCGTCCGTGGCGCTGGCGGTGGCGCATTACGGCTACATCATGGAGACCGGCAAGGTGGTGATCGACGGGTCTGCCGACAAGCTGGCGGCCGACCCCGACGTGCGCGAGTTCTATCTGGGCATCGGCGGCTCGGGCGAGGCTCGGGGCTTTCGCGATATCAAGCACTACAAGCGCCGCAAGCGCTGGCTGTCATGACGGACGCGCATACCGATCCCGGCGGCTGGCCGCTGCTGACGCTGCCGCAGATGCTGCGCGAGCAGGCGCGACGGCAGCCATCCGCCGTTGCGATCCGGCAAAAGGACTTTGGGATCTGGAAGCCCCTGACGTGGGATCAATACTGGCAGCGCGCCTGCCGGGTCGGCCTGGGACTGCGCGCGCTGGGGCTGAGCGTGGGCGGCCGGGTCGCCATCGTGTCGGACAACCGGGTGGAGTGGCTGTTGACGCAGATGGGCGCTTGCGCGGCCGGCGGCGTGGCGGTAGGGGTCTATTCCACCAGTCCGGCCGAGGAAATGGGCTACGTGCTGGCGCATGCGGACGTCGAACTGGTTGTGTGTGAAGACCAGGAACAGACCGACAAGGTGCTGCAGGTGTCGGACAGGCTGCCGCGCTTGCGCCGCATCGTGGTGATCGAGACGAAAGGCCTGCGTTCGTATGCGGCCGCGGACCGCGCGCGCATTGTGACATTTGCGGAGGTCGAGGCCGATGGCGGCCAGCGCGAAGCCGTGGAACTGGCCGCGCTGAATGCCATGCTGGACGGACAGCGCCTGGACGACACCGGACTGATGATCTACACGTCCGGGTCCACCGGCAAGCCCAAGGGCGCGATGCTGAGCTACCGCAACATGCGCGGCGTTGCGCCCGGGATTGCCGATCGCGTGTCGATGGATGCGTCCAGCGTGCACCTGTCGTACCTGCCGCTGTGCCACGTTGCCGAGCAGATGCTGTCCACGTTCGTGCCGATCTACCTGGGTTCGCAGGTGAATTTTGGCGAGTCGCTGCGCACCGTGCAGGAAGACCTGCGCGAAGTCGCGCCGACGATCTTCCTGGGCGTGCCCCGCATCTGGGAAAAGCTGCATGCCGCGATCTCCATCAAGATGCAGGAGGCCGGCCCGGTGCAGCGTTGGCTGTACGGCCGCGCGCTGGTGCAATGCGCGCCGTTCCTGGAAAAATCGCCCGCGCAGTACCGGCTGGGCGAACGCCTGACGCACTGGCTGTGGTACTGGCTGGTGTTGCGCGCGCTGCAGAACTTCATCGGGCTGCGGCGCGTGCGGGTGGCAATGACGGGCGCCGCTCCCATACCGCCAGACGTCGTGCGCTACTTTCGCACGCTGGGCGTGCCGCTGGTCGAGGTATACGGCCTGACGGAGTCGACGGGGATGATCTTTGGCCAGCATCCCGACCGCGTGAAGGTGGGCACGGTGGGCGAGCCGATCCTTGGCGTGGAATGGAAAATCGGCGATGCCGGCGAGCTGCTCGTGCGCGGCGACATGGTGTTCCAGGGCTACTACAAGAACCCGGAGGCGACGGCCGAGGCGACGGGCGACGGCTGGCTGCACACGGGCGATGTCGTGGCGCAGGACGGGGCACGCGTGCGCATCGTGGACCGGCTCAAGGACATCATGATCACGGCGGGCGGCAAGAACCTGACGCCGTCGGAAATCGAGAACGCGGTCAAGGGCAGCCCGTACGTCAAGGAATGCATCGTCATCGCGGACGGCAGGAAGTACGTGTCCGCGCTGATCCAGCTGGAGTTCGACACGGTGGGCAAATGGGCCGAATCGCGGCGCATAGCGTTCACGCATTTCCGGTCGCTGGCCGAATGCCCGCAGGTGCGCGAACTGGTGCAGCAAGAGGTCGCGCGGGCCAATGCCGGGCTGGCGCCGGTATCGCAGATCAAGCGCTTTCATCTGCTGACCAAGGAACTGGACCACGACGACGGCGAAGTGACCGCGACGATGAAGGTGCGGCGCGCCAGCATCTACCGCGCTTACGCCAACGAAATCGAAACGCTCTACGTTGAGGAGACGACGGCATGAACCAAGCCGTGATCCTGGAAGCCGTGCGCACGCCGTTCGGGCGGCGCGGTGGATGGTGGGCGCAGACGCGGCCGGACGCGCTGCTGGCCGAGACTGTGCAGGGCCTGCTGACGCGCGCGGGACTGCCGGGCGGCAAGGTCGAGGATCTGATTGCCGGCTGCGTCAGCCAGGCGGGCGAGCAGGGCGCCAACATCGGCAGGCTGGCCGCGATGCTAGCCGGGCTGCCGGAGAGCGTGCCCGGCGTGGCGCTCAACCGGATGTGCGGGTCCAGCCAGCAGGCCGTGCATTTCGGCGCACAGGCCATCGCCGCGGGCGACATGCGGTACGTGGTCGCGGGCGGTGTCGAGAGCATGAGCCGCGTGCCCATGTTCCTGGACGTCACGCTTGGCCAGACGGAATTCCGCGGCTTTGAATCGCTGAACCCGGCGCTGCTGGCGCGATATCCGCTGATCCATCAGATCGAAAGCGCGGAACGTATCGCCAGCCATTGGGGACTGTCGCAGGCCGAGATGGATCAGTGGGCGCGGGAGAGCCACGCGCGTGCCTGGGCGGCTGCCAGCGCCGGACTGCATGCGGAGCTGCTGCCCGGCACGCCGGCGCTGCGCGACGAGGGTATCCGCGAGACCACGGACTCGGCCCGCATGGCGGCCATGGCGCCGGCGTTGCGGCAGCCGGGTCAGGGCGGCGTCACCGCCGCCAATGCGAGCCAGCTCGCCGACGGCGCGGCGGCGGTGCTGCTGGCCGACAAGGATACGGCCCTGGCCGACGGCTTGCGGCCCCGGGCGCGATTCCTGGCGCGGGTGGTGCTGGGGTCGGATCCGGTGATGCAACTGACGGGCGTGATCCCGGCGGCGCGGCAGGCGCTGTCCCGCGCGGGCCTGGCGCTGGAGGACATCGACTGGATCGAGATCAACGAGGCCTTTGCAAGTGTGGTGCTGGCGTGGCAGCGCGAACTGGGCGCCGACCTGGCGCGCGTGAATCCGTGGGGCGGCGCGATCGCGCATGGCCATCCGCTGGGCGCCACGGGCGCGGGTTTGATGGCCAAGATGCTGGCGGGGCTGGAGGCCACCGAAGGAGAATTGGGCATGCAGCTCATGTGCATCGGCCACGGCATGGCGACCGCGACCATCATCCAGAGGGTTTGACACGCCATGGACAAGACCGGGACCGCCGCGCCGCGGGACGATGGCGCGGAGACCGAGCGGCGCCGGGAACTGGTCCTGGCGGCCGGAAGGCTCTTCAGCAAGCGGGGTTACGAACGCACGACGGTCCGCGAGCTAGCCAAGGCCGTGGGGCTGCAGTCGGGCAGCCTTTTCCATCACTTTCGCAGCAAGGAGGAAATCCTGGTCGCCGTCATGAACAACGGCATCCAGGAAGTGATCGACCTGGGCGGCAAGGCGCTGGCCAGCTATGTCGAGCCGGAGGACCGCCTGGCGGCGCTGTTCCGCGTGCACATGTGGAGCATGCTGCACGGCGCGGGCGGGGACGCAATGAACGCACTGGTGTACGAATGGCGCAGCCTGTCTGCGCCCAGCCAGGCCGCGGTGAAGGTCCTGAGCGACCGCTACGAGGCGATGTGGCAGTCGGTGGTGGCGGGGGCGGTGGAAGCGGGGTTGCTGCGCGGCGATGCGCGCGTCATCAAGCGATGCGTGCTGGGCGCGATGAACCTGACGGTGCAGTGGTACAAGCCGGGCGGGCGTCTGGCGCCCGCCGCGTTCATCGACGCGATGCTGCAGGCGTCATTGCCGGCGCTGCCGGCGAACGCGGGCAGGTGGCCGGTGGACCCTAACCCCGCCGCTTGAGGAACGCACCCACGGCGCAGGCAACGGACAGTGCGAGCAGCGAGGCCGCGACGGGCAGCAGGAAATCGGCTTCGCCGTGATACCCGCCGCCGGTGACACCGCCGGCCACGCCGCCCATCCAGAGCAGGGCAGTGAGGATGGCGGCGATCAGCGAAATGGCGGTGGCCACGCACAGCACGATGAATACCGGCCGGCGCGCGGGGACGGTCCGGTAGGGAGCGCCCGGCTGCATGCGGCGGGGTTGCTTGATCCAGTAGACCAGCCCCGCCACGACCAGCAACAGCATCAGGATCTTGAAGATCATGACGCGCGCCGACGATCAGTCTTCACGGCGCAGATGCGGGAAGAGGATGACGTCTCGGATGCTCGGGCTGTCGGTCAGCAGCATGACCAGACGGTCGATGCCGATGCCGCAGCCGCCTGTCGGGGGCATGCCGTATTCCAGGGCGCGGATGTAGTCCGCGTCGTAGAACATGGCTTCTTCGTCGCCGGCGTCCTTGGCTTCGACTTGCGAGCGGAAGCGTTCGGCCTGGTCTTCGGGGTCGTTCAGTTCCGAGAAGCCGTTGGCGATTTCGCGGCCGGTCATGAAGAGCTCGAAGCGCTCGGTGATGCCTTCGCGCGAATCGGAGGCGCGTGCCAGCGGCGAGACTTCGACCGGGTAGTCGATGATGTAGGTGGGGTTCCAGAGCTTGGCTTCGGCGGTCTCTTCGAACAGCGCCAGTTGCAGCGCGCCCAGGCCGGCGCGCGAGAGCACGGGGCCGTCGGCGTCGGCGCCAAGCTTCTTCAGTTCGGCGCGCACGAAGGCCGGGTCATCCAGCTGGGCCTGCGTGTAGCCGTCGGCGTACTTGAGGATGGCTTCGCAGATGGTCAGGCGATCGAAGGGCTTGGACAGGTCCAGCTCGCGTTCCTGGTAGGTCAGGACGGCACTGCCGCAGGCCGAGATGGCAGCCTGGCGGATCAGCTCTTCAGTGAAGTCCATGAGCCAGCGGTAGTCCGCGAAGGCTGCATAGAACTCCATCATCGTGAATTCGGGATTGTGACGCGGGCTGACGCCTTCGTTGCGGAAATTGCGGTTGACTTCGAACACGCGTTCGAAGCCGCCCACGATCAGGCGCTTGAGATAGAGCTCGGGTGCGATACGCAGGAACATTTCCATGTCCAGCGCGTTGTGGTGCGTGACAAACGGCTTGGCCGCCGCGCCGCCCGGGATCGGGTGCAGCATGGGCGTTTCGACTTCAAGGAAGCCCGCGTTCAGCATGAACTGGCGGATGCTGCCCACGGCCTTGCTGCGCGCTTCGAACGTGCGGCGCGTGGCGTCGGTCATGATGAGGTCGACATAGCGCTGGCGGTAGCGCAGTTCCTGGTCGGCGACGCCGTGGAACTTGTCGGGCAGCGGGCGCAGCGACTTGGACAAGAGGCGCGCCGAGGCGGCGTGCACCGAGAGTTCGCCCTTGTTGGTTTTGAAGACCGACCCTTCGATCGCGATGATGT